>ERZ889078.1994-NODE-1994-length-15195-cov-6.127609_pt1 | contig 15195 bp, 11 predicted proteins | sample MGYA00521266_ERZ889078 | MGnify/ENA primary metagenome ERZ889078 (study PRJEB32303, sample SAMEA104408618) | aquatic metagenome | biome: Brackish water; feature: Pelagic; material: water | place: Baltic Sea | collected 2014-06-16T06:34:00 | depth 76,534 m ...
CTCGAAATATAACCTATATATCTGTGGTAAAATCATTAACACGCCTCGACTTTGGGCGAAAAAGCTAATTCCTTAAGGTAGCCTAACGTTACATTAAGGTTAGTTGCACAGTTGACTTGCTAGTATCCATGAGCAGTTTTTGCAGGATCTTTAGCAGATATCTGACAGTTTAGACTATGGAAGAAAAAACAAAAATGAAGAAATCTGGAAAGGTGTATCTGGTTGGTGCCGGTCCTGGAGACCCTGGTCTCATTACCGTGCGGGGAAAAAGCTTGCTTGAGCGGGCAGAAGTTGTGGTTTACGACTATCTTGCCAGTAAGAAACTACTCAAGCATGTACCTGCAGGTGCAGAGTTGATCTACGTCGGTAAAAAAGGTGGGGTGAAACATACCCATACCCAGGAGGAGATCAACCAGATCCTGGTTGATAACGCCTTGGCCGGAAAAATGGTTGTGCGCCTGAAGGGCGGTGATCCGTTTATTTTCGGGCGGGGTGGGGAAGAGGTGGAGAAACTGTATGAAGCTGGTGCCCCGTTTGAGGTGGTACCTGGGGTGACATCTGCGACAGCTGCCGCAACCTATGCGGGAATTCCCATAACTCATAGAGATTATACTGCCTCAGTTTCTTTTATAACCGGCCATGAGGACCCATCCAAGGATAATTCCAATGTCGACTGGTCTAAGCTGGCGACAGGTGCCGGAACTCTGGTCATCTATATGGGCATTAAGAATCTGCCTATTATTGTTGCGAACCTGATCAAATATGGTCGTGATCCTAAGACTCCGGTGGCGGTTGTGCGCTGGGCGTCCACCCCTGAGCAGCGTTCAGTGGTCGGAACACTGGAGACTATTACCCAGGTTGTGGCCGATGCGGATATCAAACCGCCGGCATTGATCATCGTCGGTGAGGTTGTAAAACTCCGCGATACCATAGATTGGTATGAGAAACGACCGCTTTTTAGCAAGAAAATTGTAGTAACCCGGACCCGCGAACAGGCCAGCGACCTTGTGGCTGGACTTGAAGAGTTCGGAGCCAACTGTCTTGAATATTCGACGATCCATATCAAACCGGTTGATTCTTATGCTGTGCTGGATGGTGAATTGGAGAGGCTGGACGAGTATCACTGGATTTTATTCACCTCACTGAATGGGGTTAAATATTTCTTTGAACGTCTCTACTCCAAGGGTATGGATGCCAGAGATCTGAAAGGGCCTGATCTCGCTGTTGTCGGCAAGAGCACCGCAGATTTTCTACTGAACTATGGCCTGAATGCCGATTTGATACCCAGTACTTTTACCGGTGAAGGCTTGGCTGAGGCCCTTCTGGATCAGGGGGTTGAAGGACGAAACATTTTGATTCCACGGGCCCTGCAGGGAAGAGAGATACTTCCAGAGACCCTGCGCGGGGCAGGCGCTCAAGTGACGGTTGCGCCGGTATATCAAAATTGTCCTGCCGAAGGTGATAAAGAGAGTCTAAGAAAGGAGCTTGAAAACGGTGGCATCGAGATGATCACCTTTACCAGTTCCTCCACCGTGCGTAATTTTCTAGCAATGGTCGATGCAGAAAACCAGGAGGAACTGCAAAATATCCTGGCAGGTATCAAAATAGCGGCAATCGGACCAATAACGGCCAAAACGATCACCGACAAAGGCTTGCAGGTAGACGTTCAGCCAGCGGTATACACTATCCCAGGATTGATCCAGGCAATTGTGGACTATTACAGTGGAGATACCAAGTAGTACCATAACGTGTTTTCGGGTCGATAACAGGCAGGGGAGTGACCAGCCTGGTCGACCAGACTTACCCGTTGGGAAGGAAGCGGAACAGGATGACACCTGCCCGGTCGAAGCTATCTATTGCAGGGTCTGTGACGGGGCAGTGACCGGTAGGGATCAGAAGATAGCAGTACAGGGGGTCCACACCCATACTTTCTTTAACCCCGCGGGCATAGTTTTTGAGCTGGGTTGTTTCAACGTCGCCCCCGGTTGCCATAGTGCCGGAGAGGCCACTTCGGAGTTTACCTGGTTTGCCGGGTATGTCTGGCGTTTTGCCCTTTGCAGGCGGTGCAAGAGTCACCTCGGCTGGTTTTTCGAGACGGGTGAACATTCATTTTATGGACTCATTCTTGCCAATATAAGAGAGTAAACATTTCTGTTTTACGGGGTGAGTTCCTTCCAGACAGCAACGCTCAGTTGCTGTAAAGTATAGGGTTTTCTGATACAGCTCCCGGCACCGAGATTCTGCGTTTCCTGTACTTGGTCGGTCTCTGAAAACCCACTGGCGATGATAGCTTTTTGTCCCGGGTGGAGTTCAAGGATTCGTTTGTAGGTCTCGAGTCCATCTATTCCACCATCCAGTATCATATCCAAAACGATGAGGTCAACCTTTTCGTTTCTTAGAAAGGCAATAGCCTCTTCACCACTGGCCACCGCTTGCACCCGGTAATGCAGTCGTTTAAGGATGGCGCAGGCGATCTCCCTCTGGTGGTCTACGTCGTCTATCACCAGAATTGTTTGATTATTACCTAGCAATGCGGCAGGTAGGGCTATTTCCTCAGGTGAGGTGGCTTTTTCAGTACTTACCGGAAGGTAGATTGACATAGTTGTGCCAGCGCCGGGGGTACTGCTGATATCAATTGCGCCACCATGGTCTTCAATGGTCCCCCAGACAACGGTTAAACCCAGCCCTGTGCCGCTTCTCCCCATCACTTTTTTGGTATAGAATGGTTCAAAAATTCTTTGCAGATCTTCCGGACTAATCCCTTCTCCTTCGTCTCTAACCCTAAGAACGACATATTGGCCAGCGGCAATCGGTTGAAGATAATTTATAGTTGTCTCAAAGTGCTGATTCCTCGACTCAATAAAAATTCGTCCGCCCTCAGGTTGGGCCTCAACTCCGTTAGATATGAGGTTCATTATGGCTTTTTTGAGAGCAGTCGGCGACCCCATTATTAGCCCAAGCGGTTCCTCAAGATCAATAATGATCTCGATTCCAGGATAATACTCCAACAGTTTCGCGTATTCAGGGGAGGTATTGTATTCCTGAATCAATTTGTTTAGATCGAGCAGCTGTTTGTTCACCACACCTCGCCGGGCCAGGGTGAGGAGGTCCTGAACGATATCAGCCGCCCGCAGTCCGGAGTCACGAATGGTTTCTATACTTCTGCGCTGGGGACTGTCTTGAGGTAGATCAAGGAGTAGCAGATCCGGATAGCTGACGATACCTGAGAGGACATTGTTCAAATCATGTGCCACCCCGCCCGCCAGTAAGCCGAGGGATTCCATTTTTCTGGATTGTTCGAGCTGACTCTGGATTTTCTCTCGTTCCTCCTCAGCCTGCACTCGTTCCCGATATTCCAGTTGCAGAATTCTGTTAGATTCCGCGAGTTCATCAGTCCTTTCCTCCACACGAAGTTCGAGCAGTTGTTTTTCTACCATGACCCGACAATAGAGAGCAATCGTGGCGAGCACCATGAAGAGAAAGGCCAAAACATAGGCTTGGATAAAGATGGTTTGGGGAATCCAGATGGCTTCAATCCAGCCTATGATATTAGTTTTTGATTCCACCGTTGAGATGAGGAGGACCCGTGGTAGGAGGTGGATACGGATTAAGAAGCGTTCAAATGTATTCGGAAAATCAGTAGCGATTGACTGAAACAGCTCACCATTGTGGTTGACCACCTCGAGTGTCTCGTAATGGTCTGCCTCTGCGGCAAGTTTCAGGTACTCGTTCACTCCTTCTGAATTGAAATTCCAGAGACCGTCAGCAATAATCTTGGCATGTTTTACCAGTCGTACCTGAGCCCTCTCTGCTGCGTATTTTTCAAATCCAAGAGTGAAAGCACAGAAGATCAAAGTGAGGATGACCAGAGAATAAAGCGGAACTCGGCTATACAGTTTTAGTCGAGTCATTTGCTGCGCTCCTCTTTGCCCTGTAGGTGTCGGATTGCCTGGTTGAGCCGCTTCATGATACCTTTATCAACCAGCTTGGAACAGATAAGATAGCGCTTATTGCCTTGGGGCATGTCGACAAAATAGACCGTTTTGAAATCCGAGCCATTCTCCCCCCCAAAGAGCAGCAGGTCCTGGGCCTCCTCCTCAGTCATGAAACAATAGTCAGCCCGGTATGCCTTTATCATTCTCAGCAGGCTCTGGTTATCGACGGTTGTGACTACCTGCCGTGGCTTAAGCTGGAGAAGCCGGTCGTCAATATACGGGCCATAGGAATAACCGGACTTGATGAGGACCTGGAGTCTTCTCTCTTTGAAAACCCGATCGAGGTTATCAGATGCACCCAGAAGAATATTGTCAGCTCTGGTAATTGCGACGAAAGGTTTATCCTGGTAGATGGGGAGGCTGTATTGGCCAAATGTTTCACGTTCCGGCGTCTTGAACCATCCGGCAGCACAGCTGGTATCAATGTTATCCCTGATAATATCCAGCTGACGCTTAGCAGGAGTTTCTTGCCAATGAAAAGGGATGTCTGCAGAGGTAAAGGCCTGACTGATGGGATTTGCAACAACTCCTCGAGCTTCATTGTTGTGAGACACATAAAACGGTCGTCGTTCGTGGAAATAGACAGTAATGTCCTCAGTGTACTGTTGTTTGGCAGCGATCAGAGAAGAGGTCTGATACAACTGAGGCTCGGTACTTTTATGTAGAGAAGATTTTATAAAAAGTGTGAACAGGATTGCGGCTATACAGCCAGCAATAATGATTTTTTCTTGAGAGATTTTTGGCATTGAATCTCAGCTATTCGAAATGAACTAAGCCCGGCAATCGGGAAGGTAAGGCACTAACACCCCACAAAGGGGTACTCATTTTAGTCCCCCTTGTAAGGCACTAAAAAGTGACCTCGTCCTCTCCATTATCGTCTAGGAAATATATAATGTCACTTTTTATCTTGGAAGCAGCAATGAAAGGAGATACAGCAGCTCGTTTTGGGGAGCTCCTCAGGTTGTCGAGGTGAGTATGATGAAAAATCACTCTGTCACTTGTCTTTGATCAGGTCAAGGAGGTCTGCCGAGGTCATTTTCGCGCTGATATCACTGCCTTCAAGGAGGCTTCCGGCAAGATCACGCTTTTCCTGATGCAGTTTGACTATCTTTTCCTCAATGGTGTTCTTGCAGACCAACCGATAAATGGTGACTGGTCGGGTCTGGCCTATCCTGTGCGCCCGGTCGGAGGCTTGGTCTTCAATGGCTGGGTTCCACCACGGGTCCATATGGATGACGTAGTCTGCGGCGGTGAGATTAAGCCCAAGTCCCCCCGCCTTCAGGCTGATCAGGAACAGGTCGCCCTCTCCTGCCTGGAAGGCATCGACACGTATTTTCCGCTGTTTTGTGCTGGTGCTGCCGTCCAGGTACTGGTAGCTGACGCCCTGTTTGTCGAGATGTTCGCGGATGATACTGAGATGTCCGATGAATTGGCTGAAAACCAGGGCTTTATGTCGACTGGCTAAAAGTTCTTCGATTACTGCAGCGAACACTTTAAGCTTAGAACTTTCCACAGTGGTATTCTTATCAAGGAGCCGGGGGTTGCAGCAGGCCTGGCGCAGCTTCATTATTTCTGTCAGAATTTGTAGATGACGGCCTTTTTTCTCTCTGGAACTCTCCAGCATATCCATGGCATTCTGCCGCAGGGCCTCGTAGAAGTGTGCCTCTTCAGGGCTCAATTCTACATCCAAAGTGACCTCGGTCCGTGACGGTAATTCTTCTAAAACCTGCGATTTAATTCTTCTCAGGATAAAAGGCCGGATCAGCTTTTTAAGTTTCACTCTAGCTTCTCTGTCCTGGTAGCGCTCAATGGGTACGGCAAATCGCTCGTTAAAACTGTTAAGACTGCCGAGCAGTCCTGGATTGATGAAATGGAAAAGGTTCCAGAGTTCTCCCAGATGATTTTCAATCGGGGTTCCTGTGGTGATGAGTTTGAACTCTGCCTTTAGAGACATCGCAGCCCGTGATCGTTTGGTGGCAGCGTTTTTAATGGCCTGGGCCTCATCTAAAATGATTGCCTGCCATTTTACGGTAGAGAGCAACTCACTTTCCTGCTGGAGGAGAGTATAGGTTGTTATCAGCAGGTCGAATTTGCCGAGTTCATTGATGTCTTTTTCACGGTCTTTGCCTGAAAGAAACTTAATGTTGATGGTGGGAGTAAACCTTGTCACTTCAGACTGCCAGTTGGTGGAGACCGAGGTCGGGGCGACAACAAGAGATGGTCCATGCTCGGCAAGTTTAAGGATAATTGCCAGGGATTGAATAGTCTTGCCAAGACCCATGTCGTCGGCAAGACAGCCGCCGACGCCCCAGTGGGCGAGCCGGGCAAGCCATTCAAAGCCTTCCCGCTGGTACACGCGGAGTTCAGCTTGCAGAGTTGAGGGCAGCTGCGGTTTGAAATCCTGGGCATCACGAATTTTTTGAATTTGGTACAACCAGCCTGTATCTGCATCAGTGTTGGCCAGGTTTGCCACTTTTTCCAGCTGCAAGGCCGCCAGGGGATGTACCAGGACCTCATTACTCCCATCGTCCGCCAGACCTTCGGAAAATAGATTTATGTCGCTCAGTCGTTTTTTGAACTCCTGGGTAAGGGCGATGAATTGTCCATCACCGATTTCTACAAAGCGGCCCGACGACATTTTTACTTTGGCCAGTAACTCTTTAAGTTCAACAACCTGCCCCTGATCAAGGACGAGCTGCCCGCTCATGGCAAACCAATTCTGGCGGTTGGTCCGAATCTTCAGATTAAGGTTACTCAGCGATACTTTGTGAGTTATGGAAAGTTTTTCTCCTTCAGGCCACTCAATCACCACCTTATCTCGAATAGTCTGCAGTTCCATCAGGGCCTGGAGGCAATCATCGGGATCGTAGAGATGCCATTCCCGGTCGTTTTCCTGTTCCATGTCAACTGCCAGGTCGAGTATTGGGCAGAGTTCTTCGATGTCTCTGGCCTTTTCTTCCTCGAGCGCCAAGTTTCGTTTAGTTTGCAAACGTTTGCCGTTTACTTCTGCCATGATATTTTCAACACCCTGGCCGGGTTTGAGGTAATGGCCACCTTCCAAAAACGGTTTGACAAACATTTCTAACCGAAACCCAGTGCCATAGGGGATCAGATGCATATAAATAGTTGAATCGGCATCAACAAAGGTAATGTTGCCGGTCTTTCTGCCGGTGCTGTCCACGGCAATGGCGGAGTGGACTGTCATAAAAGAGGAAATATTGCCGATTGCTGTCAACACCTGCTCGCTTGCTGCCATCGGCACTGTTATCCCATCTCTTCCTGTTATCTGAGCGATACGTCGATGGTTGTCGTTTATGTTGATGATTTTAACACGAGTAGGTGTCTCACTGTGATAATTGATATTATCAGAGGTGATTGGGTGGGCGAAACAGATATGAAGATTATCGCCTCGTTCTTCAACATAAAGCTCTGGTTCTCCGGCGACAAATTCTACGGGGGTGAGCGGAGACTCCGCCAGGTAGAGGTTCGGATGACCTATCATTGCCAGCAGTGCTTTGTCCATGTCGAAGAAGAAGCTCACCCCATGGGTTTCAGGGTTGTTTGACTTCTTGATGGCGGCGCAGATCCGCCGATCCTGTGAGGTGAGATAGTTTAATCTGTTCGTCTTGTACAGCCGGGACAAAGAGATGGGTCTGCCCTTACTCCACTCACCATCCGGGGTCATTTTTTGTTCTTTTGGCGAAATGGCTATGATTTTATCTTCAAAGGCCACCATCCAGATCATGCGAGTCGTTTGCTGCGGCGTCTCTGCCTCCTGACTGGTGGCATAAATGAGGGCTTGCAAACTCCGTTTCCATGGTTCTTCGGGTTCGAGAATGGACAGGATGGGGATGATGGACGTTTTTTCGCGTAATTCGCTGGTTACAGCAAGGTAGTCACTGTCATCGTGATTAATGGTGGCAAGAATCTCACCCAGCACAATGGTGAAGAAAGAATATCCCTGACCACAGGCCCGCTCGTAAAAAGAGAGGACTTCGGACTCAACATCGGGTTCAACGGCGCTGTTGAGCCAATACTGGCAAATGCCGGCAATAGCTACGGTAAAAACGTTTTGAGTTGTCCCCTCCGGCAGATGGATTTCTTCCCCCTGTAAGCCCCTGTTGATATGGGAGTTAATGACGGTGGCCAGGTAATTGTAGGCGATGTTTTCTCTTGCGCCCTGAAAGAGGGAGAGAGCGATGCCGATGTTATCGGCAATCTTGTAATATTCGTCATTCTTGGACGCGTGCAGTTGTGCCAGTATATAAAAAATCCCGGCCGGCCCGAAAATAGCAACCTTCTCATCATTACTGTATTTTTGGAGAAAGGTGAGGTCATCCGCAAAGGCGATCAGCGCTTCTTTGTTGTCTCCTACAAGAAACAAGAGTGTGCCACGAGCACCTGTGCCGTGGAACGAATCATTGTGGTTGCTAATCAGTTCTTCTGCCTCCTGCAATCTACCCCGGAACACCAGTTCATTGAAGAGGAGTCGTTGAAAGGGCAAACGTTCGTCTATGGACAGGTCGGCAAACTCTTCATTATTGTTTAAATAGTCAATTAACTCAGGAAAGTCGGTAAGTGTTGCCTGACCATACTGCAGGACATTACTGAGCAGGTAAAATTGAAAAGAGGTGGGAAGTGTCCTGAACCATTCAATATCAAACGGTCGAGTCATGATCCGAACAGTGGGTGGTGGTTCGGTTAGGAGTTCGCTGCACTGACCTTCAATGAAATCGGAGGCGTCATCTATGAGATCAAACTGCTGGGTGTAGACGCCGATCCGCATCTCCCGCATCCCTCGCCAGCATCGGATTGTCCACTTGCCGTAATAGTAGGAGACGGGAGCCTCGTCCTGGATGGTTTTGGCAAAAATATTGAAAGTCTGCTCCTTAACAGCAATTTTGCTGAGGATTTCGACTATTTCATCAACACATTGACGGTCCTTGGTCAGGAGGCCGAGTTGCTCAAATTTGCTAAAATAATGGCCGAGATTTGCAGCAGTCGGTTTATTTCCCCGCGGATTTTTGAGGTCGAGTCTGCGCAGGCAATTTACGACCAGTGTTGAGTGAGCTGGCTCATAAATAATAGAAAGTAATTGCAGCAGAGCCTGTTCAAAGGCCGAGAGCTTCTTATACTGTTCGAGGAGGGTGACATGAGTTTGCATAGACGCCTGGGGTAGTCTTGGCGGAAGAATCTTCCTGGAAGTATCATCGGTGTTTTTCGCGCGAGGCGAAAAGAGAAGCGGTTACTATATCATTGTCTGGCCCCAATGAGAACCAAAAACTGAACCTTTTTTACCATAAAGCGGTTGGAGATGCGTGGAACACCGCAATATCAGGTGGATATTGTTGCCCGTGTCTAGGTCGTAGGCCAAAGTGCAGACACCTCAATACATGCAGTTACCCAGGTAGTGGCACCGGGTGGAAGCTATTTTGTAGTAGTAGTAGATGTGACTTAAAGCAGGATTGTTGGCAGAGTGTCTGCTATAATGCAGGGAATATATAGAGAAATTTGCTTTATAAAAACATATAGCTAGTCGGCAAGCTGATAAGCTGTGATATTTTATCAAGGCGACTTCTCTAGGGAGCGCTCCAGGGGACTGGTGGCTTTTTGGGTGGTGAATCTATTTACGTGTGGAATAGGACGATGAGTGTTTTCGGATATATATTTCTATCTTTAGAAAAGGAACTTTTGGTGGCTGTTGAAGAGCAACAGGCAGTTGTCTGCGACTATGCGCAGTCACAGGGATTAGAGATTGAAGAAATATTTATTGAAGAGGGGGTAAGCTTGAAACGACCTTTCAGGGAGAGGTATGAAGGCGGTCAGCTCGTTGAGAGATGCGTCGCTGGGGATGCGATCATTACCATGAAAGCTGCGTGGATTCTTAGCTCAGCAGGGGAGGGTGTCAATTTACTGCGGACACTTAGAAGAGACGATGTTGCCCTTTACTGCGTAGATATCGGTGAAAACATCACTTTGGATGAGAAGAGAAAGCTCGTCGTATATGAAGGGTGTGCCGAGATCGTCCAAAAACTGCTCTCGGCCTTGGCGGTATCCGAGGGCACCACGCACGGTGAAGCGATTCGGGCGACCAAGAGAAAGTTAAAAAAGCAGGGGAAATATATCGGTGGTCCGGTGCCCTTTGGCTGGGAGGTGAATAAGGAGAGGATCCTTGTCCAGAACGAAGCTCAGCAGAAAATCGTCCAAGCAATAATTGCCATGCGTGAAGATCGCTGGTCCTATCGTGATATTTCCAAAAAGTTGAACGTGGAATTCGACATTCAACTCTCCCATGCGGGCGTTCGAAGGATACTGGACGGGGATAACAAAAGGAAGAATGAGGCGCTTCTGGCTGCGGCCAAAAGAGAGTGAGGCTGGAGAATTGTCTCCTCCAGCCTCAGTGTCTTTAATTTTACAAGCTCTGGTGCCTGGTTATGCTTGCATCGAGTTCCAGATGGCGTAGCCAGGCGGAAAGGAGCTGTTGCTGCTTGAATCGCAAGAGGCTTTGTCGGTATTTTTCAACTTCTTCGCTCTTGTCCAGCATGGTGGGGATTTGTCTGTCGAAAAAGGAGTAGACAAAGAAATCGTCACCGACTTTCCCTGGTTTTTCGGGCAATGGAGAAGAATGAGAGAGTACAAAGGCACCCTCAAGTAGGCCAGATGGAAAAGTCGTTTCGGCGTTTTGCTCGTTTTGGCCAAGGAATCCGGTTTCTAAAACGGTCACCCCTATCTCTTCTGCAAGGGTTTTGAATTCTTTGTTTTCACCAAGACCCTTCAATAACTCGTTGGCTGCCGTTTCGGCCATTTCTTTGGATTGAGCCTTTTGGTAATCCCTTACCAGGATATCCTTTTTAGCTTCAAAAGTTGGAAGTTCCGGCTCTTTAATGTCTTCGGCAAAAAGGATGGCATAGCCTGACTGGCCTTTGATGAGTGAACTCAGCTCGCCTTTGTTCAGTTCGAAGGCCTTTTGCATAAACAGGGCATCAGTCTTCAGGTCAACCGGAGCATTATTTTTTGGAAAAAAGTCGGTTTGTTCAATGGCGATATCTGGATTCGTTTCAGCATATTTTGCCAGACTGCCTGCCCCGATTATGCCCTCATAGGCATCATTGGCCACCTGAAAGGCAAGACTTTCGGCTTCTTTTTGTTGAAGAGTGGTGGTTATTTGTACAGCCACTTCTTCAAGAGGGCTGGTCTTTGCTGGTTGTATTGCTTCCAGTAAAATGACATGGTAGCCAAACTGAGTTTTAATCACTTCGCTGATATCTCCAGCCTGCATCGTAAAGACAGCTTCATCGAAGGCGGGAACCATTTGGCCGGCAGCAAAAAATCCAAGATCACCGCCGGAATCTTTCGAAGGACCCTCTGAGTGCTCTCGGGCAAGTGCACTGAAATCCCCTCCGTCCTTGGCAAGTTTGAGGATTTCTTCAGCTTTCTTGGTTTGTTCCTCGTGACGTTCTATAGAGTCTGTTTCGCCAGCTTTAAAGAGGATGTGTCGAGCGTGCCGCTGCTCAGGAACCTGGTATTTTTCTTTGTTGTTCTGGTAGTACTCTTCAATCTTGCTCTCATCGATTGCTATTTTACGACCAACACTTTCGTAAGTAAACGCGAGATACTTCAGTTTTATCTCCGGGTCAGATTTGTAGTCTTCTTTGACTGTTTCAAACCATGCCTTGAGGGTATCGTCATCTATTATCACCTTATCGATAAATAGATCAGGAGAAACCTTCACATATTTGAGGGCTATTTTTTCATTCTGCTGGCTGTAGATTTCCTGAATCTCAAAATCCGTAGCGACAGTGGCAAAGTTACCGATTTCTCGAGCGGCAACTTCAGTTAACCGATCAAATCGCATGGAGGCTTCAAATTTTGTTGGTGCCATCCTGTTTGCGGCTAGCACCGACTTATAGCGCTCTATATTGAATGCTCCATTTTCTTGAAACTGCACCATCTCTTCAATTATCTGCCGGATCTCCTGCCCACTGACCAGGATGCCCATCTCATTAGCACCTTGTCTCAAAAGTGACGATTGGATCAACTGATTTATGACCTGTTGCTTGACTCCCAAGGTCTCTGCAAGGCCCTTCGGAACGTTACCGCCGAATTGGTCGCTGAGTCGTTGATAGGCCCTGTCATAGGCCTGTTGGAATTGTTGAAAGGAGATCTCGTCATCGTTGACAACCAATGCAGCCTGTCGGTCCCCTGATAGATTGGCACCGACGCCCCAGAAAATGAAAACTAAGGCAATGACGACTACGATGATCTGGATAAAAGTCGATTGTGATTTTTTTCGGAGTATTTGCAGCATGGATTAATTATAAGAACTTTTGGTTAACAGTTATGAAGGCCAATAATACAATAGTTGAATTGGCACTAATCCTAAGAAGACCAGCTTTCGTTGGTAATACAAATTAATAATGAACAATCTGTTCGATTTACTCTTTCTTTTTCTCCTGTGCAAGTAAAAATCAATTTCTCTTATCTCTCTGGCCCGTAACATGAGTGTCAAATAATGCCTACTCTATGCCTTTGAAATTAACTGAGAATGAGAAAATAATGGCCAAGTGCAGCCCCAAAAGGTATGACTGCAAGTTACATTGGCTTGAGCTGACTTTTTGTCGGGAATTATGCGTCAAAGAGCATTCAAGGGTGGGCCAATTATCCCTAAGAAGGCCAGTGAGCTCTCTTTATTGTCTCTGACCTTAATTGCTTATGTGGCTAGAACTATTGTGATATTTGTCAATTTTATTTGGTTGACGTCTTGACTGAACAAATGATTCTTCATTCACTTGACAAATTGTTTTGGCTATAGTAAAAAGCCCTAGTTAGTCATGAATTATAAAACGGCGTAAGCTATAAAAATAATATTCTAAGGAGGTTTGTAATGCCAACTCTCGAACACAACGGAAGTAGTTTTGAAGTAGATGAAGACGGATTCCTGCTCAAAGGTGATGATTTCAACGCTGACTGGGTTGATTACGTAAAAAGCGTAGAAGGTATTGGCGAAATGACTGATGAGCATCAGAAAGTTATTGATGCCCTTCAGGAATACTACAAGAAGAACGGAATCGCTCCTATGGTTCGTATTCTCTCTAAGACCACTGGTTTCCCATTGAAGAGAATCTATGAGCTGTTCCCATCAGGACCTGGTAAGGGAGCCTGTAAGATGGCTGGTCTGCCTAAACCAACAGGTTGTGTATAATTAATACACCCTGAAGGTTAAAGATTTTTAAAGAGAGGATGCCTGTCAGGTGCCCTCTCTTTTTTTTGTCTTTTTTGTCCAAATATTATTGCATCCAAGCTTTTTTTGTGATGAGCGGGCTTCCTCTCGTTGTTAACGAAAATATTCCAGAATTATTTGCCGTTTATAGAGTTTAGAAGGCGTTGAGTTTTTCAAGGAGGCTTTCGTGCATCATCTCGAGTTTTTCCTGGTAGTCATTTCCTGATAGTATTGCGCCTCTCAACCCTCCGCGAAGATTGATTTCCATCAGATGACAGTCGCCGTTGGGGCTGAGTATGAGGTCGAGATGGGCGTAGGGGAAATTGCCACGTTGCATAACCTTCCTGCAAAATTTGAGTTCTTGCTCAGGTAGCTCGTAGGGCGTCGATTTTCCGCCGCAATGCAGGTTATTTCTTAAATTATATGGGTTGATACGTTCATATGCCTCTATGTAGTCGCCGAGAATGATCACCCTGATATCTCTACTTTTGACCTGGTAAGGTTGGATGACAAACGGAAAAGAGAGAGACCCGATGCTGACATAGTTGTACAGCTCTTCGATATCGTTGAAAGTATGAATGCCAAGACCGGCATTTTTTCGGTCGAATTTGAGAATGACCCTGGAGTATTGCTTTTGTTGGTAAATTGAAGTTGCGCTGAGCAATGCGTGACCATCGTAGATAGGTAAGGTGTCTGGCAGCATGAAGTCGCCAAATATCCTGGCCTGGAAGGTTTTTGATCTGCTTGCCAGTTGTGATGTAGCTGAAGGGATGAGGCGTATTCCGCGCTCAAGCAAGTCTGTCAGTATGTGCTCTTCACCGGGTTTGAGACGTATTCTTCCGCATATGATGTCGTTTTGTTTGAGCTGTTGATAGCAGGTAGAAAGTGTTTGGTTGTCACGGATTACGGAAGGGGACCCTTTCAAAAGATCATCTCCGAGAACCGTTGATGGAATGAGGAGAGGTCCTCCTCGCAGTTGCCGCAGAAGAGCTTTACGTCACCGAGGGACTGGGAGCTTCTGTTTTCGATAGTGAAGCTGCCATCGCTGTTCTGGACATAATGTGTTGTGGTAATGACGTCATCTGTGATCTCGAAAAAGCCCGATTCGTTACCGCAATAGGGACATTTGAGCAGATTTCCTACTTTAGGTTGGTCAACTGACATAAACGATGCTCGCTTTTGCATCTTCTTTTAACTTGAAAGTCCTATTTGGAAGCAGATGTTTTCACATCGATAGCAACTGGAGCCTTCGTATCCTCGGGTTTAAGGTTGTTTGCTGCGGCTTTAATTTCTCCCTGGATGGACGCACCAGGTTCAACGGTCAAGCTATTCGCTTCAAGTTTTCCATGGATGGAGCAGTTCTTTCTCGCGTTGAGCATAGTGGCTTTGACATTACCCTCAAGTGTCCCATAGCAGTTGAAAGAAGATACCGTTATATCGCCAATAACCTTTCCGGTTTCACTAAGAATTAAATGTTCTCCATCAATATTGCCTTTAATAGTACCATCAATTCGCGTTTTGCCTTTGAATGACAACTCGCCTGCGATAGTCATGCTCTTATCTATAATTGACGAAATTGCTTCACTGTCAACTTTTTTCATCTCTTGTTCAACACTCACTGATTTTCCAAACATTCCCATTGCTATTTTTTCTCCGGCGAAAGGGTAGAGGCTTTTGCTAGACTTGCGACTTTCATAAAATCAGATGGATTTATAGGCTTGTCGTCCAATGCTATCTCGTAGTGGAGGTGAGGGCCGGTAGATCTTCCTGAATTTCCTACCAGGCCAATAACTTGGCCTCTTTCTATTTTGTCACCTTTGTGGACCAGGTATTTCTTCATATGGGCAAAGGAGCTGGTGTATCCGTTACCGTGGTCGATGACAACATAGTTGCCGTACCCACCATTACGAATGGCCTTTTTTACAACACCGGCGGCTGTGGCGTAAATTGGTTCACCTTTCTTGCCGCGAATGTCCACAC
>ERZ889078.2000-NODE-2000-length-15177-cov-15.525856_pt1 | contig 15177 bp, 9 predicted proteins | sample MGYA00521266_ERZ889078 | MGnify/ENA primary metagenome ERZ889078 (study PRJEB32303, sample SAMEA104408618) | aquatic metagenome | biome: Brackish water; feature: Pelagic; material: water | place: Baltic Sea | collected 2014-06-16T06:34:00 | depth 76,534 m ...
GGTACCAATCATATCACCCATGCGATAAACATTGTAATGCGTGATATCAGTAGTCTCGCGAGTATTGTTCGCAATTACTGGACTCTCCAAAAAGCTGGGTACTGACTGGGGTAGTGAATTGAGTCCAGCGATGGCAACTTGTGCATCCTCTTTAGTCATGATTCCCAAACCCACCAGTTTGGTGAACTCATGGGCAGGATTCTGCTGTGTTATCTGTCTTGACGTCACCGATGGGGTTACGGATATATCATAATTACCAGTACTTGGGTTAGTATTCCCATCATAGTTATAGCCATCAACGACTATAAAATAGGCCCCTTCGGGGAGAAACACATTGAGCAATGCAGAAGGCGTATATGGTGCTGGCGATTCGGGACAGGAGCCAAATGGACCATCATCATTGTGATAGTCAGCCCCAATTCTTCCATCACCGTCACAAATTGCATTGAAAATTTCAACCCGTGTGTCATAGTCAGTGTTTGGTCCACACAAGGTGATATCTATGCTACCATCTTCAGGCATGAACAGCTGATAGGCATAATCTTCACTGTCTCCTCCAAATTCGGAAACATCGAAGTCATCGCCCATACCAACTGTAGTTCCAGTTGCCGCAAAAGGCAGGGAAGGAATATCTTCATCAGCACAAGGCATCAGTGGTGGTGCCGGGTTGCCAGGCTCTCTCCAGGTTAACTGGATATGATCATCAAAGTTGCCATCAGCGCGTAGATCGCTGGGTGGTACTTCACCGACCAATGCCTGGTAACGATTTGATGCTTCAGATTCCATATTCCCGGTATCATAGGTTTTAACAACGTAGTTAAAATCACCATCGCCAGGGGCCTCTGAAAACAAGGATGCTGTAACTGTACCAGCCAGCTCATCATTTCGATAAACATGATATCCAGCAAAGTCATAATCAGTATTAACGTCATCCCATTCCAGTGAAACACTTTCACCATTTACACTCCCAGTAAGATTTTGAGGTCCTATGGGGGCGTGATTTATTGGCATGGCACATACAGGATCTGAGCTGGTAGTTGCTGCTGTATAGACAGCTTCCACTGTATAACAATACTCCACAGCATTTGGGATATATCCATCAAGGTATTCATAGGTTGTTGCGGAAAGCAAGTCGCCAACAGGCGTCCCATCCCGTTTAACCTGGAAGCCACTTAGACTACGAAGCGCATCTGAATTGTCCGTGTTCATTTCCAACTGAGTTAAACCCAATGGAGCCCCGGATAGATTCAGATTATTTGGATTAAGACCGGAGGCCAGAATTTTCTGAATTTCAGCATCTCGATCATATGCCAGTGTTCTTCCTGCTCCTTCACTTTGGGTAACAAAAATTTCGTAGTTTCCTGCGTTGGTACCGAAGCCATCTACAACAATGATGTAAACTCCTGCTGGAAGTGCAGCACCTAGTATTTCCGAAGAGGTTCCCAGGAATTCGCAGGTAAAATTATCATCATCATAATAACCGGTAGTGGTATCACAATCAGCGCTGAAGATTTCCAGCTTTGAATCATAGTCTGTCACATCACTGCAAAGGGTGATGTCAATAAAACCATCTTCTGGCATCCAAATTTGATAGGCATAATCTTCATTATCCAGCCCTGAAACGTCAAAGTCATCACCCATTCCAACCGTGGATCCAATTGCGGTGAAAGGCAACGCTGGAATTAGCTCATCGGCACAGGCTACCAGTGCAGGTTGCTCATCGCCTGGAGCAGCCCATGAAACTAAAACTTGTCCGTCAAGACCAGAGAGTGCCCTGACCCTGGCCGGTGGTAAGGGGCCTGTTCCAACCCTGATTCTTTCACTGTTAGCTGATTCGCCTCCCTCATTGTCTACTGCGGTAACTGTGTATTCATATACACCAGCCTCGGTAAGCACCTCTGAGAAATGGGAGTTTGGGACCAGTACATTCATTATGAAAAGGTCATCACGAAAGACGTTATATGATTCCATATCTTCTTCCGTATTATCAGCCCATTCAAGAAAAACATTATAATCCTCGTCACCAATACCTGTAAGTGCGGTAGGTGCGGCTGGATTATGATTCAGTGGTGTGGCACAGGTAATCTGAGATCTACTATTTCCATCGGGATATAGGGCAATGATTTGGTAACAGTATTCCACATCATCGACGAGGGGCATATCGGTATAACTGGTAACATCAATCCCGACGGTAGCAATTTCACTTCCATCTCGCTCGATGGAATAGCCAGTCAGATCATCTTCGCGCAGGGTATTGGACCACCCTGATGGGAGGTGGTAATCAATCACTCCAACCTGATTATTATCGACATAGTTAAGTCTATCCTCAATGACAACCTGTGGTGTAGGCAGAATAGGATCAAAGAGAGCGACTCGAGCAGGAGTACTCAATTCAACGGCATCAAGATACCACCATTCACCCCATTGTGAGGTGTACTCCCAGGCAATTTTCACGGATTGTCCGATATATGCAGTCAGATCAACAACCTCAAGTGTCCAAGTGGCAGGCAGGGGGTTGGCACCTCCGTAGGGATCATAAGTGATCAGAATATCCCAGGTTGCTCCATCATCGGTGCTGATTTTCAAATAGTTTGGCTCGTCATCAAAAGATAAGGATGAACCATAGTGATAATACGAAAGGGTTGAGTTCAAGGTTCCGATTGAAACCGTATTTGTGATGAGCCATTCATCAATAATGGGCTCGTCAATTGCTCCCCAGCCAACTTTGGCTACCTGACCACCCTCAGGGGCAGTTGTACTGGCTTCCACACGCCACCCATGTAAGGTTGGGTTTAATGCAGTCCCCATAACTGTCCAATCTGTTGGGATTCCATCTTCAAACCCCTCGAATAAGGGATCGCCAGGATTTGCAGTAGGAGCAATCCAGGATAGTTCTACCATTCTTTCCAGACCACCCTGAGCAAAAGCACGTAGTGGGGGAAGGTTGGGAAGTACATCCAAATTGAATGTCTCCGTGGGTGCGTCTGCAGGGGCAAATGCTTCGTTACCCGCTTCATCTGTAGCCATAATGTAATAGCCTATGCTACTGTAAACGGGCTGGCCGGGTATTTCAGCGCTGTAATGATCTTCCCCAGCATCAGTCATGACGATGGGTGAGAAAGCACCATCATCTACGTTGTAATACAGGGTCACTGCTGTGAGCCCAACATTATCAAAAGCCATTGCTTCGATTGGATAGGGACCGACTACATCAAGGGTATAGTTATTTGGTGTCACGCCTGATATAGCGGGTGCCCAAATGTCCGTATAGGGCAGGGCTAAAAATTCAAGGTAATCTGCAAGGAGCTCACCCACGGTTCCAATGCTGTCATTGAGTCCACCAAATTCAAAAGAATTACCAATGGTATTGGCACCGGGTGTCAGGTTGCCGATACCACAGGCCTCACCATCACTGGGATTCGTATGGAATATAACGGCATCATTGCCCAGGGGCGCCAAGTGATCAATATCGTTATTAATTCCGGTATAGCTTAAGTCGATACCATCAACAAAGGTTTCGCCTTCAACACTAAAGAGATCATCACCACCATCTGCTATGCCATCAATGCCAAAGAATTGATGAAGGGCGGTAGGTGTATTGGCAGCCCAGGTGTCGCCACCTTCCATATAGAGAGGGTAGCCTGCTGTAGCATAGGCAACCAGTGCTGCAACTTCAGGCATATTGTCGTCAAGAAGGTAGTTGACATCGTACATACCGAGGCAGATAAAAACAGCAGAATAACCAACATCCACGGGATTGCCAAACATGAAGAGATCTGTGGTGAGGGCTGCTGTATGACCAAGCTCGGTAAGCTCAGTGAGAAAAGCTTCACCACTAATCGAGAGCGAAGGATTCCATATCAGGTATTGCGGAAGACCATCATAGACCATGGCGGAGGCGCTTACAACTACTTCAGTTACGTTATCAGCATTTGAAGTTATGGTATAGGTACCCGATGCTGCACCCTCGGCTGAAGGAGTCAGGGTGACATCAAACACCACGAAAGAATCTACCAGGACTGTAACAGGGGTTACCAGCGATGTGGAGAAATCCACGCCATCAATGGTAATGGCAGTAACATCAAAGGGATCAAGTCCAATATTACCAATGGTTACGTCTGCTGAGACGGTACCATCATCAAGCTGGAGTACACCAAAATCTATGTTCCGTGTATCAACCGTCATATATGAACCGTCAATTGCCTGGGGAAGATATGTGGCTGAAATGCCAAAGTTTCCAACAAGTGTAGGGTCACCACCGACGGCAACATTAATCATTTCCCATCCGTTGCCAGAGTTTACCCAATTACGATCCAGGTTGTTTTGAGTTAAATCGTTGGCAATGTAAAGAAATCCTGAATTGTTTTCCCAGACAACAACATAGTAATCCCCGGCTTCAAGAACCAGGTTGTCCAAAACAATATCGAATTGCGTAAGCCCAGCTGGGGATGACAAGTCCATGGGTGCTGATTCCCAGACAGCCGTTCCATCAATGGGAGGACCAGCAATTCCGGTAGCAGGGTCAGCAAAAATACTTACTAACGCTGTAGAAGCGGTACCGCCCTGGGTATAGAGCGTTAAACCGGTTAGAAAGATTGGTGTGTCAGCGGTGAAACGCACACTGAAACCACAACCTCCACCGCAACCAATTTCGCTTTCGAAAGTGCCATCATGATAAACTGCTTCTTCATCGCGGAGCGATGAGCTTACGACCGTCTCTGCATTCCAATTAATATTTCTATCGGAATCGTTTTGTGGGCAATTGTCACAATCAGCTTTTGGATCGACCTTCTGGTCTGCAAAGGCGCCAGTTGCCAGAAGCATGACGAGGATAAAAACCCATCCGTTAGAGAACAATCGTTTCATGGTGTACTCCTTAATATTCATTAAATCATGGACCTTTATTAGGCTTCTTACCGTTTAAATATTTCAGAAAAAAAAGGCACGAATAATAAATCGGAACCTTCTCTGGTTAAACATCAAATATAGAGCTAGCTCAGAACCAATTCAAGGCTATTGCCTGAAGCATACTTGATGACATGAAAATGATATATATTAGTGATATAGGTATATAGGGATTTTAAATTTTGATTAACTGACCAAACCAAACTCTCATTGATATCCCGGAGACTGGCGCATATTTGGGGTTGAATCCAAGTTCAGAAACAGGAGTCCGGCCTGAAAAATCGTGGAAATATCCAAATTCAAGGCCCCAGGTTTTTCGGAAATTCATTCCGTATAGCAAGCCAAAGAGGTGAACATCGTCGCCCCAAAAACCCGAGGGGATAAAATTATATCGCAGACCAAGATAGCTGTAATTGAAAGCATCTACTTCGGTCTGCTTGAAGACTTTTCCATCTCGCCTGACGGTCTTGGTTCGATCTTTACGGGAAACATTGTAGTAGGTTGCTCCAAAGGAACTCTGCTCAGCATACGTGGCGGCAAAATTCATGGTGTGTAATCTGGCCCCCTCATCTCGAAGCTTAAGGGTAGCATCAACACCGCTTCCATGAATGGGCAACATGCCAATTCGGATGCCACCATCCAAATTTTTCCCCAAGCCCTTCCTGTAAACAAATTGTGGAATCATATTTTCCACTGAAAGGACAACACCCTTGTAGCTCTCTTCAGGCTTAAGGGGGTCTGGTGAAATCACAGCGTGGGAGGTACAAGAAACCATAAACAGGGTAAGGAGCAGATACAAAACAATATTTTTCGGATTTTTGAACATGTCGTTGAATTTCCCCGCAGGTGACATTGATGACAAGACTTTTGTTCTTCTTTCGGTAGGACGGTATGGGTCGATCCCTGAACTTTTTGTCATTGCTAGTTTAGATACGGTGGAAACCGCTTGAGTCGAAAGTCGAAAAGTCAAAAGTCGAAGGTGAGCTTTATGCTGGTTTGAGGGTTTGTGACTTTTGACTTTCGACTTTAAAGCCTTCAACGCCTGCATAGTCAAGCAAACTGTTTTGGACAGTGGTGAAGCTGGTTAGATTATCTGCATGGATACAAAACAAGCAATAGTCAAAGATTGGATATTTCGTTATACTGGAGTTGAACCAGAAGCCTTCGGCGACAGAATTTTACTCACAAACTTTAAAAACTATGTGGACAAATTTGCCCATCGATTCGATGTCCCCATTTATGGTGAGGACCGCAGTATGACCGTGGCTACCAACAAAGATGGGGTAAGTATTATTAATTTTGGAATGGGTTCAGCGAATGCAGCCACAATCATGGATTTACTTTCGGCAATTGATCCCTATGGTGTGCTCTTTTTGGGAAAATGTGGCGGTTTAAAACAGTCAACTGATCTCGGTCATTTCATTCTCCCCATTGCTGCTATCCGTGGTGAAGGTACCAGTAATGATTACCTCCGGCCAGAAGTACCAGCCATGCCCAGCTTTAAGATTCACAAATACATTTCACAAATTCTGGTTGAACAAAATCTGGATTACCGGACAGGTGTCGTATACACCACCAACCGTCGTGTCTGGGAACATGATGAAAAGTTCAAGGAATATCTTAGAGAAACAAGGTGCATAGGCATTGATATGGAAACGGCCACCATTTTTATAACCGGGCTGGCGAATAACATTCCCCGTGGAGCCCTGCTGCTGGTCAGCGATCTGCCCATGGTACCGGATGGAATAAAGACCGAGGCTCTTGATAGAAGTGTCACCAAGAAATATGTAGACCTACACCTGGATATTGGCATTGAAGCCATGACTCATATTGCAGAACAAGGCGAATCAATCAAGCACTTCTCGTTTTAAGTTTTTTAAGAGTATAGAGCTTCTCAAGGCCAGGATTGAAATCCTGGCTTAGAAGTCGATGACTTTTGGTTTTGAGCGATTACCGTGAACATCACAACTCTGGGATGGGACGGTTCCAGGTAAAAAGACTTCACGCTCCGGAGTACAATACTGAGTTGCTAATTTGTGGGTTTCAGAACAAACATTGGTAAACACAACTGACTCTTCAGGAACGACAAATTCCTCGCGTTCCCATTCCAGACTATCATAGACTGCCTTCATGTACTGAGCCCAAATGGGCACTCCCAGCGCAGATCCAGACATGCGAGGACCCAGACTGATGGACGCATCGTCCATACCTACCCAAACAGCGGTGGACAAGCGTGTGGTAAATCCAACATACCAGGCATCAGTAAAGCCAGTCGTTGTTCCAGTTTTTCCACCGGCAGGTTCCTGAAATCCAAACCTGGTTCTGGCACCTACACCGGTTCCTCGGTTGGCAACTGTTTCTAGCAGGGACAGCATGACATAGGATGTCCCACGCCCCAACACCTCTTTACGCTCTGGATTATAAGTACGCAGAACGCCCCCAAAACGATCCTGAATAGATAGAATGCCAAGGGGTTGAACCCATATACCCAGTCGTGGGTATACTGCATAGGCTGCAGCCATTTCAATTGGATAGACTCCTGAGGCACCTAGAGCCAGTGCATCCCCAGGGTATAATCTTGTGGTAATTCCCATGGCCCTGGCTTTTTCAACCACAGCTGCAGGTGCGATGAGTTCCTGGATAGTTCTTACAGCGATAAGGTTGAGTGAGCGCCTAATTCCTTCACGCATGGTGGTTTCCCCCCCCATGCTTAAATCATAGTTCTTGGGTCGCCAGTCCGTTGAATCATTGGCGCCCAGCTTGATGACAACAGGTTGATTTAAAAGGGTGGTTGTGACTGGATACCCATTGTCGATTGCGGCTGTGTAGAGGAAGGCCTTGAACGATGAGCCCGGCTGACGTTTCATCTGGGTAGAACGATTCCATTTGGACTTGCTGAAATCTTTTCCACCCACCATGGCTTTTATTTCACCCGTTTCCACATCGAGAGAAATCAATTGTGCCTGAACTGTCAACAAATTTTCAATCTGATAGGGCATTTCAAGCGAATCAGAAATCATCAGTCGAACGGTATCAATGTTGAGATCAATATTGTGCCTTTCGAGAATATCGGCTAAAGCTTTTGAATTTTCATCCATCATGCGTTCATCAAAAATGGCCTGGACTCGATCCAGCTCTTTGGCTACAACCACATTGGCTATGGTCTGCATACGGGTATCAAGACTGGTGTAAATAGTCAATCCATCCCGGTAAAGATCTACACCCAGCTCATCATCTTCTTTTTCAAGCTGGCGACGTACAAATTCGCCAAAATGAGGAGCCACATTTCCGACATCTACGCTATCGGGATCATAGGTTTCAATGGGTAAAGATTTGAAGTAGTTCCGCTCGACTGCATTAATGGCTTTTTCACGAAACATGTTGTTGATCACTACATTGCGGATATGCTTGGATCGATCTGGATGGGTAATGGGCGAATAGTAGGCCGGTGACCGTAGCATGCCTATTAGAATGGCGCCTTCATCCAGAGTAAGATTCTCAACCCGTTTGTTAAAATATTTACTGGCCGCTGCCTGCAAACCATAGGTGCCATGTCCGAAATACACGGTATTCAGATACATGGTCAGGATCTCTTCTTTGGTAAATGTATGCTCAATCTGGACTGCAGTGATCAATTCACGAATCTTTCGCAGATAGGTTTGCTTAAATCCAATGCGGGCATACAGACTACGGGCTAATTGTTGAGTCAATGAGGAAGAACCACCATGAATCTCGCCCGTTACCATGTTCAACGTGAGGTTATAAACGGTACGGAACAAGTTCATACCCCAATGGCTGTAAAATCTCTGATCCTCAGTCACGATGAGCGCTTTCTTAACATGAGGTGGGATTTCATTGGATTTAACCAGGGTCCTCTGTGTGGTAAATAACTCTTGAATTACCTGGTCGTCAGCAGAAACAATGCGGGTAATGAGGTCGGGATCATAACGCTCCAGCTCATCCAGGGAGGGCAGGTCTTTTGATAAAAAGAATACCCAGGTAAAAATCCCCACGATAAATGTCAGCGACACGATTGTAGCGATATACAACCTGTGCTTAAATTTTTGTTGACTACCCCTGGCCTGGAACTGTTTCATCATATCTTACAATTATAAACTTATATGCCTGTCTTGTTCATACGTTTTTGAATCAATTAGGTAATATTTCATGTTTTCCACGCGCCACTAATATAGCAGGAAATCTCTGGTTTAAAAATCCAATTAGGATAGATGAGGTTCTGCAGGTCGAATCATAAACAGAATATTGCACAAGCCCACGTCAGCACTATATTTTTTGCTCCACCGCAACAATAGCTGTTTTTGTAGAATTTCAATAGTGAATGAATAGTGTTATAGGGTATTTCCCGATGTATACAGTTAGAAAATATAATCATGATAAAGACTTTGAAGCTGCCAGAAGATTATGGCATGAAGCCCAATGGATTGCTGATAGTTCTGATAAAAAAATCTTGGAAGCCTTTCTCAGAGAGGGTCGCGCTTTGGTTGCTGATCTGAATGGAAATGCTGAATGTCTGGTTACTGCAAATCCAGGAAAAATTAAATATCTCAATGAGGAATTATCACTATCAGTCGTGACCTCCGTAAATACAAGCAGAATAGCCCGCAAACAGGGTCTGGCGAAAAACCTGACCGCCCAACTTATCGCTGAGGAGGCTGAAGCTGGTGCCAATGTATCAACCCTGGGAATATTTGAGCAAGGGTTTTATGATCAATTGGGGTATGGAAGCGGCTCTTATGAACATTGGATGAGCTTTGATCCAGCCGATATTACTATTGATAATAAAATCCGACCACCCATACGTCTCAGGCGTGATGACTGGAAACAAATTCATCATGCACTTCAAAGCCGAAATACCAGGCATGGTGGAGTCACGCTATTCCCGGAGGGTCTGGTTGAGGCAGAGCTGGCATGGATGACGAAGGGCTTCGGGTTGGGCTATGTCCATGGATCCAAGGATGAGTTGACGCACTTTTTTTGGGGAACCAGCCAGGGTGAACATGGTCCTTTGGTTATAAAAATATTAGCATTTCAGACCACAGAACAATTCATTGAATTGATGGCTCTGATCAAATCACTTGGTGATCAAATTCGACTTGTCAAAATGCGAGAACCTCCTGGGATTCAACTGCAGGATTTTATTCGAAACCCTTTCAGGTCAAGGATCGTGACGGAAAAATCCAAATTTGAGTATATCAATAGAGCCTCTGCATACTTGCAGACCAGAATCTGCAACCTGGAAGCATGTATAGAAGCCACGCACCTGAATTCGAGGCCCCTGCGTTTCAATCTGGACCTCAGTGACCCCCTGGAAAAACTCATTGATGGAGAAATGACCTGGCGAGGATGTGCCGGTGAATTTACTGTCCAACTCGGTCCAACCTCCAAAGCAACTGATGGATTCGATAAAGCACTACCGACCCTGGTTGCTGATATTGGTACATTTACAAGATTATGGCTGGGGGTTAAACCAGCAAGCGGATTGTTAGCTACCGGCACTATGCATGGCCCAAAAAAGCTTATCCATGATCTGGATGAAGTGCTCTGCCTCCCCAATCCTCATCCAGACTGGGATTATTGAGGGGTCAAGATTCTATAAAGCCTATAGTGCAGAACTCGTGTTTGCACTGCTCAGGTTAGCAACTATATTTTTGGTACATTTCAGACTTGAGAATAAATGGGAGTGCGTTGATGCCACGTAAGTATTTACCTCTAAGTATCATTGTTTTCGCTATTTTGCTGAACGCCTGTAGTTCACAGAAAGTTGGGGTATATGATGACTTGAATAAGCGAAAAATGGATAAGTCATTTGAAGAATACAAGGGTACTCCTTACAAATGGGGTGGCACTGAGCCAGGAAGAGGTGTCGATTGTTCAGGTTTTACCTCAGGCGTGTATCGGGATCAGGGTATTATCATTCCCAGAACTTCACGCCTCCAATACACAATTGGTGACGAAGTCGCTCGGGATGATTTGAAGTATGGGGATTTGCTATTTTTTGATACGCTTGGGAAGGGGGTCACCCATGTGGGCGTCTACATTGAAGGCAATAAAATGATTCATGCCAGTACATCCGAAGGGGTGACTGAAGCGCCTGTAAATACTGACTACTGGATGAAGCGTTATATCGGAGCCAGGCGTTTGACTGGTTCTGATTATCGGTCAGGGGAGGTTGGTGGTGAATTCCACTTATTGCCCAATGCGTATCCTATCCGAGTTCGAAGACTAATAGATGTTCCTACTGCAGATGTCATTGATAATCGATTTATTGGTCTGGATATTCAGAATGATGCCCAGGGAAATCTCAGAGTTGCTGGAGCAGTGAGTATCTGGAATCGCTGGGAGTTTGGAGCAGAGCTTCAGGTAAACCAGTTTCTTGGTCACAACGTGGATGCCTTTGGATTTGAGTTACCGTTTTTAAGCACCAAGTTTCGCCTTTGGGAGCAACGCGGGAAGATTCTACCATCACTGGCAATTGGTGCTGAAAGCAATAGCAGAAATTGGACGGTGACAACAGATACAAATTCCGTTGAGATTGTGGAAAATCGTTGGAGCCCTCCCCGTAATGCCTATGTCGTTGCATCCTATAAATATCAGCGTTTTAAAAAATTGCACCTTGGACGAGGACGTCTGAGTGGAGGTGTTGCCTTGACAGATTTATTTGTCTACCATGACACTTCTGAATATTCTGATGGGAATCAAGACGCCTTTCTCTTTCTGGGTGTTGAACAGCAAATCACCCGACGGCTTATGACCACCATAGAATTTGATCATATTTTTTTGAAGGATGTGGGGATAACCTGGAATATGGGCTTCCAGTTTGCCTTGAATAATGATTCCAGCATTGCCTATACCTGGAGGAATGTGGGTGCCAGGGAGCGTTCTTTGGAACGCGCCATGCAGTTTAGTTATATTCTTGAATATTAGACGGGAGTTGAATTATGCCTTTTCGCTGGAGACCTGATGGAAAATTTATTAAGAATTTATCGAACACACGTCGGATTATGCCTTTTCTCATGCATGGCAGGACGGAATCAGCGGTTTACTATGAACAACATGTTGAGGTAGAAAAAGCCTGGAAATTTGTAGAGAATTTTCAAAAAGATACAGGGCTGAAAGCCAGTATTTTACATTTGATTATTTGGAGAGCTGCACAGGTTTTAAACGAGCGACCTGGCTTGAACAGATTTGTAGCAGGTCGGCGCATTTACCAGCGAGATGGTATCTGGATCAGTTTTTCCATGAAGAAAGAGATGAATGATGATGCACCCCTGGTTGTGGTAAAAAAGAAAATCAACCCGGAGTGGACTTTTGAAGAGACGGTTCGAGAGATTCAGGGTGGCATCAAGAAAGGCCGTGAAGGAGCCAAATCTGTTTCTGACAAGGAAATGGATGCAGTGTTTCTGTTTCCCATGTTTATGGTCAGTTTTTTTACCTGGTTGTTGAGAACTCTGAATCATTTCGGGTTATTGCCAGGCGGTATGATTAAGGCAGACGAACTCTATGGCAGTGTCTTTATTGCCAATCTGGGTAGTATTGGCTTACAACCAGCATATCATCATTTATATGAATGGGGTGATATTCCAATTTTTATGGCTCTAGGTACAAACGAACCCCGAATGGCTCTAGATGAACGAGGTCGACCAGCCGTGAAGGATATGATGACCATAAAATATAGTTTTGATGAGCGAATCAATGATGGGTTCTACAGTATAAAAGCTCTGGAATTATTGAAAAATCTGGTTGAAAACCCCGAGATGACTCTGGAAAAAGTCCCCCCAGAAAAAATCACACGGGATGAAGATCTCGAAATATAGAATTTCATGACGAGTAAATTAGCATGAACATCGGTTTCCTGCATCCAGGTGCAATGGGAATTTCCCTGGCAGTCTCAGCTCAGGCGACAGGGCATCAAGCCTATTGGGTCCCTGAAGGGCGCAGTGAGGAAACCAGGAAACGAGCTGAAGTTCACAATTTATCCGCATCTCAATCTCTGGGTGATATGTGCGAAGTATGTGATATTATCATCTCCGTTTGCCCACCTCATGCGGCGCTGGATGTAGCACACCAAATCCTCGAGTGTTCCTTTATGGGTATCTTCGCCGATGTAAATGCCATAGCTCCTGAGAAAGCGAAATCCATATACCGCTTAATGAGCTCAAGAGATATTGATTTTGTTGATGGTGGGATCATAGGAGGTCCTGCCTGGGAAGCTGAGAGTACCTGGCTCTATCTGGCAGGTCAGAAAGCTGCTGAAGTGGCATCCTGCTTTCAAGGTGGATTGCTGGAAACGGAGCTTATGGGACCTGAAATCGGTAGAGCATCAGCCCTAAAAATGAGCTTTGCCGCATATACAAAAGGATCAACAGCCTTGCTTTGCACCATCCTGGCTGCTGCAGATGAGATGGGGGTTCGTGAGGATCTGGAAAAACAATGGTCACGGGGTGGCTCTGATTTTACGGAACGTACACACAATCGACTCCGACGAGTTACGGCCAAAGCCTGGCGGTTCTCTGGGGAAATGGAAGAAATCGCAGCCACCATGCAAGCAGCAGGATTGCCAGAGGGATTTCACCTTGCTGCGGCAGAGATATTCCGGCGTTTGGACCACTTTAAGAATTCAGACTCATTACCGGATATCAATGAGGTGCTTGAGTCACTGAAATCAAGATGAAATCGGGATTACAATTTATAAAAGTACCTGGCTAAGCTAGTCTGATGTGGATCCAATCATGAGCGATCATCGACTCCATCATGTTTTTGCAGTTCTCCAGGCCTTGCTGGTGACCTTTCTCTGGTCCACATCTTTTATAATTATTAAATGGGGTCTGGCGGATATTCCACCTGTCATTTTTGCTGGGGTGAGGTACTTCCTGGCCTTTCTGTGCTTTTTACCCTTTATTTTTAAAAAGAAGTACATGAATGAAATCCAGGGACTAAACCTCCAGCAGTGGGGCAAGTTGATGCTTCTAGGATTCGTTTTTTATACCCTTACTCAAGGCACACAATTCCTGGGACTATCTCTGTTACCTGCTGTGAGTGTGAGTCTCATGTTAAATTTTACACCCATTATTGTCGCCATCATGGGCATTGTATTTATCAACGAAATGCCCAGCCGGCTACAATGGTCCGGGGCAGTCATTTTTATCATTGGAATCATGTTTTACTTTTTCCCAATTTCCTTTGAAGGGAATCAGGGACTGGGATTGACGGTCATGGCAGTCGGAGTGCTGGCGAACTCAGGAGCCGGAATCCTTGGAAGAGAGCTTAACCGCCAGCGCACAATTAGCCCTGTGGTCATTACCTTTATCAGCATGGGTGTGGGTTCAATCATATTATTGCTTACCGGTTTTGTATATACCGGGATTCCAACGATTAGCACACAGAATTGGATTTATCTGATCTGGCTGGCTGTCGTGAATACAGCTTTTGCTTTTACATTGTGGAATCATACCCTGCGTTCTATTTCAGCCATGGAATCAAGCATCATCAATGGCACTATGTTGATCCAAATTGCTTTTCTTGCCTGGTTTTTCCTGGATGAAAAAATTACCACACAGGAAGGGCTTGGAATGGGAATCGCGGCTCTGGGAGCAACCCTGGTTCAGCTTAAGCGCAGAAAAGCATGATCTGTGGTGTTTATGTCACTGGAGCATGAGTATTGTAGATTGGAGTTCTGGTAACTACATTCCTCCACATATTCGCGATTCTGGGAACCTGACTGTTTTCCAAGGTTAGCGTTTCTCATGGTAAAACAATAGGGATGGATTTATGCAGCATAGTAATTGGCAATGTCCAAAGTGTAAAAACAATGAATATGAAACGGGTCAGTTTGCGGCAACTGGTGGTGGATTTTCCAAAATATTTGATGTTCAGAATAAAAAATTTACAACAGTCACCTGCGTAAATTGCAGATATACAGAAATTTATAAATCCGAGACAAGCGCTCTTGGTAATATACTGGACTTGTTTACTAACTAGTCCGATAATTTAAGTTTTAAGTTATACTTACCTGGTAAACTTAAAACTGACTATTTGATAAATCTAATTGCCGGAGAGGAATGCATGAGTGGAATAGATATATTTGCAGCCGCAATCACAATCGTATTATTCATAGTATTAGCTTATAAAATATATAATAATACCAAACTGATGCGAGGCACCTCGAAAAAGTCCGGGAGTGGCAAAACAGATGACATGATGCACGATTTTATGGATCAACCCCTGTTATGGGCCAAGCTGGCCAAGGGTATT
>ERZ889078.2006-NODE-2006-length-15146-cov-11.430058_pt1 | contig 15146 bp, 7 predicted proteins | sample MGYA00521266_ERZ889078 | MGnify/ENA primary metagenome ERZ889078 (study PRJEB32303, sample SAMEA104408618) | aquatic metagenome | biome: Brackish water; feature: Pelagic; material: water | place: Baltic Sea | collected 2014-06-16T06:34:00 | depth 76,534 m ...
AACTCTCGGCCAAGCAATCCCTCCCCGGCGGGTGCAGGCCGGACGTTACCTGCAACCCTCAAAACAAGAATAATTTATACATTCACAATTTATAATAGATAATACATGAAAAATCAAATTACATCAATGATGATTGCAATTGGAGTTTTATCGCTAACTGCATGCACCGGAAATCAATCAAAAAAAACAAGCGATTCTTTGGCAACATTATCCATCGACTCAGTAAAAGCAATTGCTAAAGAAGCATACATTTATGCTTATCCAATGGTGGATGCCTACCGCATTGAATATGCATATTTCATCGATAAAACTAATCCGGAATACAAAGGCCTCCCGAATACATTGGTAAATATGGCACACGTGTTTACTCCGCAGGATAAGGCTGTACAAACACCTAATTCGGATACACCTTATTCGATGGCAGGTTTGGATCTGCGCACGGAACCCATGTTGCTGACAGTTCCTAAAATTGAGGAAAACCGTTATTTCAGCTTCCAACTTGTAGATCTCTATACGCACAATTTCGATTACATTGGCAGTAGGACAACTGGTAATGATGGCGGGGTTTTCATGATTGCCGGGCCAAACTGGAAAGGAGAAATACCAGAAGGTATCACGAAAGTATTTCGTGCTGAAACAGAATTTATTGTAGTTATTGGAAGGACGCAACTTTTAAATAAGGATGACCTTGACAATGTTAAAAAAATCCAGGCCGGTTATGTTTTGCAACCACTTTCTTCATATTTAGGCACTACTGCTCCTGAAAATCCCAAGTCTATTGATTATCAAACGCAACTTACTCCCGAATTGAAAAATAAATCCTTTGAGTCTTTTGCTATTATACCACCACTTTCTTCCGACTTAGAAAAAAAGTCAATCGGGACTTTCAATGTTTTAAACTTCCTTCTTCAGTTTTGCCCAACAGTTCCAAGCGAAAAAGAACTGATGGCAAGGTTTGCCAAGATCGGAATTGGTGCCGGTAATACAATTGACACAACCCAATTATCACCAGAAGTGATTGCTGCAATGAAAGAAGGTATCCATGAAGCCTGGACACAGGATTTTGCAAAATTCAAACAACAAGTAGATGAAGGAAAAGTGACTTCGGGAGATGTATTTGGGACACGTGAATACCTGAACAACAATTATCTCTATCGTATGGGTGCTGCTGTACTGGGAATTTTTGGAAATTCGAAACAGGAAGCCATGTATCCGTTTTATAGCCTGGATGCTACAGGTCAACAATTGAATGGTGCCGGCAACAATTACACCCTTCACTTTAATGCCGATGAATTACCTCCGGTCAACGCATTCTGGTCATTAACAATGTATGAATTACCATCGAGTCTGTTGGTAGACAATCCAATTAATCGTTACTTGGTTAACTCTCCCATGTTACCCGAATTTAAACGCGATAATGACGGTGGAATTACATTTTATATCCAGAACGTTTCTCCGGGAAAAGACAAAGAGTCGAACTGGTTACCGGCACCAAAGGGGCCCTTTATGGCGGTTTTAAGATTGTACTGGCCGAAAGAAGGTGCTTTAGATGGTTCATGGAAAAACCCTCCGATGCAGTTAGTTAAATAGGTTGGCTACTTATTTTTTTATTTAAGGTTAAGCACCAGTATGAACAATAAGGATCGTATTGGTATTTCGAAGAATCTTTGTCATTTAAATTTCAATTATAAAAACTATAAAATACAGAAAAAAGGGCAGCAGGTAACATTATAGTATAGTGCATGCGGGTTTCAGCGTGTTGCGAAGGTTTGTGGCTCGTGAAAAAAGTTAGTGTAAACTGATAGGAAATCGCTTCGTAATCCCGCACGACACCATACCACCAACCGTTATAGCCAATGCGAAAAAACGCAGCAACTGAAAGTTCATCATAAAAACAAACTTTGCCATGGACATAAAAGATAAAACCAAAGAAGAACTCATTATTGAGTTGCGGGAATTAAAGCAGGAGAATTCTGATTTAAAGGCTTTGATTGAAAACCGTTCAGCAAAGTTAATTACAGCAAACGAAGATCTTATTCTTCAAAACGAAGATATAACTGATGTTTCATTGTTGCGCCAAAAGGCCGAAAAGCTATTGAAAATGGGTCAGTCTGATCCGAACAAGAATTTTTCTGAAGCCGACATGCTGAAACTGATGCACGAATTACAGGTGCACCAGGTGGAACTCGAAATGCAGAACGAGGAACTTTTGTTGGCTAAAGAGCAGGAAGAGTTTGCCAGAGAAAAATATACCAGCCTTTTCGACTTTGCACCTTCAGCCTATTTTACCCTTACTGAGCTTGGTAATATCGCAGAGCTGAACCTTGCCGGCGCGCAGATGCTTGGAAAAGAGAGACAGAAACTGATAAACAGCAGGCTTGCTTTTTTTATCGGCAGCAACAGCCGGGTAGTTTTCGATGATTTCGTCACACAGGTATTCAGCAGCAAAAGCCCGGCAAGCCTCGAAGTTACCTTCGGCACAAAGGAAGATTCATGCATTTATGCCCTGTTAACCGGCACACTCTCCGACGACGGTAAACATTGCCTGATTACCGCAACCGATATTTCTGATAGAAAAAAAAGAGAACTGGGGCTTCGTAAAACGGCTGAACTTAATTATTTGCTGCTTGCATTATTTGCAAATGCTACGGCTCTTACTGATAAACAACTCTACGATGAAGCACTGGATATAGCCGTAAAAATCACCGGCAGCGCAATTGGATTTTTTCATCAGGTTAGCGAAGATCAGCAGGAGATACTCCTGACCACCTGGAATGATGAAGCAAGAAAAAATTGCACCACAGTCTATGACAATCATTATCCCATTGATAAAGCCGGGAACTGGGCCGACTGTGTAAGGCAAAAGAAGCCGGTAGTTTACAATGATTATGCAGGGTCGCCAAACAGAAAAGGCATGCCTGCAGGCCACGCCCCTGTTGGCAGAACCATGAGTGTTCCGGTTGTGCACAAAGAAAAAGTTACTCTTATTTTTGGGGTTGGCAACAAAACATCAGATTATACAGATTCGGATGTAACTTTTATTCAATCTATTGCCAATGAATTGGATAAAATTCTTGGAAAAAGAGCGATTGAGCGGAATTTGCAACAAATCGAAGACCGCTGGCACTTTGCCATTGAAGGGAGTAACGATGGCATCTGGGACTGGAATGTGCTTACCGGTGATGTTCATTTCTCGAATCGGTGGAAAGAAATGATAGGCTTCGAGCCTCACGAGATTGGTGAAAAACTTGAAGAATGGGAAAAAAGGGTGCATCCGGATGACATGCCAGCGGTGCAAGAAACACGTCAGCGGCATTTTAACGGTGAAAGCCCTCAATACCATACAGAGCACCGCATCCTATGCAAGGATGGTTCGTGGAAATGGATTCAGGACCGCGGCAAGGTATTGCAATGGACTCCAGAGGGCAAACCTATGCGCATGGTTGGTACACATACCGACATCACTGGGCGTAAGCTGGCAGAAGAACAAATCATAGGGCAAAATACGCTAATCAATGGAATATTGAATGCTACTCCCAATTTTCTTGTTCTTAAGAACACCGATGGCACTTATCGCGAGGTTAATGCAGTATTCTGTAATTTTCTCGATAAAACCCGCCAGGAGATTATTGGGAAAAGCGACCGGGAGCTTTTCCCACCCCCCGAAGCCGAAGAATATATTAAAGGCGACAAGGAGGTTATCAGCAGCGGTATTTCTGAAAACAGGGACTGGCTAGTAACCGAAGGAAAAGAAATGCGTTGGCTCAATGTAATTAAGAACGCTGTCAGGAATTCTTCAGGGGAAGTTACTGGTGTATTATGCTCGGTGACCGACATCACCGAACGCAAACAAACGGAAAATATATTGGCTTTTCTGGCACAGACCAGCTTCACACCGGCACAGGACGACTTCTTTCAGGTGCTCGCACAGTACATCTCAGAGTCTCTCGGCATGGGCTTCGTATGCATCGACCGCCTTGACGGCGACAATCTGACTGCACATACCGTAGCCGTTTATTCGAATGGAAAGTTTGAGGACAATGTATCTTATGCGCTCCAAGACACTCCCTGTGGCGAGGTAGTAGGCAAACAGGTCTGTTATTTCCCTTCGTCGATCAAAAATCTATTCCCGAACGATGAGGTGCTGCAACAAATGGAAGCTGAGAGCTACATTGGAGTAACCTTGTGGAGTCATGACGGCCGCCCCATTGGGTTAATTGCCGTTATCGGGGAGCAACCAATTACTAATAGGACGCAGGCTGAATCCCTGCTAAAACTGGTGGCAGTGCGTGCCGCAGGTGAGATGGAACGTAAAATGGCGGAGAACCAACTGCGCGAGAGCGAGGAGTTTAACCGGAGACTTTTGGCAACCATCCCTGATTTTGTTATTCGAACTGATATCGAAGGTAATATTGTATATTCTAATGAACCCACCGGTAAAGATTCCTTGTTTCTCTCAAAAGAACAGTTATTAGGGCGTAATATGCTTTCGTTCGTACACGAAACAGACCTCGAACGTGCTGTTGAAAATACAAGACGAATGTTCGAAAAACCACTTGGCGCTCAAGAATACAAGTTAATGACTCATGATGGTCAGGTGCTCGAATGTGAGGTAAATGGCGACCTGGTACGGGATGGTGATAACAATCCTGTTGGGATGGTTTATGTTGTCAGAAATATTTCCGAACGCAAACTTATGGAAAAGGTTCTTTCCCAAAGCAAATTGCGCCTGGATAAAGCGGAAGAAATAGGTTCGACAGGCAGTTGGGATTACGACCTGGAATCAGACTCACTCGCCTGGTCGGACCATACTTACCGAATTTATGGGGAAAGTAAGGAGTCGTTCATTCCGACCTTCGGGAAGGTTATCGCCCACTATCCGGATGCAGAGCGCGAGGAGGTTGTGGCGGCATTCAACCGCGCTATAGCCGAACAGAGCGAATTCCGCATCGACCATCGGATTATCACGAAAAGCGGCGAGATTCGGTTCGTTCAGGAGATTGGCCGGCTAATTCTCTCCGCAAACGGAATGCCTGTGCGGATGGCCGGTTCGGTGGTGGACATTACCGGGCGTAAACTGGCTGAATTGGCACTACAGGAAAGCGAAAAAAAATACCGTAGTATTTTCGAAAGCGTGAAGGAAGTTTACTTCGAAGCTTCAATGGATGGAACGTTGCTGGAGGTTAGTCCTTCAATTAATTATATTACCAAAGGACAATACACCCGCGATGAAATGATAGGGCAATCTTTTGTCGATATTTATGCCAATGCTGGCCAACGCGATATTTATTTCTCACAATTAATTAAACAGAAAATACTTAACGATTATGAGTTGTTGCTGAGTAACAAAGATGGCTCAATAATTCCTGTTGCTATCTCTTCTGCACTTTCGTTTGATGCCGGCGGTAAACCTCTGAAAATAATCGGAATCCTCCGCGATATTTCCGAGCGCAAAACCGCTGAAACAGCGATTAAAGAGCGTGATGCAAAATTCAGAACACTCTTTGATACTATGGCTGAGGGAGTGATTTATCAGGATAATACCGGCGCAATAATACATGCAAACCCGGCTTCCGAGCGAATTTTAGGGGTAAGCCTGGACCAGTTGCAGGGCAGAGCCTCCATTGACCCGCGCTGGAACTCAATACACGAAGACGGGTCTCCGTTTCCGGGTAATACCCACCCCGCCATGATTGCTCTCGCAACAGGAAAAGAAAACACTGCTGTAATGGGAGTATTTAATCCCTCGATTGAAAAGTACATGTGGATTATTGTAAATGCAATACCGGAGTTCCGCAATGGAGAGGACAAGCCATTCCAGGTGTTTACCACCTTCAGGGATATCAGCGAACTGAAAAATGCCTTCGATCAGATCAACAAGGCAAAGGAGGATCTGGAATTCAAGGTTGAAGAAAGAACAAAAGAATTAAGGGAAATCAATATTTTCCAGAAGGCTATTCTCGATAATGCCCCGTTTGCAATACTTTCTACCGATACAAACGGTATTTTCCAATCCATAAATCCTGCAGGAGAAGCAATGACCGGATATACTGCCGGTGAAGTTATTGGTAAACTAACCCCGCTTGGGTTTCATGACAGGGAAGAGATATTCCGGTTTTGCACCGAAGCAACGGGGAACCCTGTTCCCAAAGAAGAAGATGCTTATGCGGCTGCTATGGAGGCCATGTTTCATAAAATTACCGAATGGCACTGGATACGAAAAGATGGGAAAAGATTCCCTGTAAAAATCAGTCATAGCTCCCTGGTGGGCGCTGATGGTATTGTTAATGGATACATGGGACTAATATTGGATATTTCAAAAGAAAAAGAGCACCTGGATGCCTTACAGGAAAGCGAAGAGCGATTTCATAAAATGTTCAAGGAACATGCGGCAGTTATGCTGTTAATTAATCCTGAAAATGGTGATATTATTCAGGCCAATGATACAGCTGTAGCTTACTATGGTCTGGATTTCTTAAATACCACCAGAAATATCCGTGATATCAATGTGTTCAGTCCGTCAAAGATAAAGGATGAGATGGAAATGGCTGCCAGGCAGCACAGGAACTATTTTATCTTCCCGCACAAACTGGCTACCGGAGAAATCAGAACGGTCGAAGTACATTCGACTCCGATTGAGGTTAGCGGGAATACACTATTATTCTCTATTATTCACGACATCACCGAGCGCAAGCAGACCGAAAACGCGTTAAAGAAAAGCGAAGCCGAAAACCGTGCCATCATACAGGCGGTGCCCGATATGATGTTCCGCATCCACCGCGATGGTATTTACCTTGATTACCATGTGAAAAACGATTCATCGCTGTACGTTTCCAAAGAATTTTTTATCGGCAAAAAGCTTAGCGAGGTATTGCCACCCGAACTGGCAGCGGAATCCATGCAGGCTATTGGGAAAGCCTTTGATTCAGGCGAAGTGGTGCAATATGAATACAGTTTGCCTGTTAATGGAAAGAACTGCTTTTTTGAAAACCGGATCATCGGCATTTCTGATGAGGAAGTACTTTCGATTATTCGCGACATTACCTACCGCAAAGAAACAGAAACCGCTCTGAAAATGCAAATCGCTGCTTTTGAGTCGTTTGCCCTTGCCATTATCATTACCGATATCGCCGGCAGGATTCAATGGGCAAATTCAGCTTTTAGCAGGCTAACAGGTTACCCGGTTGAAGAAGCAACAGGAAAGATGCCGGGTGAACTGGTAAAATCGGGCAAACAGGACAGAACGTTTTATGAAAATTTCTGGAATACTATACTTGATAAAAAAGTCTGGAGCGGCGAACTGATAAACAAAAGGAAAGACGGCAGCCTTTATTATGAAGAGGAAACCATCACACCTGTATTGGATTCGCTGGGAAACATTTCCAGCTTTATTACCATCAAAATAGATGTTACCGAACGGAAAAAACTGTATCAGGCACTTGCAGATGAGAAACGGAGATTGGCAGACATTATTAAAGGAACCAATGCCGGAACCTGGGAATGGAATATACAATCGGGCGAAACCATTTTTAACGAACAATGGGCCCAAATGCTGGGATACACCCTGGAAGAAATTTCACCTGTAAGCATGGAAACCTGGATAAAATTTGCCCATCCTGATGATTTAAAAACATCCGGTGAACTGTTAAACAAGCACTTTAAAGGTGAGCTTGCTTATTACTCGTTCGAATCGCGGATGAAAAATAAGAACGGGGAGTGGATATGGGTTCTCGACAGGGGAAGAGTGCATGAATGGGATACCGATGGCAAACCTTTGCTGATGTCAGGCACACATCAGGACATTACCGAACAAAAACGAATAGAAAGCGCTCTTCAGCAGGCTAAAAACGAAGCCGAAAAAGCAAACCTCGCCAAGAGCGAATTCCTGTCGCGCATGAGCCACGAACTGCGCACACCCATGAATTCGATACTCGGCTTTGCCCAACTGATGGAAATGGGAGAGCTCAATCCGAAGCAAAAAAAGGGAGTAACGCATATCCTGAATAACGGCAAACACCTTCTCGATTTAATCAATGAGGTGCTCGATATTTCAGGTATTGAAGCCGGAAGACAGACGATGATGCCTGAACCGGTACAATTGGCCAATGCTATCAACGAAATCACTGACAGCATTCAGGTTGCTGCATCCAAAAGAAAAATATCAATTGAATTTGCCGATTCACCAGCCAACAGCCATTTTGTGCTGGCCGACAAGCTTCGGTTAAAACAGGTATTGATTAATTTATTGAGTAACGCCATAAAATACAATAAGCAAGGTGGATCAATAACCATTCAAACAAAGCTGCAACCAGTCAATGAGCAGGGAAATGCCCTTGTCAGGATTTCAATTACCGACACAGGTATTGGAATAACTCCCGAAGAGGCAGGCAAACTGTTTCAACCCTTCGAGCGTATTGGAGCCGATAAAACCGAAACCGAAGGGACGGGTCTTGGGCTGATGATCGTAAAAAAAATTACCGAAGCCATGGGCGGTACGGTTGGGGTTGAGAGTGAAGCCGGAGTTGGAAGTACCTTCTGGATTGAGTTGCCTCAGGCCGAAAATCTAACTGATGAAGCAATTCAATCAATAGGAACAACAACACCTGTATTGCAGGTAACCAACACTGCATCAACAATTCTTTACATCGAGGATAATCGTTCGAACATTGAACTTATTGAAGAGGTTTTTGCGGAACATCGTCCGGAAATCCTTCTGGTAACTTCGAAATTCGGAAAAAAAACCATAGAACTGGCAAAAAAGCACAAACCCGGTTTAATACTGCTCGATCTCGATTTACCCGACATAAATGGAATAGAAGTTTTAGCGCAACTGTTGGCCGATGAACACACAAAATCAATCCCGGTCATTATTATCAGCGCCGATGCCATGTCGTTTCAGATTGATAAATTGATGAAAGCCGGCGCTACAGGCTATTTGACAAAGCCGCTGGATGTAGTTCTTTTTCTGAGAACCATTGAACAACACACTGCCATTTAATTTTTTACACATTTTAAACACAAAAGAACATGATTGATTCAACATTAAAAAACGCAAAAATCCTTATTGTGGATGATAAGGAAGCGAACATTGATATTCTGGAAGGACTGCTGGAAGAAACGGGATACAGAAATGTCCAATCTACTACCGACCCGCGAATGGTGGTTGACTTATTCAAATCATTTAACCCCGATTTAATCCTGCTCGATTTAATGATGCCCTACCTGAGTGGGTTTGAAGTGATGGCTGAAATACATTCCATAGCTCCTCCCCAAAGCTATCTGCCAATACTAATTCTTACCGCCGACATTACCCCTGAAGCCAAACTCCGGTCACTTTCGTACGGGGCAAAGGATTTTCTTAGCAAGCCATTCGACCTTTCTGAAGTGAGACTTCGTATAAACAACCTGATTGAGACCCGTTATCTGCATCAGCAACTCGAAAACCAGAATCAGATACTGGAGGAAAAAGTAAAAGCAAGGACATTCGACCTTGAGCTTTCCAACAGAAACCTTGATAATGCCAATAAAGAGCTTGCTTTACTCGATAAAAGTAAAAGTGATTTCCTTAAGCTTATAAGTCACGAACTCCGAACCCCGCTAAACGGGATTTTGGGTTTTACTAACATTCTTAAAGACAAAATTGATTCGCCAGAATTGGTTGAATATCTCCATTACATTGACGAATCAGCAAAAAGGCTGGAGCAGTTTTCATACCAGGCCTTACTCATCACACAACTGAAAGCAGGTAAATTCAAAATTCAAAATGAAAATGTTCGCCTCGATGCACTCTTAAGCAAAACAACCTCACACCTTAAGGAAAAAATTGATAAAAAAAATATTACTATTAAATTTCAACCGCTCGGCACATTTCATTTCTTAAATGGTGATGAAGAATTAATTACTATCTGTTTTCAGAGTCTTGTTGAAAATTCGGTTAAATATTCTTCCGTTGGCGGGGATGTGGTTATCAGAGTGTTTGCTGATCAACAATCAACGGTTTGCGAATTCATTGACAATGGTAGTGGTTTCAATCCGAAGATTCTTGACAATCCTTACCTGCCTTTTGTTAATGCAGAAAAGCACATTGACGAAAATACCGGTTTGAACCTCCTTTTGGTAAAGCTTATCATGGATGCCCACCAGGGCCAGATTGAAATTTCCAATAACCAGCAAAAGGGAGCAACAGTAAGATTAACTTTCAGTAATCAGCAATAAAATTATGGCATCAAGCAAGAATGTCAAAAGCAGGGTTTGATGACTAAAAATGCACATGGCTATAACATCGCATATAAAACATTTGGCAGTCAGTGGGTTATCGAACATTTCAGCCCGTATCAAAAGTCGTTGTAACTTGACAGGAATGTGCTTCGAAATGCCAAACGTTTCATATACGTAACCGTTATACACCAGGCGGGTTTTCGAGATTCTTCCTGCTAACATCGTTTTTGTTACACCCTGACATTCGTCATGAAAACATAACATTTCAGTTCAGCTAAACTGAAGTATTTCATCTTTATTTTATAGTATTTTTTTTTTATTATTTCATATATAATTGTATATGTGTGTATTACGGAATATGATGCGCAGATAAATATTTCCCAATATATTTGTATAATGAATTCTTTTGCCTTATCTTTACATCACAGAATTTGAAAAACAAACCCCCTCTCTAAATGAAAGACTATACAGCGTTAACATATATTAATCAATCAAAAAGAAAGGAGGTAAGAGGCAAAGATACGATATATTTTCCTGCGAGCCGCCTGTAAAATTGTGGAAATTTATATTCGTTTAGCCTCAGCGTTATTATGATTGGTAGCATTTTAAAATATTGTTTAATTTTAAATTTATCAATTATGAAGTCATATTTTTTAAAAATAGTATTCCTGGCATTGTTCTCATTAACTTTTGCCGGAATTTCAAGTGGTCAATCTATTGATGTTTGTTTTGATTTAAATATTACTGATGATTGTTCTGGTGAATGGAATGGTAAATATGCTGCAAGGGTTTCAGTCGTATATTCAGGAAATTCTTATTGTGTGCATACATTTTATAACCTAAGTGATGGAACCACTAACGACCTGACTTATTCATGCTCTGAGCTTCCTTTGGATTATATCTCACCAGTTTATACTGTAACTGTGCCCGTTTGCAGGCAAGAGGAAGATCCAGAATGTTGCGGCTCTGATCAGGAAGGTCCTATGCATTATTATGATTTAGATGACTGCGACTATACTTTAGATGTCACATTGTCCGACTAATTGTTAATAAAATTAATCTGTAGTGCAATTTGGATTCAAACTGGCAATTTTATTAATTATTTTTTGCAACTATTCACCCGACATCATTATTGCTCAGGGCGAGTTCAACAATTGGTATTTTGGAAATGGAGCCGGAATTACTTTCAATTCCGGCTCCCCTTCTGTCCTAACAAATTGTGCAGGTTCTTTTTTTTCTATTAACTGCCCTTCTGTAGTATCGGATTCGTTGGGAGGCTTACTATTCTACTCAGACCATTACAATGTGTATAACCGTAACCATGTGATCATGATGAATGGATCTGGATTGGAGTCTACAGATATGGTTCAGCAGCCATGTTTTATCGTCCAATCGATGATGGATGATAGCCTTTATTATTTATTTACGATGGATAGTTATTATGATCCCATTGGTAATCCTAATCCCAAAGGATTGTGTTATTCATTAGTCGATTTGAGTCTTGACGGTGGTTTAGGAGGTATCGCTTCAGGTCAAAAGAACATTCAAGTTCCTGGAGCTGAACAAACAACCATGGCATTAACAGCAACAAGACATAAAAACAATAGAGAAACATGGATTATAGTTAGAAAGTTTATCAATAGTAATGAGTTCTTATCATACAAAGTTTCATCCTCAGGTATAAACTTAACTCCTGTCGTAAGCTATAGTTTATTTACTTTAAACTACTCAATTGGACAGGGAACGATTTTAAGAGCAATTAAGGTTTCACCTGACGGTTCAAAGCTAATATGTATGTATGATACAATTGCAGAGTTGTGTAATTTTAATACTGAAACAGGAGCAATCACACCTTTATTTTTATTCAGTTATCCCCCTGCATATGGAGGTAATGAACGAGCTGAATTTTCACTGAATGCACGATGCCTTTATATCGGCAAAGAATATAGCAATGTTTCTGATATATACCAGTATGATCTCTCAATAACCGATTCTACTGGATTCGTTCAAAGTGCTGTTTTCATAGGACAAACTGAAGAGTACTCAGGACTACAACTTGGGCCTGATGGAAAGATTTATTTTACGGTAGCTGGAGTAGATTCAATCGGAGTCATTAACCATCCGGAAGTTAGGGGTGTTGGTTGTGATTTTCAGCGGCACATTCTTGGTCTGAATGGCAATATATCATGGTATGGTTTCCCTCAATTCCTCCAACGCTACTACGTCTATCCTCATTCCACCGGTCATTGTGAAGACATTCCTGTAATTTTTTCAGCCACTATCTGGCCTCCGGCCGACAGCGCTTACTGGAACTTTGGTGATCCAGCATCCGGAGCTGCGAATATCTCCAACGAACTCAATCCTTCGCACGTTTACATTACTGCTGGCTCATACAATGTCATGCTTATCATCAGGCACAACGACAAACGATTCGATACTGCCTGGCTAACCGTGGAAATTCATGAGACTCCACTACCCCTGCTGGGTCCGGATCAAACTATCTGCCAAGGAGATACAATTACTCTGGATGCTGGGGCTTGTTCAGGATGCACGTATGAATGGGTAAGCATTCCACCCGGATTTTCTTCCACTGAACAGACTGTGACCTTAAACCAATCAGGGATATATACCGTAGCCGTTACATCAATAAACGGATGTACCGGCAGGGATACGATGCAGTTGTCGCTCACCATCCCGCCGGTCGTTACAAACAGCCCGCTTTCCACATCGATTTGTTCGGGAGAATCAACCGGCATTCCGTTAACTTCAAACATGCCGAATGCGACCTTTTCCTGGACTGCCATTGGATCTTCACCACTGGTAACTGGCTTCTCCCCAGGTTCAGGAGATACAATTGATCAGGTTCTTACTAATAGGGGATCTATCCCGGAAACGGTTACCTATTGGATCACTCCTGCGATTAGCAATTGTATTGGCGATTCGGTTCCTTATCTTGTAACAGTCACTCCCGGCGATTCTGTAAACATATCGATTTCAGCTTCCGTTGATTCAATATGTGACGGAACGCCTGTAACGTATAATGCCACAACCATCAATGGAGGAACCACTCCGTCTTTTCAATGGAAAGTCGATGGATTAAATCAGGGAACAAATGATTCCATATTCACCTATATACCAATCAATGGGGATACTATTACTTGTGTTTTGACTTCATCAAATACCAGCTGTACTGCGAATAATCCGGCTGCATCAAATGCTATCAGTGTGACCGTCAATCCAAACTTACCTGTATCCATCTCCATCTCAGCAATAGCAAATCCGGTATGTGAAGGTGAAGCCGCGATATTTACTGTATCTACCGCCAACAAGGGGAATCTGCCAGTTTTCCAGTGGTTCGTCAATGGATTTCCAGTTGGCACGAATGATTCAACCTACAATTATATCCCGTCATCAGGTGATCAGATATACTGTATTCTGACATCCAGCGAACAATGTACAACCAACAATCCAGCAACCAGTGAAACAATAAACATGGTTGTAAGCCGATTATTACCCGTTGGTATCACCATCACACCTTCTGCCAACCCAATTTGTGGAGGAATCCCGGTCACCTTCACCGCAACATCAACAAACGGTGGTAATATGCCGGGCTATCAATGGCAAGTGAATGGATTCAATGTTGGAGGGAATAATCCGAATTACACCTATTTACCAGCTGATGGTGATGTTGTATCCTGTATTTTAACTTCAAACCAAGATTGCATCACTGGTAACCCTGCTATATCCAATACTATTACTATGCAAATAGGAGAACAACCGGTTGTATCATTTGCTGCCTGTTTTGATACCATTACCACTTTAAACGCCAAACCTTATAAACTCAAAGGTGGGATTCCATTAGGGGGGATATATTCAGGTCCTGGTGTGGATCAACTCACTGGGTATTTTAATCCGGCCATGGCTGGTATTGGATTAATAACAATCAGCTATTCCTACACAAATGTGTTCAATTGCAGTGATAACGCAACCAAGACAATTACTGTAATAAGTCCAGCCCCATTTTCCTGTGGAGATTCCCTGACAGATATCCGGGACAATAAAAAATACTCGACCGTTCAAATCGGAAGCCAGTGCTGGCTGGCACAGAATCTAAATCATGGCCAGCAGATCGGAGGTTCCTTAGCCCAGAGAGATAATTGCCTGGTGGAAAAATATTGTTACAACGATCTTTCGGTAAACTGTACACAGTACGGGGCTCTCTATCAATGGGATGAGCTGATGCGTTACGAAGATACAGAGGAGATTCAGGGGCTATGTCCTCCGGGTTGGCATGTGCCATCTGAAGCAGATTGGAACCAGTTATTTGCTGTATATCAAGGCAACGCCTTTGCAGGGAGTCCTTTGCTTTACACAGGATATTCCGGGTTTAATGTCTTATTGGCCGGCGTTGAATTTTTCAACCAAAGCCATCGGTTCGCTGATTTTGCGTCAATTATGTGGAGTTCAACCTCTCATGGACCTTATAAGGCGTGGAGTCACGGATTGAACGAATACAATTACTCAGTTTCATATTATCCCAGCTATCGGGCTAATGCTTTTTCGGTGCGATGTGTACGGGAGTGATCTATTCTGCAAGCCCAAAGAGGGGCTTGCAGCCAAGAACCGCCCGGTGCATAACAGGCCGCTATGCAAGCAGGTGGGCATTAGTCGGATGATTAAAGAAATATATGTAATTTAGGTCAGTATTTGCGAAACATAAAAGAATCTTGATCCCACCCGTCGCATAGCGGCGGGGCGTTATGCACCAGGCGGATTTTTTTGTTTTTCCTGTTAAAATAACTGTTTGCACACTCGAACATTCATCAACAAAACATAACATTTATATTCATCTAGGTTGCACCATTTTGATTCTTTTTGCCATGTTTTCTTTTTTTTTTTTGTATACATGTCTGTATATATGATAGTTA
>ERZ889078.2008-NODE-2008-length-15144-cov-38.423355_pt1 | contig 15144 bp, 9 predicted proteins | sample MGYA00521266_ERZ889078 | MGnify/ENA primary metagenome ERZ889078 (study PRJEB32303, sample SAMEA104408618) | aquatic metagenome | biome: Brackish water; feature: Pelagic; material: water | place: Baltic Sea | collected 2014-06-16T06:34:00 | depth 76,534 m ...
CTATTTAATATTTAAATCTATTTAAAATATTTTATTCTCAAAGGTAATTTTTTAAAAATTGTGAAGTTTATTATTAAATAAGAGAGAAATCTACGTACAGGAAATACAAGAAAATAAAAAGCCCTATTCTAGGGCTTTTTAAATTATTTAGATAGTTTAGATAATGCTATAGTTACTGCTTTACCAATTTCCGCAGGAGAAACAACAACTGTTACGCCAGCCGCTTCAAGAGCTGCCATTTTTTCTGCTGCTGTTCCAGCAGAACCAGAAACAATTGCACCAGCGTGACCCATAGTTTTACCTTTAGGTGCAGTTTGACCTGCAATGAAAGCAACAACCGGTTTAGTGATTTGTTCTTTAATTAATTTAGCAGCTTGAATTTCAAGATCACCACCAATTTCACCAATCATAACGATACATTCAGTATCTGGATCAGCTTCAAACATTGGTAATAGTTGGTTATACGAAAGACCAATAATTGGATCTCCACCAATACCAACTGCAGTTGAGATACCATAACCAGCTTTAACAACTTGGTTTGTGCCCTCATATGTTAATGTACCAGATTTAGAGATAAGACCAACATTACCTTTTTTGAAAATCATACCAGGCATAATCCCAATTTTACACTCTTCAGCAGTAATAATACCAGGACAGTTGGGCCCCAGTGTTTTCATACCATGTTTTGTAGCAAATGATTTTGCCATTTGCATATCTTTTACTGGTGTACCCTCTGTGATAATAACAGCAAGTTCAATTCCAGCAGCTGCAGCTTCCATCACAGCATCACCAACGAATGCAGGTGGAACAAAAATCATAGAAACAGTAGCCCCTGTAGCTTTTACAGCCTCAGCAACAGTATTAAATACTGGCTTACCTAAATGTTCTTGGCCACCTTTGTTTGGCGTAACACCACCAACAATTTTTGTACCATATGCTAAACATTGCTCAGCGTGAAAAGAACCCTCTTTACCTGTAAAACCTTGAACGATTACTTTTGTATCTTTATTTACTAAAATTGACATCTTTAATTATTCTCCTTTTGCGGCAGCTACTGCTTTTGCAGCACCATCACCTAAATCGTTTCCAACAATTAAATTTGGAATATTTGCAGTTTTAAGAATTTCCGCAGCTTCTGGTGCATTTGTTCCATCAAGACGAACAATAACAGGAACATTAACATCTGTAATTTTTGTTGCTTCAATAATACCATTAGCGATACGATCACATCTTACAATTCCACCAAAAATATTTACAAATATAGCTTTTACTTTTGGATTTTTAAGAATAATTTCAAAACCCTTAGCAACTGTTTCAGCATTGGCACTTCCACCAACATCTAAAAAGTTTGCAGGTGTTCCGCCCATGTGATTGATTGTATCCATAGTACCCATTGCAAGACCAGCACCATTCACCATACAACCAATTTCACCATCAAGAGCAACATAAGAAAGACCGTATTTAGCAGCTTCCACTTCATCAGCATCTTCTTCTGTTAAATCTCGCATTGCAGCGATTTCTGGTTGACGACTAAGAGCAGAATTATCAAATCCCATTTTTCCATCTAATGCTAAGAATTCACCAGAACCTGTTCTCACAAGTGGGTTTATCTCAATCATTTCTGCATCATTTTCCATGTATAACTTGAAAAGTTTTTGTGCGAAATCGATGATATTTTTTTGCTCATTTTTATCTGTAATACCTAGACCAAAAGCAAGTTCTCTTCCATGGTAGCCTTGAAAACCAATTGCTGGATCCACTGGAATTACTACAATTTTTTCAGGTGAATGTTCCGCAACTTTTTCAATCTCCATTCCACCTTCAGTAGAAGCCATGATAATTGGCATTTCAGCTTTTCTATCAAGAACAACCGAAAGGTAGAACTCATCTTTAATGTCAGCACCATCTTCGATGTATAACTTTTGAACCAATTTTCCCTCTGGGCCAGTTTGGTGTGTCACAAGAGTCATACCAAGTATCTCATTTGAGAGTTTTTCAACTTCCTCTAGAGACTTAGCAAGCTTAACACCACCACCAAGACCACGTCCACCAGCATGAATTTGAGCTTTAACAACCCAAATTGGACCACCTAGTGTCTCTGCAGCAGCTACCGCATCTTTAACGCTTTCAACCATTATACCTTTAGGTGTTGGGATACCGTATTTAGCAAAAATTTGCTTTGCTTGATATTCATGTATATTCATTTATTCTCCTTGTTTTTAAATTACAATGTGTGATTTTACCTTAGATTTTATGCTTTAGGCGCAATCATATCCTCTGGCACTACATATTTATCAAATTCTTCGGCTGTCAATAAACCTAAATCGATAGCGGTCTCTTTTAAAGTAGACTTATTTGCATGTGCAGTTTTAGCAATTTTTGCCGCATTATCATAGCCGATATATGGATTTAAAGCAGTCACCAACATAAGAGAGTTATGTAAATAATAATCTATCTTATCTGCAACAGGCTCTAATCCAGCTGCACAATGATCATTAAAAGAAACAATAGAGTCTGCTAATAATCTACATGATTGTAAATAGTTATATGCAATAACCGGCTTAAAAACATTTAATTCAAAGTTTCCTTGTGATGCACCCATAGAAATGGCGACATCATTTCCAAAAACTTGACACGTAACCATAGTTACTGCTTCAGCTTGTGTAGGATTTACTTTTCCTGGCATAATCGAAGAACCTGGCTCATTCTCTGGAATCTCTAGTTCACCTATGCCACAACGAGGACCAGATGCTAACCATCTTACATCATTAGCAATTTTCATCATATCTGCAGCTAATGCTTTAAGTGCACCATGAGAATATACAAGTGCATCATGTGAAGTTAGTGAATGAAATTTATTTGGAGCGGTAATAAAATCATGTCCAGTTAATTCACTTATTTTTTTAGCAACTCTTTCACCCATTTGGGGATGTGCATTAAGACCAGTTCCAACTGCAGTTCCGCCAAGTGCTAATTCACGAACAGCTTCAAGAGAATCTTTTGCCATTTTTTCACATTTATTGAGCATCTCTACCCAACCGCTAATCTCTTGACCAAGGGTTAAAGGTGTAGCATCTTGAAGGTGTGTGCGACCAATTTTCACAACTGATTCGAACTTTGCCGACTTTGCTGTTAATGTAGCTTTTAATTTTGCAATAGCCGGAAGAACACTTTCTTCAACTGCAATTACAGCCGCAATATGAAGAGCTGTTGGATACGTGTCATTTGAAGATTGAGATTTATTAACATCATCATTAGGATGAACTAGCTTCTCTTTTCTAAAGTCTCCACCGAGAATTTCTGTAGCACGGTTAGCCAGAACTTCATTATTGTTCATATTTGATTGTGTTCCTGAACCTGTTTGCCACACAACTAGTGGATAATTTCCATCTAATTTTCCTGCAAGCATATCATCAGCAGCAGCAGCAATTGCATTTGCTTTATCAGCATCTAACTTCCCTAAATCACAGTTAACTAGAGCAGCAGCTTTTTTTAAATAAGAAAAACCTCTTGTAATTTCATAAGGCATTGTTTCTTCACCGATAGCAAAGTTTTGTATACTTCTTTGTGTCTGTGCAGCCCAATATGCATCTACAGGAACTTCAATATTACCCATTGTGTCTTTTTCTATACGTGTACTCATAATTATTCTCCTTTATAAAAAATTATTTTCTTTTAAAATATCTATACCTTCTCGGATAGAATCAACAGAAACTTTGAATTTTGCTTTTATCTCATCATCCAAATCTAATTCGATAATTTTCTCTATACCATTAGCACCAAGAACAACAGGTACTCCAACAGTCACATCTGTATATCCGTATTCACCATTTAGTAAAACAGAAGAAGAAACTACTGTTTGAGTATCGTTTAGTATAGCCTCAACCATATGAGCAATCGCACGTCCTGGTCCGTAATACCCAGAAGTACCTAAATGCTTCACTATCTCAGCTCCACCAAATCTGGTTCTTTCAATGATACCTTCCATATCTTTTTTTGATATTAATTCATTTAAAGGTATATCGCCTACTGAAACTTTCTCTGGCAACGGAATCATATTTTCACCATGATCTCCAATTACTAAACTGCCAGTCTGACGTTTACTCATTCCCGTAAGTTTGGAAATTTGATATGCCATTCTTGAACCATCAAGTGCTCCAGCCATACCAATAATTCTGTTTCTATCCCATCCGGTAATTTTATGAATAGAATAGGTCATAACATCTAATGGATTTGACACACAAATAATGATTGCATTTGGTGAATTTTCAACAATATTTCCAACAACATCTTTCATAATTTTTGCGTTAATCATCAAAAGGTCAGCTCTTGTCATTCCAGGCTTCCTAGGAACTCCAGCAGTAATAACGACAATATCACAATTCTTCATGTCGCTAGCAATATCTACATGAGTAACGATAGTATCTTGAGGTGCATAATATCCAGCTTGAGCAATATCAATAGCCTTACCTTGGGCAACACCAGGCGCTACATCAAAAAGAACAATCTCTTTACATGTACCCATAAGCGTTAAAGCATACGCAGCACTTGCTCCAACTGCTCCAGCACCAATAATTCCTACCTTTCTATTCATCATCATTCGTTCTCACAATCCTCAAAAAATTTACTCGCACATAATGCATCGACCATTTCTTGAACAGAAGCTACTGAGTTTTTAAATCTAGTTTTTTGTAAATCATTAAGTGACATTTCTATAACTTTTTCAGCGCCAGAAGCACCAATCATTACTGGTACACCACTTACAATATCACTATATCCATATTCACCTTTAAGCATTACTGCACATGAATGAATCTGCTTTGTATCTTTAAGTATAGCATCCACCATTACAGCGGTAGATTTTGCAGGAGCGTAATATGCTGAGCCATTACCTAATAAATTAACAATTTGCGCTCCACCATCTCTTGTTTTTTGGACAATTTCACCAATCTCTTCAGAGTCAAGTAAGTCCGCAATTGGAACACCCGCAACAGTTGTAAACTTTGGAAGAGGAACCATAGTATCACCATGACCACCCATAACGGTAGCACGAATCTGCCCTGCTCCATAGCCTAGTTTTTCATAAATAAAATGGGCCATTCTGGCAGAATCTAATATACCAGCCATCCCAAGTATTCTTTCTCTTGGAAAACCTGTATATTTATGTACAACATATGTCATAACATCTAGAGGATTACTTACAACAACCACAATAGCATTTGGTGCATATTCCTTTATTTCTAAGGCGTAACCTTTAACAATTGCTGCATTTTTAACGAGCAAGTCATCCCTATTCATTCCAGGACTTCTTGGTGCTCCAGCAGTTATAACTACTATTTCACTTCCAGCCATATCTTTTGCTGTTTCTGCTGCTCTAACAATAGTATGTTCTCTCGCGGCATTTGCTGCTTGAGACATATCTAATGCCTTTCCTTTAGCTATATCAATATTTCTACCACGAAGAATAACCTCATGACACGAACCACGCATAGCTAATATAAATGCTACTGTTGATCCAAAATTACCCGTTCCAATGACTGTTACTTTACTCGCCATTTACTTCCTTTTGGCTATTTTACTAGCTTTTTATTTTTAGCTAAAAAAGCACTTTAGCTAAAAACAAAAAGTTAGACTTTTCCATGTAAAGAAATACATGGAAAATCAATAAATATTATACTCTGAACTATATAGCGTCTATAATTGCATTTAAAGTTGCAGATGGACGCATAGCTTTTTCAGCTAATCCATCATTTGGATGGAAATAACCACCAATATCTTGTGCTTTACCTTCTACTGCAAGAAGTTCAGCAATAATTGTATCTTCTTTTTCAGTAAGCTCTTTAGCTACAGGAGCAAATTTAGCTGCAAGTTCAGCATTGCTACCTTCAGCAAGTGCTTTTGCCCAATATTGTGCTACATAGAAGTGAGAAGCTTTGTTGTCTGGCTGACCAACTTTTCTTCCTGGCTCTTTGTTGTTATCAAGGTAACCATCATTAGCAACATCTAAAGCAGCAGTTAATGCAGCAAGTTTAGAGTCGTTATTTTTTTGACCTATAAAACGTAAAGACTCAGCTAACGCCAAGAATTCACCTAAAGAATCCCAACGAAGGTGACCTTCAGCTAAGAATTGATCAACGTGTTTAGGAGCAGAACCACCAGCCCCAGTCTCATAAAGACCGCCACCAGCTAACAATGGAACAATTGAAAGCATTTTTGCAGATGTTCCAAGCTCTAAAATCGGATACATATCTGTAAGGTGATCACGAAGAACGTTACCCGTTACAGCGATAGTCATTTTACCTTCACGTACGCGAGCATTTGTAAAACGAGTTGCATTGGTTACATTCATGAACTGAATATCTAAACCAGATGTATCATGGTCTTTAAGGTAAGCATCCACTTTTTTCTTAACTTCAACATCGTGAGCACGTTTGTCATCTAACCAGAAGATTGCAGGAACATTTTCAATTCTTGTTCTCTCAACTGTTAAACGAACCCAGTCTTTAATTGGAATATCTTTAGTACGAGACATTCTCCAGATATCACCTGCTTCACACTCAAAACTCATAAGAACACCATTTGCACCAGTTACAGTAACTATACCAGCTTCAGCTAATTCAAAAGTTGTTGGGTGAGAACCGTATTCTTCAGCTTTTTGAGCCATAAGACCGATATTTTGCATCGTACCCATAGTTGCAACATCGTACTGACCATTTTTAACACAGTCGGCTACCATTTCAGCATGAAACATTGCATAAGTAGAATCAGGAATAACAGCAACACATTCTACTGCAGCTCCAGTTCTATCCCATTGCTTACCACCTTCACGTACAACTACTGGCATAGAAGCATCAATGATAACATCATTTGAAGCATTAAAGTTAGTTGTACCTTTATCAGAATCAACCATTGCAAGTTTTGGAGAGTCAGATTCTAGTGCACTTAAGAAATCAGCTTTAATCTCAGCTTCTTTTGCATGACCGGCAATTTTTTTCTCTAGATCAGACATACCTTGGTTAGGATTAACTTTTAATTCTGCAAAAGTATCTGCATGTTTAGCAAATACATCAGCAAAGAATGCTTTGAAACCATAACCAAACATAATTGGATCAGAAATCTTCATCATCGTTGCTTTAAGGTGTAATGACCATAAAACATCATTTGTTTTTGCATCTTCAATAGTTTTTGTATAAAAAGTGTTAAGTGCAGCAATAGACATAAATGTACCATCAAGAATCTCACCATCTACAGCGTCGATAGTCTTTAATTCTTTACCATTAATTGCGATAACAACTTTTTGAGCTTTTGCTATGGTAACAGATTTTTCGTTACCAAAAAAGTCGCCCTTACCTTCCATATGTTGTACATAAGATTTAGCATTTTTCGGAAATGCACGTAATGTATGTGGATTCTTTTGAGCAAACTTCTTAACTGCTGCTGCAGCACGACGATCAGAATTTCCTTCACGAAGAACAGGATTAACAGCAGAACCTAAACAAGTAGAATATTTAGCTTGTGTAGCTTTTTCAGCGTCATTTGCCGGGTTTTCAGGGTAGTTAGGAATATCGTAACCTTGACCTTGAAGTTCAGCGATACAATCTTTAAGTTGACCAACAGAAGCAGATATATTTGGAAGCTTAATAATATTTCCATCTTCTTGAAGAACAACTTCACCTAGTTTTGAAAGTTCATCTTCCGCAAGACCCATAGCAGCTAGAACACGTCCAGCTAATGAAATATCACTAGTAACTACTTCTACGCCTGCAGCTTTAGTAAATGCATTAACGATAGGTAATAAAGAATAAGTTGCTAAAGCCGGAGCTTCGTCGATTTTTGACCAAATGATTTTTGACATTATGTATCCTCAAAATATTATATTTTTACACAACTATCAGTTGATAGGTGTAATTTACGTTCTTATAGTACAATAAGGATAGAAAACATTTACGTTTGAACACTTAAGATTTGTCTATATTGCAATTTTGTTTCATTTCGTAGCACGACGAATGTTATCCAAGTGTGTAGAATAGTTACGTGAAAAATCATGTATGCCGTTTTTTGATTTCATAAAATATAAATAGTCTGATTTTGCTGGAAATATAGCTGCGCGTATAGCCTCAAAGCTAACATTACAAATTGGAATTTCTGGAATTCCTTTATGTATATAAGTATTGTAAACCGACTTATCCTCCCTTATACGTTCAGGTGTCACCCTCAAGTGTGAATATTTTCCATAATTGAGCGTACCGTCCATTTGCAATTTCATACCTTTTTTAATTCTGTTGTAAATGACAGAACTCACTATTGGCATCTCTGCTATATTTGCAGATTCTTTTTGTATAACTGATGCGATTGCTACATATTGAAACCATTTTTCTTCATCATACAAACCAAATATTTTATTTGACATTCCTTGCATCTCTTTATAAGATTTACCTAAAAGAAGAATTATTAACTCTTTTTCTCTAATCCCAATAGGGATCTTATATGTCTCTGGTACAAAATTTCCTTCTTTGTATCTTGCGTATTTAGAATATTCAACTTCTAGTCTATCACGATCTAGACCAAGTTTCTCAGAAAGTTGATTTAAGAATATATAAGTTGTTTCTCCAGGGATAAGTGTAATATCTTGTAAAGCTGCTTTTGCACGCGTTAATTTATATAAAAAATCAGCTTTTGTAAGATGAGTATCCTGCATATTAATCCATCCACTTTGTGGAGACCCAACTAGTCTTAGCAGGAATGAATCAAGTTTGCTAACATTATATTTTTTCGATTTCAATTGTGTTATAATTTGATTAATAGAACCTTGTGGTATATAGACTACATTTGAGGTTTTCATTGGCTTATTTAGGTAGTACATGAACGATAAAAGAATTATTAACACAATTTCAGCAATATACTTCATTATTACCAGTTTTTTAATTTTCATATTCCTCACATTCTCTATCGTATTTATTGTTCTGCAAAACGGCTTATATATAGAAAATATATCCATACCAAAACTTAAGATAAATCAATTATACATTAAATGGAATGAAAGTTTAGATATATCTATAGAAGAAATTAAAATAACACAAAGTAAAGAAAGTCCAGATACTGCTTTAGATATAAAGAGAATAGCTACAGAGCTTTCTAAATTTGAAAACTATTATAATATATTTGAAAAAGTGAATATTCAAAAAATTTCATACAATGACATTCAAGCTTCTTTTAAATATACACGTGGTGAAGATGGCTATTTTAGCGCTAAATCAAATAATTTACTCCTAAATGGTTCCCTGTTTTTTGAAGAAGAATTTCTCAACATTGAAGTTCATGCATTTAAGGATTATATACGAGACATTAGCATTGATGGAAATATTATTTTAGATATAAATCAGCATAGTGCTTCTAGTAAATTGAATATAAATATTCATAATGAAATACAACTTCAACTTTTTGGCTATTTAAATGAAACAAATCTTTTGTACAAGATTGATTCAGATAAAGAAATTAAAAATATTTCTTATGCAATTAGTCTTTTAAATCTTGACCCAGCTTTAGATTATTGGGCAGATAAAGCTATAACATTTTCCTCTGTTTCTATAAAAAGTTTATATGGTTGGGCTTCTTTGAAAGATTTAAGCAATGCCTATAAAAATGTATATGTGCACGCAGTAGGCAATGATTTAAATTATAAGTACAATCCAAATCTTGATGCTATTCACACAAAATCAACGGATGTTATTTTTAAAAATGGAAAACTTTATATTTATCCAAGACAAGCGTATACATATGAATCTAAATTAAAAGATAGTTGGATTACAGTAGATTTAACTAAAAAAGAAGAACTGCTAACAATTAAGCTCCTTTTTGACGGGCGACTTGATAAAGACATAGTAACAATACTTAAGCAATATAAAATAAAAGTGCCTTTTTTACAAAATAGCGGTACAACAAGTGTTAATCTAGAAATAAATGTAAACCTACAAACTATCGCCGTTACTGCTCAAGGAAAGTTTTTCACAAATAAAGCAAACTTCACGTATAAAGATCATCAAATTGATGTTTCTAATGCTCACATTTCACTTAATAATAATGATATCTCAATCGACAATATGATTGCCAAATATAAAGATATTGCCACAAGCGAAGTAAATGTAAAATATAATGCAAAAACTTCTAGAGGTCTTATAAACTTAGGTATAACTGCGATTGACTTCAATGAGTTAAACCTGCATCTTGCTATGCCAAAACTTGGAGCAAGATATATACTTGAACCAAATAACGATCATATAGAAATCAACCCTTCTGTATGGACTTTTAAAAATCATCTAATAAGTGCACAAAAAATTACAATACCGTTTGATGTCCACGCCCAAAAACTTTCTATCCCTAAAACACAGCTCACTTCACCAAATATAGGAACAGCTGATGTGCTTGGCACAGTTGACTTCCAAACAATGGTTTATGACTTTAATGCCAATTTACTTAAATCTCATGTATATAATCTCTCCCTTGTAGAATCCGATAAACCTTCCATACGTATCAAATACGATAAAAACCTTTTCATCAGCAGTGATAAACGTCTGCATTTTAAAGTCAGAGACATTGATTCTTTTATTAACAAGACTACGATTTCACTTAAAAATGATATATTGCAAATGGATGAAACGTATATCAATATAGGTGAAGTTGCAAAAGCTAAACTATCTTTTTCTTACTCTCTAGAAAATAATAAAGGTGAAATAAAAACAAATCGATTACGAGTCAAAACAGAAGCACTTGGTACACTTTATATGGAAAGTTACGATACAAACTTTGATGTATCTAAAAAAGAAGATGCACTGCATATATCCTCAAATGACTTAGATATGGCATTTGTGTATAACAACAACGGATGGAACTTAGCTCTTAATTCGGCATTAAGATTAGCGAGAAATTCAGCGCTATTGCAAAAATATAGCATTACAAAAGGAACTTTATCTATTATTAAAAATGTATCTAAAAAAGATATAAAAATAAATGCAACTCTTTATTCTGCAAACAAGGTAATGGTTGTAGAGAATATCCCACTAGATAAATATACCATCAAGGGTGAAGTAGACACACAAACAGATATTATTTCTCTTATTGTAAATGATTCTGTAAAAGTATTGATAGATAAGGATGTATTTGTAAATATTAAGGATATGGGCATAAATATGAACGCGATTGCTGATATTGTTAATGCAAAAAATGGAGATTTAAAAAATTATAGTTCCGCGAATGTATTCCTAAGAGCAGATAACACGTATCTTTTTATTAGTCCTACCCGTCATCTTTTGTCTGAAAAAATCAATCTTTCTTATTCCCACAAGCTTCTTAAAGCGACACTCAAACACAAAGAAGGAATAGCAAACCTAAAGTTTAAAAATGGTGTTTTTCACATCGATGGCAAAAATTTTAATGATGTATTTATGGAAAATTTATTTGCTCTTTCAAAGTTTAAAGATGGAAGCTTTAAATTTACAATTAGTGGAACTCCTAATCAATATGATGGATTATTTACCATAAATGATACGATTCTACTTCAATACAAGCTTTTAAATAATATCTTAGCATTTGTAAATACTGTCCCTGCTCTCGTAACATTTTCTACACCTAACTATAATGCATCAGGTCTTCACATAGACAATGCCTATATGAAATTTAAGTCTCAAGATAATGTGTTTCATATCAGTGATATATTTTTAGATTCTGCTGAATTAAATATACTTGGTCAAGGAACAGCAAGCATATTATATAACACCATAGATCTGGATTTAAACCTTAAAACAGATCTTGGAAGTAGTGTTTCCAAGGTTCCTCTTGTAGGCTATATACTCATGGATGATGACTCTATATCTACTGGTTTAAAAATAACCGGTGAATTAAACAATCCTGATGTTAAATCAAGAATTGCTAAAGATATAGCTATTGCACCTTTAAATATTTTACTACGTACAATTACTCTTCCTTTGTATCTACTCAATGTGATTGACAAGAATACTACGGAAGAAAAATAGCTCTATTATTCATTTCTTAGCACAGTTAGCACATCCACTTCACTTGCTTTTTTAGCAGGATAATAGGAAGAAGCAATGACAATAGCAAAAGCTCCTACTACAATTAAAATAAAATCTTGTAAACTTAAATCCAAAGGAAGTGTTGATGTTGGATAAACATCTTTAGGTAAAGATATAATCTCAAACGTTCCTAAAACCCATATTGTACTCATGCCAAATACTACGCCAGCTATTATTCCGCTTATACCAATAGTTACACCAAGATACAAAAATGTTTTTTTAATTTCAAGTTTCGTGGCGCCAAGTGCTAGCAACAAAGCTATTTCACCTCTACGGTTCATAACCGTCATGAGAAGTGAAGAAATTATGTTTATTGACGCAATTAGTATTATCAACATCAACACTATAAACAAAGAAGCTTTTTCAAGTTCAAGTGCTGCAAAGAAATTTGCATTATCTTCCCACCAACCTTTTATGCTTACTCCAGCAGGGAGAATAGTTTTAATTTTTAAAATATCACTCTGTGGATTATCTGAAAAGATATGTATACCATCATATTGTGTTGAGGGGATATGCATCATGGTTTGGAGAGAGGCTAATGTTGTATAGCTATACGCTTTGTCATAAGCAGTCAATCCAGAATCAAATATACCTTTTATTTTGAATCTTTTTATTTTAGGTGTTACTGACAAGCCACCTGGTTCAAGTTTAGTAAATACATACATCAACCTATCTCCAATAAAAACATCAAAATCATCTTGTAGCGTTTTACCAACAATAACACTGAATTTTGGGATTTCAGCAGAACCTACGGCTTGTTTTAAAATACTGTTAACATTAACTTCATCTTTAAAATTAACACCAAAGAGATAACCACCTTCAAGTTTGGAACCACTTCTAACCATAATAGAAGACTGCACATATGGACTAAAGTGAAGATGAGGAAATTTTGATTCTAAATCAATCAGAAGATCATCATTTACCGCTCCATAAAACTTAGGTAGTATAGTTAAGGGATAATTCATAATAGTCAATTTTTTCTTAAACTCATTATCAAATCCATTCATGAGAGCCATAGCAACTAAAAGAACCATTACACCTAAAGAAATTCCTAAAAATGCCAATAATGCCGATAAAAATATAAACGGTTGCTCATTATCAAATCTTAAGAACCTTTTTGTTAAATAAGGTATTATATTTTTTTTCAAGAAGCAAAAGCACCTTTTTTAGGACCACTTGTTCCACAGCATTGCTTATACTTTTTTCCACTTCCACAAGGACAAGGGTCATTTCGAGCTATTTTTTTCTCACTAGTCACTTCATCTGTAGATGGTACATTCAATTGTCTTTGAGATTCTGCAAAACGTTGTTGTTGCGCCATTTTTTCTGCTATTCTCGCAGCTTCTTCTTCTGCATTTTGCATTTTAAACTGAATAATTTGAAGCGTTTTTATTGTGTTAAATTTAATATCGCTAATTAATTCACCAAAAAGGTTATAACTTTCTTTTTTATACTCAACTAATGGATCTTTTTGGTTATATGCACGAAGTCTAATACCTGTTTTCATGCTGTCCATTGCATATAAATGCTCACGCCACGCAGAATCTAATTCCTTGAGATAAAACTCTTTTTCAATTTCAACTCTAATCTCATCATTAAGAGCAGTCATTTTTTCATCATAAGATTTTTTCACAGTTTCTATAATATTGTGAAGTAACTCATCGTAATCTAACTCGCTTAGTTTTTCAGTATCTAAATCAAAGTTAATCTCTTCTTTTAAAATCTCTGAAAGTTTTTTAAGATTAAAATCTTCTCTCGCTCCACCTTCAAAAATATCTGATCTTAGCAATATATGTACTATATATTCATCTCTAATTTCATTTATTTTTGCAGCTATATCATATTCTTTACTTAAAAGTTGATTTCTAAATCTATATACAATTTTTCTTTGCTCGTTTGCAACATCATCATATTCAACAATTTGTTTACGTCCTTCGTAATGCATATTTTCTATTTTCATTTGTGCTTTTTCTACAGCACGCGTAACCATTTTTGACTCGATATATTCACCATCTTCAACACCAAGTCTTTCCATAATAGACTTAATTTTATCTGAACCAAATATACGAAGTAAACTATCTTCAAGTGAAAGATAAAACTGAGTAGTTCCTGCATCCCCTTGACGACCTGAACGACCACGAAGTTGATTATCTATACGACGGTTTTCATGTCTTTCTGTACCTATGATATATAAACCACCCAAAGCTTTCACTTCATCATTCACTTTAATATCAACACCACGACCAGCCATGTTAGTAGCAATTGTAACAGCACCTTTAGCACCAGCTGATTTAATAATTTCACTCTCTTGCTCATGATTTTTTGCATTTAAAACAGTATGTGCAATTTTTTCTTTTTTAAGTACTGAGTGTAAAAGTTCAGACTTTTCGATGGAAGCTGTTCCTATAAGAACGGGTTGCCCTGTTTTAGATAATTTTTTAATAGTATCTATTACAGCATTAAATTTTTCTTCCTCTGTCTTGTAGATTAAATCGTTTAAATCTTGTCTTGTGATTGGTATATTTGTAGGAATAGAAACAACATCTAAGTTATAAATTTGAGCAAACTCTGAAGCTTCTGTTTCTGCTGTACCTGTCATTCCAGCGAGTTTATCATACATTCTAAAGTAGTTTTGAAATGTAATATCAGCAAGCGTTTGTGTTTCTTCCTTAACCTCTACACCCTCTTTTGCCTCAAGTGCTTGGTGAAGACCCTCGGAAAAACGTCGTCCTTCACTTAATCGACCTGTAAATTCATCTACGATAACTACTTTACCATTATTCACAACATAATCAACATCTTTTACAAAAATATAGTTTGCTTTTAGTGCTTGGTCTAGGGCATGAGGAAGAGATGCATTTTCTGCACTGTAAAGATTTTCAACTTTAAACAGCTCTTCAGCCTTAGTGATACCTTCTTCTGTAATTAAAACAACTCTGTCTTTTTCATCTACAGTGAAGTCACCTGAAGCTTTAAAGTCTTTATTCTTTTCATCTTCTACAGATGGTAATTTTCCTTTTTTTAGTTTTAATGCAATTTCATTTGCAGTTAAATA
>ERZ889078.2013-NODE-2013-length-15104-cov-7.352515_pt1 | contig 15104 bp, 12 predicted proteins | sample MGYA00521266_ERZ889078 | MGnify/ENA primary metagenome ERZ889078 (study PRJEB32303, sample SAMEA104408618) | aquatic metagenome | biome: Brackish water; feature: Pelagic; material: water | place: Baltic Sea | collected 2014-06-16T06:34:00 | depth 76,534 m ...
CGTCGCCACCAACCCGGGCATCCTCTGGGATTGGATCGTCACGTACCGCGGCGCCGACCTCGGCGAGACTGAAGTGGAGTGGGCCAAGGCGCCGCAGGGCGGGCTCACGTTCAGCACCGCGGTGAAGGAAGGCGTCGCGACGCTGGCCGGCGTCATCGCCACACCGGAGCCTGGTTCGTACTGCCTCGACACCGAGACCAAGACCTACCAGCGCTGGAGCGGCGCCACCGACAACAAGAAGTGCGACAAGATCGAGACCTGCACGCCGTCAGACACCGCAGAACAAGGCTGCGCGGACATCACCGTGCCCTTCGGGACCGGCCGCTACATGTGGACCGAATACGACAGCGACACGGGCTACTACTTTTACGAGCGACTCCGCCACGCCGGCGCGTTCTACGACAAGCTCGCCGCGATGGAGGTGCTGACCGATCCCTCGACGTATTTTGTAGGTGTCGACAGCGCGCAGCCCATCAACAACTACAGCCTGAGCATGACGTTGTATTTCCGCAGCGAGCTGACGCGCCTCTTTGGCGGCTATGTCGCCGGAAACGCCGCGATGGTGGGCTGGAAGGTGTCCAAGACGCGCGAGTTGTTGCAGCCCGATCCCTTCCGCGACCACAACGTGACCGACGTGCTCGCGCCCATCGAGGTGCCGGCGATCTACTTGCTGCAGCCCTACGCCGCGTATTTCGGCCTGGCGTGGCTGAACGCGAACTGGGACCAGACCTTCCACGACAGCGTCAAGGTGTGGGTCGACGGCAGCGGCGAGTCGATGAACTTGCCGGACGGCGCGACTGTCGCGGTGCTGAATCATCCGTTGAACCACCATGTCTACAAGGCCGTGAAACATAGCGATCCGACGATATTCAGCGGTGGGTATGAGCTCGTGAAGTTCGCAGCGGAGAAAGCCAAGGCCTACGAAGCCACGCCCAACGACGACTACGCCCGGTACGAGCTGGAGAGCGCGACGCAGGCCATCGAGCTGCTGCGCGGGTTGATCGACGTCTTTGGCTACGCTTGGTTCTGATGACGACACCCCCAGACGAGATACCAATCATTCGGGTGATCGCGTGCGTGTTGGAGCGCGGCGATCGGCTGCTCGTGGGGTTGCGGCCCGACGACAAGCGCCACGGCGGGCTGTGGGAGTTTCCGGGCGGCAAGCTGGAGGCAGGTGAGACCGACCTGGAGGCGGCCGCGCGGGAGCTGGAAGAGGAGCTGAACGTCGGGGTTTACGCCGTCGATTCGGTGCTGGCTGAGCTGCATGACGAGGGGAGTCCGTATTGGATCACGTTTCGGCGGGTGCGTGCGACGGGAGACCCCGAGGCCGTCGAGCACACCGCGCTCTGCTGGGCGACGCTGCGCGAGCTGACGACGATGCCCCTGGCGCCGTCGGACGCGAAGTTTGTGCGGATGTTGCTGGGGTCGGGGGGGCGGGGGGTCGGATGACTACACTTGACTTCTAAACCCAGCCAAAACGCCGTAGACTCCGTTTATGAGACTTCCTCGACTCGACTGGCCCGGCGCAAGGCACCACGTGATGAATCGCGGTGGCCGCCGCGGTGACATCTTTCCGCACGACGAATCGCGCGACGTCTTCCTCCACCTGCTGAGCAATCTGCCGCAGCGATTTGACGTGCGCGTGCACAGCTACGCGCTGATGCCGAACCATTATCATCTGATGCTCGAATCGGTGACGGGCAAGCTGCCGCGGGCGATGCAGCGGCTGGCCTCTGAGTACACGCTGCAAGTCAATGAGATGATGGGATGGGATGGCGCGCTCTTTCGTGGGCGATATCGCAACCGAGTCGTGGACAGCGACGCCTACTGGCGTCATCTGCTGATCTACCTGCACTTGAACCCGACCCGTGCCGAGCTCGATGGCCTTGATGACCCGCAATGGACCAGCCACAGCGCCTATCTCGGTACCGCTGCATGCCCCGACTGGCTGACGATGTCGGAGCTTCAAGAGGCCTTTGGAACGCCGGCGGCTTACAAAGAAGCCATACGCGAGGCCATGGGCGACGCTCCCCCTGTACCGCCGGATTTTGACCCAACCAAGCTGTGGACGGCCGCCCCGACGGGCGTGGTCGCTGGCCCGCCTTCTCTGGAGCCGTATCTTGAGGTCTCGGCGGCGTTGGCAGAGGTGTGCAGGGTGACCGGGCTGAATCTGGATTCGGTCTTGGCGCCAAGTCGCGGTCGTCACATCAACCGAGCCAACTGGCTGGCGGCGTGGTGGATGAGCCGCCGCTGTGCGATCTCGCACGGGCGAATTGTTGACGCCTTCGCCACCAGTCATGCGTCGGTTAGCCGAATCGTACGACGGGTAGATGAGCGGCGCTTCAGTGATCCTGTGTTGGCAGAGTGGATCGCACAACTGGAGCGAAACGAAGGTCAAACGGCGTAATATCAGGATATTCAGGGTCGATATCGGCAAGTTCTCTAAAGCCGTGGAGGCGCGGGAACGCGATTTTAGGTGTTAAGTGTAGTCATCTGACCCCGCTTGTTTTTTGCGAGCTCGGCCAGCCAAGTCGCAAGGGCGGCTTGCAGGGTCGGCACGTCGTCGTCGAGCCAGTCGTAGAGCAGCTCACAGACGTCCGCCGCCGACTGAAAGCGGTCTTCGGGGCGCTTCTGCAAGCAGCGGTGCACAAAGGCGTCGAGATCTGAGTCGACCTCATCATCAAACGTCGACGGCGCCTCGGGCACCTCGTTCGCGATGCGCGAAAGGACCGAAAAATCGGGCAAATCGGGGTAGAGCCGGCGGCCGGCGAGCAGCTCCCAGATGACGACGCCGAGCGCGTAGATGTCGACGCGGTGGTCGATCTTGGTGCCGGCGGCTTGCTCTGGCGCCATGTACGCCAACGTACCCCGCACCTGACCGATGCTCGTCAGCTTCTTGCGGCCGCGACCACGGGCGATGCCAAAATCGGTGATCTTGACGATGCCGTCGAGCCCAACCAGCAGGTTTGCTGGGGTCAGATCGCGGTGGATGATGGCCATGTGTTGACCGTCGGCGGGATTATGGCGCGAGTGGGCGTGGCTGATGCCATGCGCCGCGGACGCGGCGATGTAGACCCGCAACTGCAGCGGCAGCGCCACCTGCACTTGGGCGGCGTAGGCCAGGAGCTTGCCGAGGTTCGTACCACGAATGTGGGGCTGTACGAGGTACCAATCGCCGTTGTCCGTCACCAGCGCGGCGGAGCTGGTCACCACGTGGCGGTGATCGAGCCGCGACGCGAGACGGCCCTCCCCCTCCAGCATGGCGATGGCGTCTTTGCGACGTGCCATGGCTGGCAACAGGCGCTTGATAACGACGTGACCGACACCCTCGGCGTAGCGCGGCTGAGCGAGCCAGAGCTCGGACCAAGCGCCACGCGCGAGCCGCTTCACCAGAAGGAAATCGCCAAACAGCTCTGCCATGGGGGCGAGTGTAGCGTCGTTTGCGCGCAAGCCCAACCACCTTCTCAAGAGTCGAGCGAGCGAAGTTGGCTGCACGACGAGAGGATGAACGACGACGTGCGTCGGATGCAGCGATGCAACCGACGCGACGCTATGACCGGCGGGTGGGTCTGGTAGTCTCCGCACCCTGCTCGGGAGCCCCCACCGTGAAACACACCTCGCCGTCCACTGCCCCTGCTGCGACCCGCCGCGTCTGCAACGCCGAGAAGTCGGCCTTTGGGGGCCGCGCGTGGTGGTTTGGAGGCTGCTGGGCGTTGGTGGTGATGGCTGCGTGGATGGCTGGGTTGATGACGACGACTGGCTGCAGCGAGCCGGCGACGACGAGCCAAGATGCGCTCGTAGATGGCGCGGCCGGCAGCGGGGACACGACGCTCCAGGACAGCGGGGACGACGCCGGCACGACGCCCGTGTTGATTGTGGACGGCATCGCGTCGGTGACCCCAGCCCAAGGGCCGTCTTCGGGCGGCGTCGAGGTCGTGATCAAGGGCCGCGGCTTCACGCTGACCGACAGCGTCTGGTTCGGCGAGAGCAAGGCCGTCGATGTGCAGGTGATCGACGACGAGACCCTCCGGGTGACGACGCCACCGCGGCCGCCGGCGATCACCGATGTGATTGTGCTGCGCTACGATCCGGACACCAAGAAAGGCGATGACCTCACCTCCGTCGCGGCGTTCCGTACGTTCGCGACGGTGCGGGTTGACAGCGTCAGCCCCGCTTCTGGGCCGAGTTTTGGCGGCGCGGTGACGACGATCAGCGGCGCGGGCTTCCGGCCGGGGACCCATTTTGTCTTCGACCGCCGCCTCGCGGTGGATCCGGTGATCCTCGACGAGTTCACCGCCACGATGCTGACGCCGCCAGGCGTGGTCGGGCTGGTCGAGGTTAGCGCGAGCAACGGCGACGGCGCCGCGACCCTGCAGGACGGCTACACGTACGTAGAGAAGGTCGAGCCGCAGGTGTCGGGCGTGACGGTCCTACCGGTGAAGCCGGACATTCTCGACGCAGCGGGCGGCACCCCCATCGAGGTGCGGTGGAGCAGCGCCGTCGCCCTGAAGCTGATTGGCGTGCGTGTGGGTGGACTCATGGCCGGCAAGCTGGCAGTGAAGAGCACCAGCGCGTCAGCGGTCGCGCCTAAGGGTAGCCCTGGGCCGGCGGACGTGACCCTGGTGTTCGAGTCCGGCGTCGCGACGCTGACAGACGCCGTGCACTACAACGTCAGCAAACCCTTCGTGGCCGCTCTGCTGCCGGGCCGGGGCGCGCAGGCTGGCGGTACGGTGGTCGACGTGGTGGGCGGCGGGCTCCATCGCCTCACGACGCTGCATTTCGCCGACAAACTCGGGGTGATGGGCGCCGTGCCGCATCCGGGCCTCGCGCGTGTGGTGTCGCCCCGCGGCGATCCTGGCACCGTCGACGTGACCGCGCACTTCTCCGGCGCACCCAAGCAGATCCTCTACAACGCGTGGGCTTGGTTCGATCCGCAACAAGCGGGCTGGGGCACCTGGGGCGGATCGATCCGCGGCGCGCTGAACGTGACGGTGCGGCGCTCCGACTGGCCAGGCGGCATCGTGCAGGGCGCGCTGGTGGTCATCGGCGAGGCGCCCGTGCCAGCGCTCTCCGGCATGACCGATGACCGTGGCCAAGTCACGCTCTCGGCCCACGATCTTCGTGGTCCCGTCAACGTGCACGCGAGCGCGCCCGGCTTCGGCGCGGGATCGGTGATCGCCTTTGACGCGCAGCATGTGACCATCCTCATCCGCAAACATCCGACGCCGCCGACCAGCGCGGGGACGCCGACGACGATCCCGAAAGAGATCTTCACGTCCGGCACCGTCAGCGGCCGCGTGCGGTATGTCGACAAGCTGCTGAAGCTGCCGATGGGTTCGTGCGACGCGGGCCCCAGCAACGGCCAATGCGCGCCCTGCACCGACACGTGTGGCAGCAAACTGGCCTGCAGCGGGCTGCTCGACGCGGTCGGCGGCCTCAGCCTGGCGGCGAGCGCGACCACCACCAACCAGCGCTATTGCCTCCGCAGCTGCCTCGGCAGCACAGACTGCGATCCGGGCTGGGAGTGCCGCGCGGTGGGCACGCAGGGGCAATCGACCTGGAACACCCGCTGCGTGCCACAGATCGGCAAACCCGAGACACGCTGCGAGACGACGACGTTCAGCCAGTTCAGCCTCTCGCCAGACCCAGGTCCGTACGCGACAGCGGCGGCAGACGGCTCGTTTAGCCTGAACACGCGCCTCGGCGAGATGGCGGTGATGTGCAAATCGGGCTACGTGAAGGCGGGCAGCGATACGTTTGTGCCGCTGATCATGGGCGTCGCGCGCGGCGTGAAGGTGCCCGACGACAAGACAACGGTGAAGACCGAGGTGTGGCTGGATACGCCCCTGACCCGCGTCGCACATTTCGCCCTGGAGCCCTTGCCGATGGGGCCTGAGACGGCCGCGCACCGTAGATTTGTGCGGGCGTGGCTCGACCTGGGTGGCGAAGGATTCCTCGAGCTCGGCAGCGCGCACACGTTTGAGCGGACCGATCGCCTCGACGTGGCGCAGATGCCGTCGGTGCTCAAAGGCGGACTGGCCGGGCTGCATTGGACCGTGTACGCAGGCATGGAGTTCGATGACGACGACGAAGGCGCGCCGAGCAGCCTGGCGATGAACCGCGACGTGCGGATCGAATCCGGCGACCACGCGGCGTGGTGGCTCGCGGGCACCAGCGGACCGAGTGAGGCGGAGGCGTGGGCGCCGCCAGTCATCGCGACGGCCTCCGGGCAGGCTGGCCTGTTTGCCGTCGGCGAGGCGGGCTTGGTGCTGCGTTGGGGCGGGACGGCGTTCACGGCGCAGCAGAGCCCGACCAACCGAGACTTGCACGCGGTGTGGCTCGACGCGACTTCATCCGATGGCTGGATTGGAGGCGACGACGGGGTCCTGCTCCGCCGCGACGCGATCCTCGGTTGGCAGGTGGCCGGCAGCCCCACGAGCGCCCGCATTCTAGCCCTCAGCGGCGGCGTGAAGGGGCCGTGGATGCTCGACGCCAGCGGCAAGGTCCTGCATTTCGACGGCAAGAGCTGGTCCGCCGTCCCCGGCCCTGCTGGCGCCAAAGGGCTGCGTACCCTCGCGGCCCAGACGATTCAGGCGAGCCCGCCGGCCACCGCGCTGATCCACGATGAACTCTGGCTCGCAGGCGAAGACGGTGTGCTCTTCCACGGCGTACCGCTGGGCGCGGGCGCTTGGTCGTGGACGCAGGCGGCCGGCGCCACCACGGGCACGACTTGGCTGGCGGTGCTGCCCGAGGGCAAGGCCGTGTGGCTGGCGGGAGAGGCCGGCGCCCTGGCGCTCGCCCAGAATGGCGTGATCACCCCGATCGTCAGCGGCACGACGCAGCCGCTGCGGGCGCTCGCGGCCACAAAGGCTGGCGGCGCGTTTGTGGTTGGCGGCGCCGGCACGTGGCTCGAAGTCACCCAGGGCGGACCGGTGGTGAACCGCTCAATCAAGGGTCTTGAGGTCGATTTGCGTGGCATCTCCGAGGTGCAAGGCACGTGGGTCGCCGCTGGAGAGCCGACGATCCGGCTCAAACCCTACCTCGCGCTACCCAACATCACGGAACCCACGGAGGACGCCAAGGTCGGCGACAAGATCGTCTGGACGGTGAAGCCTGGTCCCAGCGCTGAGATGCATCAGGTTCAAATCACAACGTTTTGGCTGCAGTCGTACTGGCAGATTTACGCGCCCGGCGGCGTCACCGAGATCCCACTCGCCAACTTCTCGCAGCTCGGCGGCTGGAACCCCCTGCCCGACGGACCGCTGCGCGTGCGAGTCTGGCGGCTGTTTGGGCCTAAGCTGGAAGTCGACCACTTCAATCACAACGAGATGTCGGCGTGGTATTGGCAGGCTTGGTCGTACAACTGGCAGCTGGCCCACAAGTAGAGCAGCTGCGGACCACGAGCCACGCCGTTCGCACAGAAGCCACAGAGGGGACCCAACATGCTGTTACGAGGCGCGACCCTAGTGACCCGCTGGAGCGCTCCCGCTCCGCTTCACACCGCCGACGTGCGCATCACCGACGGTGTCATCGCGGAGATCGGGGCGACGCTGGACCCCGAAGTCGACGAGACCGTGGTCGGGCTCAATGGCGGCCTGCTGGCGCCTGGGTTTGTGTGCGGCCACACCCACCTCTACTCGGCCTTGGCCCGCGGGATGCCCGCAGCGGATCCGACGCCGCCAGACGGGTTTCTGGAGATCTTGGAGAAGGTCTGGTGGAAGCTCGATCGTGCGCTGGACCCCCGGAGTGTTCGGGCCTCCGCGCGGATCGGGGCGCTGGATGCGCTGCGCTGCGGCACAGTCGGGCTCATCGACCACCACGCGTCCCCCAACTTCGTCGCCGGCTCACTCGACACGGTGGCCAAGGCCCTACGCGAGGTCGGGTGCCGTGGGCTGCTCTGCTACGAGACGTCAGATCGGGACGGCCCCGCCATTCGGGAGGCCGGCATCGCCGAGAACGTACGATTCGTGCAGCAGTGCGTCGCCGGCCACAACCAGGATGGATGGACCGCCGGGATGATGGGCGCGCACGCCTCGTTCACGCTCGATGACGCGACCCTCGACGGTCTCGCGACGATGTGCCAAGCGCTCGACGTTGGGCTGCATGTGCACATCGCTGAAGGACCCGACGACCGCCGCGAGACGCTGGCCCGCTATGGATCCGGGCTGCTCAGTCGATTCGAGGCGCGCGGGCTGCTGCGTCCGGGCACGATCTTGGCCCATGGCGTCGAGCTGACGGACGACGAGATCGAACGCGCGGCGGCTGCGGGCTGCCACTTCGCCCATAATCCGTCGAGCAACCTCAACAATCGCGTTGGATTCTCGCCCCTGTGGCAGCGCGCCGACGCCGTGATGCTCGGCACCGATGGCATTGGCGCCGACATGTACACCGAAGCCAAAATGGCCTGGTTTCGCGGCACGGAGGCGACTGGCGCGTTGAGTCCTGGGCGGGTCGTCGCGCTGCTCGACGCGTCAGCGGACCGACTCTATGGCGCGCTTGGGGTTCGGGGCGGCGAGATCGCGCCAGGGTGTGTCGCAGATCTGCAGTGGTTGAGCTACGACAGCCCGACGCCGCTCACGGCGGACACGTTGGCCGGGCACCTGCTCTTCGGCATGGGCGCCCAGTTCGTGCGCCACGTGTGGGTAGGCGGCCGCTGGGTGCTGCGCGACGGCGCCTTCGCCGAGATCGATGAAGCCAGCGAGCGCGCCAACGGCCGGAGCGAGGCCGTGGCGCTCTGGGGTCGCCGCTAGTGACGTCCGCTAGCGCCACCCGTTCAAGGCTGCCGCATCCAAATACGCAGCGTCACGGGCTGACCCTCGGCGCGCAGGTGCCCGGCGAAGTTCGGATCCCAGTGGCGCATGGGCAGCGTCCGCTCGGCGATCCGCCGCCACTTCGCCGCGCCGAGGAGCCGGGCACACAGCGGATCGCGGCCAGGCCCCGTTCGTGACCGATGGCATGCGACGCCCTCAAGGAACAGGACGCAGTCAGACCGCAGCGCCGCGTCAATGTCGGGGTTCCAGGTGGCTGGGTGTTCGATGAACCGATGTGCATCGCCGCTGGAATATTCGGCCGTGTTTTCGGCGGCGTCCTCAGCTGCGTCCCGCTGCGGCACGACAGATGGGGGAGGCCTTTTTGCTCCCGGACGGCGCGGTGACGAGCCGCGCTCCGGCGCGCTGCCGACCCCATTTGACATCGCTGTCTCCACCTCTTGCGAGAGCGCGATGGAGCGCCACCGCGGCCCACGCCCGCCTATGTGCTGCGCCAGTCGGGGCGCGCGTGGCGTCACCTCGCCCAGGCTGCGCGGCCGCAGGCGCTCGATGACGACACAGCGATCCGACGCCAGCGCGCGAACCTGCGCATAGAACAGGTGCTCCTGCTGAACGTACGCGGTGGTGTCCTCGATGGCGGGACGGTGCAGCAGCGGCGCCACGATCAGCGTGAGTCCAAAGACCACCGCGGCGACGCGACCACCCGGACGCGCCGTCCACAGGAGCTCCGCGAGACGCCTAGCGGCCGGCGCAGCGAGCAACACCATCGGCGCCAGCGCGTGGAGCTGATAGCGCGCGTTCATGCCGGGATTCTCGGGTACGACGACGCCGTGGGCGAGGATGAAGCCGAAGAGCCAGGCGAGCAGAAACGCGGCGCGGCGACGGTCTGCGCGCCAAGTCAGCCAGGCGCCCCACGCGATCAGGGGGGTCCACAGCGGCGGCGTGAGGGCCCACGCCGTCATCGGGTTGTGGGTCGGGCGAAAGAGCAGCCGGATGCCGTCCGTCAGCGTGCTCAGGGAGAGCCCCTGAGAGACCGACTGGGTCTGCACGGTGAGCATCGAGTAGAGGCGCGCCAGACCCGGTGCCAGGATGCAGGCGGCGATGACGAGGAGCCGGCCGCGCGCGTCCTTCTTGCCCTCGGAGGCCATCCACGCCGACACGAGCAGCAGCGGCACAAACAGGATGTTCAGCGGTCGCGCGGCAAGCGTCAGCCAGGTCAGCAGCAACAACGCGACGATGGCCGCGGCTTGGCTGAACCAGCGGCGCGCGCTGGCGACGGCGTACACAGCCGCGAAGGCTGAAGAAGAGAGCCAGAGCGAGGGGATGAAGTAGGCGTCCGTGGCGGCGAAGCGGATGTGATGGGGCGACATCGCCAGCAATCCGGCCGCGATGACGGCGGTGCGAGGATCTTTGAGCAGCGCCGCGCCGTGCGCGAACAGCGCGATGGGGGTCAGGCAGGCGAGGACGAGGTGGACGATGTGAACGACGTCGTCAAACCACAGCGGACCGGGGGCGTATTCGGCGAGCAGGCCCAGCACGGGACCTCGGCTGAGGAGCAAGGGCAGCGGGCTCTCCCGACTCCAGGACCAGGCTGTGGCGGCGATCATGGGCGAGAGCCACACCCGCCAGGCCGCGCCGAGGACGACAAAGCCGACAAAACCCCACCGTGTCAGGCGTGACGCGCTGCGCAGCTGGTGCCGGGCGAGCAGCAGCAGCCACACGATGATCGCGAGCAGCCAGAGACTCGGCGCGGAGAACCAGATCGCGAGCGCGTGGGTTTGGGTCGGGCTGGGTGGCATCGGGATAGGCCATGTTGGCGTAGTGGGCGGGGTCGGCGTAGAGATTGGGGTCCGGATAACAGACACGGGGCCCGCCAGCGGGCCGCTGCACCGTATCACTGCGACAGTAGGCTGTGCAGCCGCGACGCTGCCCACAATGCCGCAAGTTCAGTCCTTCCGGGTCAAGATGAAACGCACCCAAGCCTGCAGGCCACGCTGCTGTTTGAGACCGCGCGCGAACTCCGCCATTTCGCCAAAGACCGCATCGAACAGCGAGCTGGCTTGGTGCGCCGACGGCAGGCCGTAGGCGTCGGGACGATACGACGAGGTGGTGGGCGTCCACGTGCCAAAAATGCGGTCGAAGACGAGGAAAAAGCCGCCGTAGTTGCGATCGGCCTCGCTGCGAAGGGTCGAGTGATGGCTGCGATGCGCGGCCGGTGTGTAGATCACAGCGTCGAGCGGTCCCAGCGTCCAGTTGATCTCGGTGTGCACGGCGAACTGGTACAGCGCAACGAAGAGGTAGAATCCACCGGCGATCCAGGGCGGCACACCGAGCAGCACCAGCGGGATGCCGTACGCGAAGACGCCGACCGGCTGCTCGCCCCAAGATGTGCGCAGGCTGTCGAGCAGGGAGAGCTGCACGATGCTGTGGTGCGGCGCGTGCAGGGACCAGCCGACGCCAGTGACGTGCAGGCCGCGATGGATCCAGTAGTACACAAAGTCGGTGATGAGCCACGCCATCGCCCAATGCCACACGCTGTCCATCGCGAGCGTTTGGAGCCGATAGGGCCACACCCACCCCAAAACTGGGACCAGCAGCGCGCTCACGGCGATCTGCGCGATACCGACGACGGCGAACGCGGTCAGGCTGCGCTTGGCCTCATCGACGTCGTAGCGGCGCTTCGTGCGCCGATACCAGATGAACTCCAACAACAGCCAGCCGAACAGCCACAGGCCGATGCCGGCGATGACCGCGGGGGCGCTGAGCAGCCACGTCACGAAGTTGTCGAACGGCGGTCCGGCCACGAGTCCTCCCACAGCTGCCGACACGCTACAGGGCCTGCGCGCCACGGTCGATGCGAGATGTGGCGCAACGATCCGAGATGAGGGTCTGTCCCGCAGCGTGACCGAAGCGTGACCGACGGTGACGCAGTAATGACGCAGCGTGACCGTGCCATGACGGCGGGGCTGGCAGGGAGCTTCTAACATGCTCTCAAGAACTCGGGAGACGATCATGGATACGCAACCACGCCAGAACACCCGCCCCGCGCACCAACAGGCGATCGCTCAGCCCAGGCTGCGTGTGGTGGGTCAACTCACGCTGCTGCGCGACCCGGTGGACGCGCTCACGCTGCTGATGTCGGTGGTGACGGACAACACCCGCTACCTAGTGCTCGACTTGGACCGCACCATCCACCGCGGCTGGAATCTCGGCGAGCTGCTCGGGTGGGACGTCATCGCGTGGCATCACTTCGGCGACGCGCTGCTCGATATGGATCAGCCGACGCGAGCGCCCGGTCGATTTCACCTCGACGCCACGAAACCGCGTCAGCTCGCCCAGTACCTCGCGGCGGGTGTGCGGCGGTGGGCGAACCCCGGATCGCGCTATTTTCTCGGGGTGAAAGCTGGGACCAAGCTGCCGTGGACGCGTCGGCTCACACATCATCGCTACGGGCCCGACCCGGTCGCGGCGGTGCAGACCCTGCCCCGCGTGGTGGCGATGCATCATCTGTCCGAGGTGCCGCTGAAGACCTTGCACGCGCTGGCAAACCGCATCTGGGATCGCCACGCGGCGGATCAGGTGTTTCTGCGTTCGGATTTCGACGCCCTCCGCCGCCGGTTCCCCAACCTCAAGATCATCCTCAGCAGCGCCTCTCCGCAGCCGATGGTCGACGTCGCCAAAGCGCGCCTGGGTGTCGATGACGCCTTGTTTTCAAGCATCGAGCTGCACGACGGCTATCTGAGCGCACCGTACCGGGTCGATCTGCGCTACGGCATGCGCGGGCTGCCGCGGCGCATCGCGGGACCGGCGCGCATCGCGCACAACGCGGGGCGACTGAAGATTCCGCGGTTGAAGGCGCGCTACCCGGACATCGCCGATGGCAGCGCGGAGTGTGTTGGCATCACCGACACGGGCTATGGCGAGGACCACGACTGGGCCAACCACTTCACGCGGGTGGTGGACGTCAACAGCGATCACCCGTTCGCGCCGATCGTCCCGCGCGACAGCCCACTGCGGGCCATCTGGTCGGCGCGCCTGCTGACGGCCCAGGAACGCGGCCTCATCGCGGCGCGGCGCAGCGGGGCGACCGGCGGGCCCGCCACAGACATCGTCAGCGGCGCGATCTCTCTGGACCCAGCGATGCAACGGTCTCGCTTGCAGGCCCGACTTGCAGAGCTGGAGACGCTGGCGACCGCGTGCATCGAGGCGCGGGACGCAATCGCCGAGCCGTCGCGGCAACTCGCGTTGGAGCTGGCCCAGGTCCGCCGCCAGTGTGAGGACGCGGCGGAGCGCTTCAACGCGGCCACGGGCGCAGAGGACCTGCGTACGCGCCAGCGGGTCTACGACGAGTTGATGACGCTGTCTGGCCAGGAACAAGGCCTGGTAGACCAGTTGGCGGTGCTCCGGCGGCCCCTCTCGGCGTTGGTCTGCCGCTTCAATGACGCCAAGGCGCTGAGTCGCCGCCTCTTGGCGACACCCTGGCCGCAAGAGGTGCGTCGGTCGTTCGCGCTGAGCTTGCCGTCGTATGGGTTGCCGGGGTTGCGGGCGCCGGCGTGATCTATCGCGTCACGGCTGCCGGTAAGGCGAGTGCGCGGGCAACCTCAAGGCCGTGCCATAGGCCAGCACCTCGACACCCGCGATCCCTTTGCCACCCTGCCGAGCGCTTGCGAGCCGCGACGTCTCCATTCGGATACAGACCACACCGTGAAAACCCCGGCGCAGCGCCTCCTCCTTCATCCGCAGCACGGCCTCGCGCCGGCCACGGTCCAAGAGGCTCTCGTACGCCGCGACGTTGCCGCCGACCAGATTGCGCAGAGAGGCCACCACGCGCTTGTAGTAGTCGATCGAGACGACGACCGAGCCCGTGACCAAGGCGCTGTCCGTCGCGAGCTCCGCGCCCGGTACGCGGGCCATGGGAACGGCCAACATGCTGGCTGTGCGACGCTCCCGCTCACTGATCGAGGCGAAATGACGCCGCTCGAGCACCCGACCCGCGACGAAACCGACGATCAGCAGGGTCAGAAAGACGATAAGTTGAATGAGCCCACCCATGTTGCGCCCCCCTATTCGACCCGGACGGCGGTCCCGTAAGCAAACAGCTCCGCCGCACCTTGCGCCACCGACGACGTCGCAAACCGGACGTTGACGATGCCGTTGGCGCCCATGAACTCGGCCTCGGCCGTCATCCGATCCACCGCCTCCTGCCGACTCTCGCTGAGCAGCTCCGTGTAACCCTTGAGTTCGCCGCCGACCAAGTTCTTGAAGCTCGCCGCGATGTCGCGACCGATGTGCTTAGCGCGCACCGTGTTGCCAGACACGAGGCCATAGCAGACCACGATGTTCTTGCCCGGAATCGTCTCGGTGTTGGTCAGGTACATGGGTGCTCCCTGGATGTGCGGTGATTCCGAGGGTTTGAACGCAGCACACGCTCAGAACAGCACGGACCAGCCTACGCCAACCGTGCCGATCGTCTCGTTGTGGTCAAACCCGAGGTAGGTGTGACGCGCATCGAGCTCGCCAAAGACGGTCAAGAAGTTACGGTGGCTGACTCGGACGCGCAACTCGGTCCACAGCTGCGGAACCACGCCGGCGCGGGCCGAGCGCAGATCATACAAGAGGCCGAGATTGGTGCCCATCGCCAGATCCAACCAACGTCGCCGATAGAGCATGCCCGTGCGCAGCCCCACCCGAATCCACGGCGCGGCATCGACACGCGCGCTAACCACACCGCCGATGTAGAGGTGCCGCGCGCTCACCTTGCCGAAGGCCAGGCCCAAGTTCGCGAAGGTGCCATCCGCCGAGAAACCAACCCCTGGGCGGACCCCGAGCAGCCAGCCGGGGTCGTTATCGAAGAACGTGGTGCCATCGACCGTGACCCGCATGGGCGCATCCGGCAGCAGCGGCGATCCGCCGAGCTGCGCGGTGGCGGGCGCGCTCCAGGCGCCAAGCAGCGCGACGAGGGCGAGCAGGATACGTTGGTGCGGTGCGCTAAAGCGATGGCGGCCCGGTCGGCTCACGGTCGATCCTGGGTGCCCGGGTTGTGGCCGTGCGGCAGACCACCGGTGCACGTGCAGCGCTCGCAGCCGTTCTTGTCGAGATCACAGACCCGCTGCGTCGTGCCGAGACAGGTCGGTCGATAGGGCGTGCATTGCGGCTTGCCGTCAAGCGTCGGGAGCGGCGTGCTGCCGCTGCACCCGGCGAGCCAAAGGCTGGTCAACACGAAGCCGGCCGCAAAGAAGCGCGCTGGCAAGGAACGGGCGAGCCAGGAACGAGCCGGCAATGAACGGCGGAGCCGAGCGCTGCGCATGGCAACTCCTGAGCGAGCGCCGTGCGATC
>ERZ889078.2015-NODE-2015-length-15095-cov-13.185572_pt1 | contig 15095 bp, 9 predicted proteins | sample MGYA00521266_ERZ889078 | MGnify/ENA primary metagenome ERZ889078 (study PRJEB32303, sample SAMEA104408618) | aquatic metagenome | biome: Brackish water; feature: Pelagic; material: water | place: Baltic Sea | collected 2014-06-16T06:34:00 | depth 76,534 m ...
GCCATTTTAATTTTGTATTTGTTTGCCTGCCCTTATACCTTTTTTCTGATATTTTGATTTTCCACATTCTTTACAAGTATACATAATGTTTGTCTTTTTAGTTGTTTTTGCTTTTCTTTTAAATTTTGTAACCGCTGGTTTTGAACCCCATTTTCCTTTATTTCCAATTCCAATACCTAACCCTCGTAATTTTGCTCTAGCAATTCCTCCTCTTTTTAAGGTACCTCTTTTACCTCCAGTTGAAACCAATTTTATTTTTTGTTCTGTTTTTTTTCTACAATATGGGCAATATCTATTGGTGAGTTTAGGGATCTTCATGAGAATGCATATGAAAACTGGTTTTTAAAGGTTTTCTAATTAAAAATCTCTAACTTAGAAATGTTTAAATATATAGTTTAATAACTTTATATATGAAAGGCGGAACAAAATTAGCAATAGTTATTTTAAATGTACTTTTTGGACTATATTTTTTAAATAGCCAATTAAACTTTTTTACTTGGCCAGAATCCCTTCCAAAAGCAGATATCTGGATTACTTTTATTGGGGGTTGTTTTTTAATTTTATCTGCAATAATAATCGCAACTATAAAAACACCTAGATATTATGATCCGCGATATAAACATAGATAATTTCTAAACAAATATTTATATACATATTTTTCATATCTTTTATATGCTGTTTAAAAAGAGAAAAAAGGCACAAGTCACAATATTTATAATAATAGCCATACTCTTAGTGGCCTCTGTAGGGGCTTTCTTTTTATTTAGGGGAAGTATTCAAAAACAAGTAATTCCGGCTTTTGTAGAGCCTATAGAAACTAGTTTTTTGACTTGTTTAGAAGATAATGCTGAAACAGGTGTAGCGCTTTTAGGATTAAATGGAGGTCATTTAGCAGATGTTAGTTTTGAACCTGGTTCAGAGTACATGCCTTTTTCTTCACACTTGAATTTTGTAGGGAATGAAATCCCTTATTGGTTTTATGTTTCTGGAAATAATATTCCCAGACAAAATATTCCTTCTAAAGAAGAAATGGAATCTCAATTAGAAGAATATATTGAAAAAAATGTTAAAGGTTGTGGTTTTGAAGATTTTTATGGAGGAGAATATGAATTTTCAAAAGGACAATTAAATGCAGAGGTTATTATATCTGATAATTCAGTAGATGTTGATTTAAATATGGATTTAGTTATTTCTAAAGGAGAAGATTATTTTGTTGTAAAAAACCATAATGTTGTGGTTAAGTCAAAATTAGGTTCTTTATATGAAGATGCTCTTGAGATTTATGGTCAAGAACAAACAACTTTGTTTTTAGAAAAATTTGGAATAGACACTCTTAGATTATATGCTCCTGTAGATGGTGTTGAAATTAAATGTTCTCCAATGATCTGGAATGCAAATGAAGTTTTTTCTGATTTAAAAGAAGCAATTGAAATAAATACTCTTGCTTTAAGGAGTTCTGGAGATAAAAAAGATTATTTTGTTATAGATAATGATTTAACTCATGATGTAAGATTTCTTTCTTCAAGCAATTGGCCTTCTACATTTGAAGTTGCCCCTAATGAAGGTTCTTCTTTAGTTTCAAATCCTGTAGGAAATCAACCTGGTTTGGGGATTTTAGGTTTTTGTTATGTAACTTACCATTTTGTTTATAATTTAGCTTATCCAGTTTTAGTTCAAGTTTATGAAGGAGATGAAATTTTTCAATTCCCAGTTGCAGTTGTAATTAGAGGAAATCTTCCTAGGGAAAATTCAGAAATTCAAGATGTTTCTTCAGAACCTCCTTATGATGTTTGTTTAGACAAATTATCTTCAGTAGATGTGAAAGTGTATGATTCTAATTTTAAACCTATTTCGGCAAATATTTCTTATGAATGCTTTGGAAGCAGATGTACTTTAGGAAAAACTTCTGTAGATGGAACTTTATCTGCAGCGATCCCTCAATGTATTAATGGAAACTTTGTAGTGTCTAGTCCTGGTTTTAAAGAAACAAATGCTCTTTATTCAAGTGTGGAAAAAGGTTCTTCTATAATTATTTTAGATAAAGAATTTGAGAAAAAAGTTTCTATTGCTATTGGAGGAAAAAGATATTCTGGTGAAGCTATTATTAGTTTTTCATCTGAAAATTCTGTTCAATCTATTTCTTATCCTTCTAATGATAAGATTATTTTGGGAGAAGGAGATTATGAAATACAAGTGCAAGTTTATAAAAATTCTTCTTTAAGTTTTGCGGCAACAACAAAAGAACAATGTGTAGATGTTCCTTCTTCAGGGGTCGGAGGGATTCTTGGATTTACTGAAAAAGAATGTTTTGATATAAATATTCCTGAACAAATTATTTCAAATGTTTTAGCGGGTGGAGGAATTAGTGGTTTTTATTTCTCAGAAAATATGCTGGAAAATAATAATGAAATTGTTTTGAATATAGGAGATTTATTTATTCCTAAAACTTTAGAAGAATTACAAAATTCCTATTTATCTTTTGAAACTAAATCTGTGGGGGTTAGTTTAAAGTGAATAAAAGACAATTTTTATTAATTGGGGCATTTTTATTAATTTTTATTTTAACAGTTTCACTTGCAACAGCAACATATCGGGAATCTAGTTCAAAATATCTTTATGGGGGAATTCAAAGTACTGGAGGATCTATGATGGGGGATAAATTTGATTCAAGGGTTTGTTCAGAAGGGCAAGATTTTATACTTCAAATTGATGCTTCAGGATGCACTCCCACAGTTGTTAGAAGTGATTTATTAGAAGAACAAGATGTTCCTGTTTTTTGTCCAATAAAAGCAACAAAAATAAATCCTTTAATTGATGTTAATATGATTCGTTCAATTACTTTTGGGGGACAGTTTCCAAGAGAAGTTCGTTCTGTTGCTTTTTATCCTGCAAAAGCTGCTGTTACTATTTCAGATGATTTTACAAATCCTTTTTATGATGATTTAGGATATGCTGTTATTATGTTGAGAAACCAAAGAAATGAAAGTGCAATGCCTGATTTTGTAGAAGGCAATATTACGGCTTCAATAAGATATGATGTTGATAATGCTTTTGGAATAAGACAAAATAATTTTTATCTCCCAGTTATGAGTAATTCTGAATGGGAAAGTAAAATGGAAAGATATAGTTTTTGGGATGCAAGAGGATATTTACGAGCAGATGATATTCAAGGTAATATAGCATCAATAACTCTTTATTCTGATGTTTACAATTCCCCTATTACAGGAAATCCTAATCAAAAAACAAAATTTAAGTCTTTTTCTTTAAGAGAAGGAGAAGAAACCGATTTAATGTTTCTTCCAGGATTTTATTGTTTTGCAGGTTTAAGATTAAAGTTAGAAGGTATTGAAGAAGCAGATACAAGGGCCCTTTTAAAGATAAATTCTGAATATGTTGAACTTAAAGAAGGTGAAAGATTTTTAGATGATAAATGTTATGTTAAAGAAGATTCTCTAAAATCAAAAGGGATTAATAAAAAGGCAACTATTTTTTGCCAAGAAGATAATAAAAGGAGCTCTATTTTATTTCAAGTTACCCCTAAATTAGAAATTCTTGTTGATGGAGAATTAAAAACTGTTTCTATTGGAGAAAGTATTTACACAAAAGAGGGGAATACTATTTATCTTGGATATGCGTATCTTTTAGAAGATTTAAATAAAGTTGGAAATCTTAGGGCACATATTGTATCTAAACCAGGTATTGCAAAGCAGGGTGAAACTCTTTCTAATGAAGAAATTAATTCTGTGATGGGTTTGACAAAAAAACTTGATAGTGAATCAAAAGGTATTTTTGGACTTCTTTCTTCAATTTCAGGAATATTTTCTTTAAGCAAATCTAGTTGGTTATCTGAAGAAGCATCTCGTCAAATTCTTGAAGTTGGAAAATCTGTAACTTTTGAAGGTAGTTCAATAAAACTTGTTGGATTTAGTGAAGGATATAATTCTCCTTTTGATTCTAGTGATATTTTAAAATATTATACTCTTGCTGAAGAAAGTTATAATCTTGTTTCAAATGACTTTAGAGGTTTATCTTATCCAGAAAATAGTTCAAAAACTCTTGATCAAGAAGCACTTGAAGAATATATTAGTGTTGCTGATTATTTAGATCAAAAATCTGATTTAAAATATCTTTGTGCTGAGTTTTCAGAAAAATATTCCAAGGCAAAATTTCCTGAAGAATGTAAAAATTTAAAAAATGTTGCTGAAGCTGGAAGTAGTATTGAAACTGTGTTAATTGATGGCTCTTATAGAGATATTTCTTTGTTAGATATTTCTGAACCTGATTTTTTTGATTATGGTGTGAAGATTTTTATTCAAAATTCAAATGGGGCTTCGGAAAGGATTCCTCTTGAAAAAGATGATATTTTTTATTTGAATAGTTTAGGAAAAACAGAATCAAATAATTTTCAAGGAGATTCAATTAAATTAATAAGTATTCTTTCACAAACAAAAGCAATAGTACAAATTAATATTGCAAATGTTAAAAATAATACTACAATAACTTTAGAAAAAGGCAAATCTCAAAGTTTTGGTAATGGATATATTTTTACACTTGAAGAAGTTCATTTAACACAATATGCAAAAGTTTCTGTTACACCTGAAGTAAATTATAAAAGATCAGATGCTGAATTTAAATTTAAGATTTTTATTGAAAAAAGAGGAATTAAACTTTCTCCTGAAAAAATTCAAGATAGGGTTGAAGCTTTAAATAAAACTATAAATGAATGGACAAGAATTTCAAATACTCTTGGAGATGTTGTTAAAGGTTTAAAAACAGCTTGTGTAGGTGCAAGTGCTGTGATAACTGTTAAGAATTTACTTCAAGACAGTGGGGGAGAATCTATTGCTAGAACTCAAGTTATGCGAGGGGATGATGGATGGACTGAGAAATGTACTAAGTTAGTTAGTGATAAAAAATATTCTTCTATAGATTCTTGTTTCTTGGCGCATGCTAATGATATTGAAGCCGAAGTTGGAACTATTCACGGAAAAATAAAAACCCAAAATACTGTGATTGAAGGATATCAAGAAGGATGTATAAATGATGTGACGGGGTTTTTAGAAAAGAAAACAGTTGATACAAAATGCCTTGTGAAAAAATATTCTGCAGATGTTCGTACTGAAATTAAAAACTTTAATAGTATTAATCCTAATGATCCTAGTGAAAGTTTGAATTTAAGCGGTATTTCAAATGCTTTAAATGAAAATGCTTGGGGTAATCATACATATACTTTAGATCAATTAAAAGAAATTGATTTATATTATAAACTTTGGAATGCAGAAACAGATGCTGAACTTAAAACAAAATATCAGAAAAAACTTTATTCAACACTTTATGATGTGGAAAAAAATACTGAGAATTATGTTTTATCTCAAAGTTTAGCCCAGCAAGTTCTTGATGATGGGTTGGATAATTCACGTCCTAGAATGTATCTTGATAAAAATGCACAGCAAGAAATTTATGATGGAGATGTTGTTCCAAGTGATTTTGGTGAACTTAAAAAAGGTGGCCCAGTACAATCAATTATTTACAAACATGAATTATATTATGTAACTCTTAATACTAGTGGAGGAGGAGATTATTATATTGCAGAAGTTTATGGTGGTGATAAAAAGAAAGCAAATGCAATTATTGCTACTGAAATTAAAAATTCATATTCTTATTTTAAAAAATATGATCAAAAATCATATCAGAATGAATATCTTACACCTGAATTAAAATATTATGATACAGAACCTTATGCAGGAGAGCCTGCCCTGGTTCCAGTAGATATTGCTAATGGTTGGTATGTTTATATAAGACAAAATATTGCAGCTGGTGGAAATATTGCAAGTTATCAAGATTCAGGATTTCCTTCAAGTTTTGTTCTTTGTAATGTTGGTGAAAATGGGTTTGCAGAATATCCTGCTTCAAGTATCGATGATATATGTCAAATTATTAATACAAACACAGGACAAGCTTATAATCAATTTCCAGGTTTAAATAAATTAGATTCAGAGAGAATAATTAAATTAGCTTTAGAAGCAATAAGTCAAGCCCAAAGGGTTGGTTCTAAAAAAGTGGGATCTGAAGTATTAATTCTTGGACAAAGAGTGAAAATATCTGGTGCTGCTGTAGATGTTCCTTTAACTCAATGTGCTGATTTTATGTCTGTAAAAGATTGTCAAATTTTATTTAATGTTTGTGATCCTGTAATTTGTCCTAGTTCTAGGTGTAATTTTGGTGGAAAATATTATGTTAAAGATGTTATTCAATCTGGAATTATTGGAAGTGTTGCATTATGTTTACCTAATATTAAAGAAGGGGTTTATATTCCTGTTTGTTTAAGTGGCGTGAAAGCAGGAGTTGATGGTTGGCTTTCTGTTACAAAATCCTATAAAGATTGTTTAGAAAAGAATTTGGAAACCGGAGAAACAATTGGAATTTGTGATGAAATGCATAGTGTTTATATGTGTGAGTTTTTTTGGAGACAAGCATTACCAATTACTAAATTACTTTTTCCAAAAGTTTTAGAATTTCTTACAGGAGAAAATACTATTCGGGGAGGAGGAGAATACATGTTTGTACAATCTTCATTAAATAATGCTGAAAATTCTGTGAATTATTTAACTCAAAATTATGCATTAAATGCATACAAAGCATTTCAATTTAGAAGCTCTGAGCAAGTGGGTTCAGCAGTGTGTAATAATTTTATTTCTGTTACTTATCCTGGAGGTGTAGATCTTTTAGATACTTTAACTGAACCCGATTCACCTTCACAATTTACAGGAAAGTTTGATGAAATTCCTTTTACTACTACAACATATCCTGCAATTTCTCATTATAAAGTTTATTTTCATATTTATGCTGGAAATGATAGAGGGGCTTATTATAGAGTTTATCTTAGGGGTTCAGAAGGACTCACATATGAAGATGATTTTTTAGGAAGAATGGTTGATTCGGATTATATTCCTAGAGGAGAATATGCTAGTGAGACTGTTGATTTTACTGCTCCTTCTGGAATGAAACAATTGTGTATTAATGTTAATGGTCAAGAAGAATGTGGATTTGGACAAGTTACAACTAATTTTGCTATTGATTATCTTAAAGACCAATATGTTTCAAGACAAGCTGAAGAAACAAACATAGTTACAGAAAAAGCTTGTATTTCTGGAACAGCTGATTGGTATAGTGCTTTAAATCCAAATATCCAAGAAGGTGCAGGAGATTTAATTGATCCTCAAATTTATAATAAAGGAATAATAAGAATTTGTTCAACAGACAATCCTGGAAAAGGTTCTGATCCTTATTTTGCAACAGAAAAACAAAGATGGGTTGATATGGGTTATTGTGGAGATCCTAGCATGAGATGTTGGCTTGATCAAGAAAGTATTAAAGATGCTGTTGAATTTGCATATACTGCAGAGACAATTTTAAATCAAACAGGAAATACACTTATAGAAAATTTAATGAATAATCCTAATTATTTCAAAAAAGGTCAACTTGAAGCAGAACTTAGGGGAATAAATAATGAAACAGATGCAACAAAAAGATTAACAATGATAGATAAAATAATTAATAAAGTTGCCATTCTTAATGAGAAAGGACATTTATATCTTTTAATTGGAAATGCATATTCTGATTTAGCTAAAGAAGCTTATAAATTGTTTAAGATTTCTGTTGAAGAAGAAAAAACTTCAAAAGATCCTGGATGTGTTTCAATATTGCTTCGTGAAAAAATTCATTCTACTGCTGTTAGTGAAATTGGAAAAAATACTTTTAGAACTTATGGTGAAAATGGTGAAATTTTTTATGATAATGTTTGTGCAACTTTTGTTTCAAATGTTTTAATTGATGCAGGAGTATTGCCAGAATATTCTTCTTGTAAATTAGAATCAATTGCAGAAAGAGATGCTGTATTTGAATTACAAGATTTATTTAAATCAAAAAAACAAACTTTTGAAGAAGTTCCTAAATCAGATTGGCAAAATCTTTTACAAAAAGGAGATATTATTTTGTGGGGATGCACTTTAGAAGGTTGTAAAGATAAAGAATTTCAACATGCAACTATTTTTGATAGTTATGATGGAAAAGGTGTTAAGATTATTCATGAAGGTGGAGAAGATAAACCCATTGGATATAAAACATATAAGAATATTGAAGGAGAAGGTTGGTATGTCACCCATGTTTGGAGAGCAAAATGTGCAGATGAAACTGGCATTGGTGCTCTTGTTTCACTATCTTCAGATATTACATTTACAAAAGAAGAATGTAACAATGGATTAGTTTGCCAACAATCTATTGGAAATGCTTTATTTGAAATTACACAACAAGTTGTAATAAATAAATATCCTCAAGTTTCTAATGCAGAAGTTTTAGCAGATACTGGATATCAATCTTTAGAATGTCTTACTCTTGGAATTGCAATGCAAGAAAGTTCTTTAAGATTTTGTAAACCTACTTCTAAAGATAAAGACCCTTTTTATTGTGAAACTGATAAAGAAAAAGTTTTATCTGGTGATGATGGCAAAAGTATTGGGACAATGCAAGTAAATGTAAATGCGCATGCTGGTAAATATCCTCTTGAGGAAATGTATTCTTTTAAAGGTAATATTCTTGCAGGAGTAGATATTCTTGTAGGAAAATATGATGCTGCTAAAAAAAATATTAATGGAAGAACATACGAATGTAATGGAAAAATTTATTCTGGATGGACTCTTGCAATAAGATATTATAATGGTTGGAATAGTAAAACTTGTGAAACAGGGATAAATTATGTTGAAGAAGTTTTAGATAAAAGAGAATTTATAGAGGAAAAATTCCCTCAATGTAGGGAAGGATATGTTGCGCCTGAAGATGATAATTCTCAAGTAATATTTAATGATGGAACTTCACAAATAATTGAAGGAGAATTTTGCGAAGCTTATAATGCTGTAGGGAAATTAACTGAAGGAACCTGTTATGACCCTAATTTTGCTCATTGTGAACAAGATAATCCAATTTATCCAAACCCTTCTGGTGTTTCTGAAAATTGTTTTATTATAAATCCTAATTCAAGATGTTGTGTTGAAGGGACAATTAAAGTTTTTGATTTTTGTGAAGCCACAGATTCTCAAGGACAAACAATTGAAGGAACTTGTTATGATGTTGAAACACATTATTGTTTGTTAGGTGATGGTAATAAAGGTGAATCTTTATTTTCTGAAGATTGTTATTCTAAAAATCAAATGTCAAGATGTTGTGTTGAAGGAGAAGTAAAAGCAGAAAATATTTGTTTGGCTATTAATTTTAATAAAGAAAAAAATCCTGGAATATGTTTTGATAAAAATACCCAAGTTTGTCAAGAATATGATTTTAAAACAGGCTCCCATACATATTCTTCTGATTGTGGGGATGTTGAAGATGAAAGGTCTTTATGTTGTTTAAATGGAACTATAAGACATAATTCCATAATAGAACAAGATTGTGATGAAATGCATTTAAATATAAAAGATCTTGGTCAAACAGAATGTCAACCCGCAGATGTTTGTACTGTTGGAAAAAGATTTCCTGGAGTTTGTCCTTCAGAACAATTTTGTTGTAAAGTGAGTTCTTCTGGAACCTCTGCAAATAGAATTTGGACTTTAGAATCTACAATGTTTTTTATAAAAGATCTTAATGGAAAATATTCTGATAATGGGAATAATACAAATTTTATTGATGGGGTTTGTGCTCAAGCAGAAGGAATTGATGAAGTCTTTTCAGAAAAAGAATGTAAAGATATTAAAGGTGAAAGTAGTTGGAATATTTTTGATGTAGAAGATAATTTTGAAACTGTTAAAAACCTATTAATTAAAAAAAGTCATGCAAAATATGGAAAGTGGATAAAAGAATCTGCTTTATTAAAGGCAATGTTAATTGGACAAGGAACATTCACAGATAATAAGGATTTTTTAGATGTTCTTAAAAAAGACGGGGTGATTAATACAAGTATTTATAATTCTTATAAAAAACATGAAAATACAAATATAGATGTTATTTCTTTTTTAATTGAATATTTGGGTGGAGAAGTAGAAAAAATCTTTAGTGGATTTGGTGGAGGAGGTTTTGGAGGTGGTGGAGCTGGAGGAGAATTCTAGTTAATCTTATTTATTTCTTCTGATAAAAACACTTTGATTAACATTAACCCTTGAATTGCTTCCGGAACTTATTTTTGCACTTTGATTAATATTTATGCTTGTTGAATTATTTGAATAATTCTTTTTTGGAAGGTTTGTGGTTATAGGGGCATCATTATTTTTTTTACAAGGTTGTGTTTTAATAATTAAATTAGAATGTTTGCAAGTTTTTTCTCTAGTTAGTTCTTCTTGAACAACAGGTTTTGGTTTTGTAAGTTCGTTTGTTTTTTCATTATTCCCTATTTTTTGAGGAATATTTGCAACATAGATTGAAGGTTCTCCTTCTTTTGCTTGAATAAAATAATCTCTTGTTCCAAAGTTTGTGAATTCTTTGAATTTTTGATTTCTTTGATCTCTAGGAGCTTCAACTAAATATAAGTTATTTCCTATTTTCTTTGTAAGATAATTTACACCATCTATTTTTACTGTTTTACCAAAGAATTTTTGGGTTTTTGTTTTCCAATCCCTATTTGTTAAGTGTGTTTTATTTTTTTCTACTCTTCGCGATACATCTATTTTTCCTAGATAAATTTTATCAGTAGTTTCTTTAAAATATAGTGGTTTTCCTCTCCAAATAAATGAATCAGAAGTTCCACCTGCTTCTTCTAATGTTAAATTTCTTATATCTGTTGCCTTAAAATAAATAGTATTATCTAAAAGAGAATCTCTTGTATTGTATCTATCAAGAGCTTGAATACCATAACTACCTTGGCCAAAATTAACAAAATCCATTTGAAACCCATTTCTATCCCTATATTGCTTAGCTTTTTCTATAGGTGTATAATTCTGAACTTGATTTTGAATTTTACATGAATTAAGAGTAAGACCTACAAGAACACTTGCTCCAACAATTTTAGCTCCAGTCAATAGTTTATTTACTATGTTTCTCATATTATTTTATTGGAAGTTTTATTTATAAATCTTTCTATTTGTTGTAATTAAGTAGTTGTAACAAACTAGAGAAATCTAAAGGTTTTTATATTGATTTTTTGTGAATAATTTATGCGGGGGTGCCGGAGTGGTCAAACGGGACAGGTTTAGGACCTGTTAGCTTATGCTTACCAAGGTTCAAATCCTTGCTCTCGCATTTTATAATTTAATTTAGAATAAAGATAATCTAATTATTGTTCTTTCTTTTTCTTAGATTCAGCTTCTTTTTGTTTTATTTTATCTTCTAATTTTAATTTATCTATTAATTCCTTATATCTGTTTCTTATTGTAACTTCAGTTATTCCTGCAATATCTGCAACTTCTCTTTGGGTTTTCTTTTCATCATTTATTAAAGCAGCGACGTAAAGTGCTGCTGCAGCAATTCCTGCTGGTCCTCTTCCACTTGTTAATTCAACATCTCTTGCTTGATCTAAGATTTTTAGCGCATCATTTTGTGTCCTAGGCGATAATTTTAATACTGATGAGAATCTTGAAATATAATCTTTTGGTGAAGATTGTTTTACCTTAATTCCAAGTTTCCTTATAATAAATCTATAAGTTCTTCCAATTTCTTTTCTTTCAACATCAGAAGCTGTTGCCATTTCATCTAATGTTCTTGGAATGTTGTAAGATCTACATGCTGCATAAAGGCACGCTGCAATCACAGATTCCATAGATCTTCCTCTTACTAATCCTCTTTGTAAAACATAATTATAAATTCTTGAAGCTTCATCTCTTACGACATTTGGTAAATTCAAATAGGAAGCAATAACTCTTAATTCTGCCATTGCAAGCCTCAAGTTTCTTTCAATTGAAGTGCTTACACGTTCTTGCCATTTTTTTAATCTTAGAAACTTTCTTGTTTGTTTTGGTTCTAATTTATAGATGTCTGAAATTTCTCCAACATTTGTTGTCAAACCTTTATCAAATTTTTGCATTGATATTGGCGCTCCACCACGACCTTTTTTTTCTGATTTATCAAACTTTCCTTGTAAATCCATTCCTGTGTCAACCATCTTTTCTTCGACGACAAGACCGCAGTCATTACAAATTACTTCTCCGAGATGAGAATCAAAAGTTAAATTGATACTATCGCATTCAGGGCATCTTTTTACGTGTGACATTTTTAAGTGTAGAGATTTATAGTAAAGTTTATAAAGGGATTGCATTTATAAAGCTTTTGGTTTTTGTGGTTTATTTAAGTAGTAAGAATAAATTTATCCAACTAAAATGCCATTGATCATTGTTTCTTGGGTTGGTCTATTTGTTATTTTAACTTTTCCTAATTCTGTTTCTACAATTGTTCCTTTTGTTAGAATATTTTGTCTGGCCAAGAATCTATTTGAAGGTGTTTCTAAAACATTTTTAATTTCTATCTTCTTTATTTTATCTTTAACTTTTAAATTTACAAATTTTCCTTTTAATAGAAATGTTTTTTTGTTTCCGCCTTTTGTTCTTATTGTTCTCTTTTTTTCTTCTCCAAGTTTAACAATTCTTTTTTGTCCTTGGATTTCATCTTTCTTTTTCTTTCTCTGTTTTTTGTATCTTCCGCCTGAAATCTTTCTTCCTTTCTTTGTAACCATATTTATTTAAGGTTTATTTTTGTTTATAAACCATTCGGTTAACTTGGACTCTTTTCCACTATAAAAAACTTTAAAAACAAAAATATTCTAAGTGAATTATGGTAAATGGAATTGAACGTCCTTTGGATTTGTTAAATAATTCAAAAGATAAAGAAGTGTTAGTGCATTTGAAAGGCGATAAACAGTTTGTTGGTACATTGCTGGCATTTGATATCCACATTAATTTAGTGTTGGATAATGTAAAGCAAATGGAAAATGGAGAAGTTGTTAAAAGTTTAGGATTGACTTTTCTAAGAGGAGATACAATAATTTATATCTCTCCTGCATCTACGGCATTAAAAGTAAAATAAGCGTTTTTGCCTTAAATTTCGCACGGCAGATTTCTAGGAGATCTTTAATAGTGAGAGCTGTAAGAAATTATTTAAACTCTTTATACCATGTTTTTTTATGACATCTAAAGCAAGATTAACTTTTTTAGGAACCTCTGGAGCAATACCTACAGAAGATAGAAATCATACGGCAATTCTCTTAACTTATGAGGGGGAGAATATTTTGGTTGATTGTGGAGAAGGGACTCAAAGACAATTTAGAAAAGCCAAATTAAATCCTGGAAAAATAACAAAGATTTTGATTACCCATTGGCATGGAGACCATGTTTTAGGGTTGCCCGGATTATTACAAACTCTTGCTTTAAGTGAATATCATAAAGAATTAACAATTTATGGTCCAAAAGGAACTAAAAAGTTTTTAAAAAATATGTTTAAAATATTTTTCTTTATAAGAAAATTCCCAATAAAAATAATTGAGATCTCTAAAAATGGAGTTTTTTTTGAGGATAATGATTTTTATTTAGAATCTCAAAAAATGGTCCATAATGTTCCTTGTAATGCTTATTGTTTTGTTAAAAAAGGTGAAAGAAGAATAGATAAAACTAAATTAAAGAAATTAAATTTGCCTTCTGGACCTTTATTACAAAAATTAAAAGATGGAGAAAATATTAAATATGGATCTAAAGAGATTAAATCTGCAGATGTTACTTTTGAAGAAAGTGGTTTTAAAATTTGTTTTGTTCTAGATACTAAAATTAATGATAAAATTGTGCCTTTTGTTAAGGGTGCTGATGCATTTATTTGCGAGTCAACTTTTGAAGCTGAAAGAGAAGATTTAGCAGAAAAATATTCTCATTTAAGTGCAAAACAAGCAGCTGAGATTGCTAGTGAAGCAAAAGTAAAAAGATTATTTTTAACACATATAAGTCAGAGGCAAGGTAAAAGAACAGAAAATACTCTTGAAGCTGCTTCAAAGATTTTTAAAAAAGTTAATTTAGTAGATGATTTATTTGTTGTTGAAATTTGATTTTTTAAGTATTTTTTCTGAAAATTGTAAAATAGAAACTTTTTAAATGGTTCTTGGTGTATTTGTTATATGCCTCGGTAGCTCAGCCTGGAAACTGAAAGTATAAACTTTCGTTAAACCATTTGAGCCAACTGTAGTATGCCTCGGTAGCTCAGCCTGGATAGAGCGCTAGCCTTCTAAGAAGGAAAGGGAATTTTTCCCTTCATTCTCCTTTTTTTGGAGAAAGAAGAAAGCTAGAAGTCGCAGGTTCGAATCCTGTCCGGGGCATTTTTTTAAAATGAAAAAAAGCAAACTGAAATTTCCATTAAAATCAAAATATGTTATTATGGTTGCACCTAGTTTTATTGTTGATTTTGAATATCCTGAAATTTTAGGGGGATTAAAAGAATTAGGATTTGATAAAATAGTTGAATTAACTTTTGGAGCTAAACTTGTTAATAAAGAATATCATGAACAATTGAAAAAGTCAGGGTTTTTTATTTCAACCACCTGTCCTGGAATTGTTGAAATTGTTTGTCAAAAATATCCCCAATATAAGAAAAATTTAGTTTTAGTAGATAGTCCAATGATTGCAATGGCCAAGATTTGTAAAAAAGTTTATCCTAAACACGGGGTTGTTTTTTTATCTCCTTGTAATTATAAGAAAATTGAAGCTTCGAAATCAAGATTGGTAGATTTTGTAATTGACTATAAAGAATTAAAAAAAATATTTGAAAATAATAAAATAGATTTAAGAGAATGTAAGAAGATACATTTTGATAAATTTTATAATGATTATACTAAAGTTTATCCTTTGGCAGGAGGATTATCTAAAACAGCACATCTTAAAGGTATTTTCAAGAAAAAACAAATTAAAAAAATTGATGGAATTTCAAAAGTTATGAAATTTTTAAATAAACCAAATAAAAAAGTTAGGTTTTTAGATTGTAATTTTTGTGTTGGGGCTTGTATTGGAGGGCCATGTGTAAATTCCATAGAAAAAATTTCAAAGAGAAGAAAAAAAGTTCTAAAATATTTAAAAGACTCTAAAAGAGAAGATATTCCTGAATCTAAAAAAGGATTAATTGGAAAGGCAAAAGGAATTAGTTTT
>ERZ889078.2016-NODE-2016-length-15094-cov-18.752311_pt1 | contig 15094 bp, 15 predicted proteins | sample MGYA00521266_ERZ889078 | MGnify/ENA primary metagenome ERZ889078 (study PRJEB32303, sample SAMEA104408618) | aquatic metagenome | biome: Brackish water; feature: Pelagic; material: water | place: Baltic Sea | collected 2014-06-16T06:34:00 | depth 76,534 m ...
TATTATTGCAAGCCACAGAATTAATGATCCCAAAACAGCAAGACAAATGCTGGATAACGGTATGTGCGACATGGTGGCCATGGGCCGCAGCCTTATTGCCGATCCAATGCTCCCTGAAAAGACAAGGCTTGGTAAGGAAAAGGAAATCATACATTGCATTGCCTGTGCTCAAGGATGCTTTGATAACCTTTTCAAATTAAAACATGTTGAATGTCTTTGCAATCCTCTGGCAGGGTTTGAAGGCACGGAGCCTGTTAAAAAAACCACCTCTCCTAAAAAAGTTCTTGTGGCAGGAGCCGGGCCCGCAGGTATGACAGCCGCCCTCACAGCACACTCAAGGGGCCATGATGTGATAATTTATGAAAGCAGCTCAAGGCCTGGAGGACAACTTTACCTTGCAGCCGCTCCTCCGGGAAGAGATGAATTTGCCCAGCTTGCCAAAGACCTTGAAACCCAGATTGTCGTAAAAAAAATACCAATTGTTTTAAAAACAGAAGTAAGCCAGGAAATCATTAAAAAAGAAAAACCAGACACCATCATACTTGCAACGGGTGCAAAACCCCTGATTCCGCCTATTGCCGGAATAGACCTTCCCCATGTTGTGGATTCATGGGATGTATTACAGGACAAGGTATTTACAGGCCAAAAAGTTGTCATTATAGGCGGTGGTGCAGTTGGTGTGGAAACGGCCCTCTTTCTTGCAGAAAAAGGAACAATATCAGCCGAAACTATAAAATTTCTTCTTGTTAACAGAGCCGAAGACCCTGAGACACTTTTTAAAATGGCAACCCAGGGCACCAAACAGATCACCCTTATTGAAATGCTGGACAAAATGGGTAAAGATATCGGAAAATCAACCAAATGGGGCATGATGCAGGACCTTGGCCGGTATAATGTAAAAACCATGACGGGCAGCAAAGTAATAGAAATTACCCCCCACGGCCTGAATATTGAACAGGATGGTAAAATTCATGAGATTGAGGCAGATACTGTGGTTGTTGCAGCAGGTTCTGTGTCAAACAATCCCCTTGAATCCGTACTTGAAAAAATGGGTGTGGAATACAGGGTTGCAGGAGATGCCAGACAGGTTGCCACGGCGTTTGATGCTGTACACCAGGGCTATAAGGCTGGATTGGAGATATAATCTCCCCACAACCGGATAGACAGGAGAATGGTATTTAAAATCCAGGAAAGTTCTTTGGCTATTTTGAATAATAGTGGAGGCAGATAAATGTTAGTTGCCGTGATAGATAATTATGACTCGTTCACATTCAACCTGGTTCACTATATCCGTGAAACGGGAGCGGGTGTAGTTGTTTATAGAAACGATAAGGTATCCATTGATGATCTTAAAGTCTTGAATCCGGATGCCCTGGTCATCTCCCCAGGGCCTGGTCGACCTGAGGATGCCGGTATTTCCCTGGATGTTGTCAAGCATTTTTCCGGCATTGTTCCTCTTCTTGGCGTCTGCCTTGGACACCAGGTCATTGCCCAGAGCTTTGGCGGGACAATCATCCAGGCAAACCAGATCATGCATGGAAAAACATCCAGGATTACCACTGATGGAAAAAAGATTTATTCCGGAATAAAAAGCCCTTTTACCGTGATGAGGTACCATTCCCTGGCAGTTTCCAGGGAAAATCTTCCCACCTGCCTCTTAATTACTTCAAGAACTGAAGATGGTGAAATCATGGGAATTCGACACAAAGAGCATCCAACACAGGGTGTCCAGTTTCACCCTGAATCCTTTATGACGGATGTGGGGAAAAAACTGATAAAAAATTTTATCAATGGTGATAAAAAAAAATGCCTCTGAAATAAGGCTTACTGGACAAGAATACTATCCCCCGGATAAATCTTGGCATCAGGGGAAAGCTTGTTCAGGTTTCGTATGTTTGTGACTGTGGTATTATATTTTTTACTGATACTATAAAGGGTTTCCCCTTTTTTAATGGTATGAAACAAACCAGCCTTTATTTCCTTTTTTTCAGGAGCTGCAGATTTTGCAACGGGTTTTGATGTTGTGACTGCAATAGATTGTTTCTTAGGCCCTGAAATACTTTTTTCAATATTATCCATTCTCTTTAGTAAAGAATCAAATTTAACTGAAAAAGCTGTTTCAAGACTTGCCACCCTCTCTTTTACAGGGCCAATACCCATCGCCCCTCCTGTACCTGAACCATCTGATACTAGGCCCGCGTTTTCCAGGATCTTAAGGGCCTTTTCCAGGATCTCAACCCTTTCTTCCAAATCAGCAAAAGATGAGCTTGAAGTATTTGTTTTAACCGTTTCCGTCCTGATGTCCGAAGACCTGAAAAAAAGAAAAAATATAACAACAGTTAATAACAAAGCCCCAATAAGAATCAAGGCAAATTCATTTTTTTTCAAATGAGACGGTTCAATTTTTTTAGTGCTCTTGTGAACTTGGTCTGTCTGATTTTTATTGGGATTAATTTTTGTTGTCGGTATGTTTGATTCAGGTGTGTCTTTGGGATCCATCGCAAAACTCCTGTTTTAGTTTTTTAAAATTATCAAGCCGGAATTCTAAAATCATCAGCCCCAACCATTCTTGATAAAGCCTGGATATATTTATTTCAGGAAGCCTGCTCTGCCCTTTATCTTCCATCTTTTCTCCCATGCGCTTTAAGCCGGCCTTAACCTCCGTAGACGTTTCACAGCCGTCCAGAAATGAATAAATTTCCAATGCCTCTTCAAAATAGCCCTGGCTTTCATAAATCCGTGCAACTTCAAGTGTTTTTAACTCCTGTTTCATGGTGAATTCCTTTTATTACCGGATTTGTCCTTAAAGATGAGCTCATCTTCTTCAGCCATATCATGTTCGTGTTTTGCCACATGTTTGATATAATTCATATCTGTTGTCAAACTTTTAATTTCAGTTTCAAGTTTTTGATTTTCCTGATCAATTGTCTGAACCTGTCTTAAAACTGTCCTTTCCTTTTCTTTTAACATTTTATAATCTAAAACACCATTTTTTGAAAAAAAAATGAAAAATAACAATATCACAATAATAAATAATGAAATATAAAAACCTGTTTTTTCGACCATTGTCATGATTTATTCCTGATCAATCCCTTTTTTAACAATTTCAATTCAGGGCTTGAAATAAAAAAGTTCATGCTAAAGTAAAAAATCATTCCAAAACACATGCAGCACACCACCCCTGTTCCAAACCAAAATTTATTACTCCCTTCCGTCAGTATAAAAACGGCTGCCTGTTTTACAAGAAAAAACATTATAACAGATAAAAAAAGTGATCTGCAAGCAGAAACCATGATCTCAAATTTATTGATATTCACAGCGCCCGGAATATTGATAAACAAAACAATAAACCCCACCATGGCAGATATGGAAACGGACATAACAAGCCCCTTAAGCCCAAGGGTATCGATAAATAAAGAGCAGAGAATCAGATTCAACAAAATGGCAATAATGCCGGAATAAAATGGAATTCTTATATTGGACAGGGCATAATACAATGTGACAAACAATCGAACCCCCGTGAATGCCCACAATCCTAAACTCAAAAAAACCAGGCAATCTGCTGTCTGCTGAATGGCCATTGCATTAAAAACCCCGTACCCGAATAAAAGTGCAACAATTTTTTCATCCAAGGCTATCAATCCGGCCATTGCCGGAATTGTAATAAAAAAAACAAGTCTTACCCCGTTTGAAAACAGTTCGGAAATTTCATCCATGTGCCCCAGAGCTGCTTTTTTTGAAAATTCAGGCAATAGCACTGTTGCGGCAGAAACGGCAAAAAGGGCCATGGGAAACTGAACCAGCCGGTCTGCATAATAAATAAAAGATACACTGCCCTCATCCAGTTTTGACGCAAAAAAGGAGGCCACTGCAATATTAATCTGAAAGGCGGCGGCTCCGATCATACAGGGAACCATTATTTTTATGACCTTGAATATCCCGGGATGAAAAAATTGAAGCGGGGGTATTTTTAACATTCCTAAACGAATCATAAATGGAACCTGGATTAAAAGCTGAAGTAAGCCACCGATAGTAACCCCCATTGCCAGGCCAATTATTGGCGTATCAAAATATTTTGATATCATAAGTGCAAACCATATCACCACCAGATTAAATACAACTGGTGCAAGGGCAGGAACTCCAAAATTTCCCAGAGAATTCAATACACCCATGCAAAATGCGGCGATAAGAACCAGCCATAAATAAGGCAGCATTATTTTAAATAATATAATTGTAAGTCCATATTTATAGGAATGAACTACAAAACCGGGTGCTATAATTTTTATGATAAAAGGGGCAAAAAAAATCCCGGTCAGCACAATAATAATACCGGCAAGGGATAAAAAACAAAAAAAGGAAAAAGCCAATGTAATCGCTTTGGAGCGCCCTTCCTTTTCCAGGGTTTCAGTGAATATCGGCACAAATGAAACACTCAAAATTCCTTCGGAAAAGAGCTTCCTGGCAAGATCAAAAGGGCGAAAAGCGATAAAAAAAGCATCGCTTTGAGACGTTGTGCCAAAATACATTGCAATGACGGCATCTCTGATAATCCCAAGAACGCGGCTGGCAAAAGTTAAAATGGTCAGCAATACTGTATTTTTTAAAATTTTACTCACAGGTTTTCCTTGACAAAAACCAACAATCCATATATTCTGACCGTCTTAAAATAGGATGAATTTTTATATTAAATAAACTTAGATAAGGAGCAAGACCAAGTTGGCTAACCATAAATCTGCAAAGAAACGGGCAAAACAGAGTCAGGTAAGACGGCTTAGAAACAGATCTGTAAAAACCTCTCTTAAAAATTTGGAAAAAAACCTTCGCGCTGCAAAAGAGGCTGGTAGTGATAATAAAGATGAACTCATGAGAAAAACTCAATCTGCCATTCATAAAGCCGCTAAAAAAGGTGTTCTCCATAAAAAGACTGCTTCCAGAAAAATTTCAAGAATGTTCAAGTTCATGAATGCCTAGCCTTACAGGCTTTTGTTTCAAACAATTTAAGACAGGATTTATATTGATAAAATGTAAATCCTGCCTTCATCATTTTCCTACTAAAAATTAGTCATCAGGTTACTGATTAATTTTTCAGCACTTCGAATGGCTATTTTATCCACAGCTGCTTTTTTGTTGTCTTCATCCGTTATATTATCCTGTGATACTGTGTAGTCTTCATATGATGTAAAATCTGATGCAGACCAGATCACTTCACCTTCCCTGTTTATCAGTTTCAAATCCACTGTGGCCGAAATTCTTCTTTCTAAAACAGATTCTGTGGTTGAACGGGACAATGTGGTAAATGTAATTCCCTTGATTGTTCCTTCAAGAAAAGCAGATGCAAGGGATTCCTCTACAACTTTGGTATCCGTCTTTTGAATGATCTCCTGAATTAATGCATTGGTAAATGCGATTCCTGCTCCTGTTTCAGAACTTGTATTTTCCAAAGCCCTTACAGCAACACTGCTCACATCTTTATTAATATATCCGCCACCTTCAAACTGATACCCACAGGAAGCAAAAAATACAACCAGACAAGTATATAAAATCCATTTTAAATTTTTCATATTAAACCACAATATTTATAAGTGTTTGTTTTTTCCTAATAATGATAACCTTTTTTGGTTTTTTATCCCCAATGTATTTTTTAATCTTTTCATCTGCCAGGGCTGTTTCTTTGATCACAGCCTCCCCAACACCTGCATCAATTATAAATTTTGAACGGAGCTTACCGTTTACTTGGACAACAACAATAAGTTCATCTGTTGTAAGGGAATCTTTTCTGTATTCAGGCCAGTGTTGTTCAAGAATTGAGCCGGTCTTACCAAATTTTTCAAACAATTCTTCACAAAAATGCGGAAGAATGGGAGACAGCAATAAAAGAATATTTTCAAGACTAAACAGGATCACTTTTTTCATTTCCTCGTCTGCAGAATCAAGATCAATCGCATACAAGGCATTAACAAGCTCCATTACCGCTGAAATGGCCGTATTAAAATGAAAGCTTTTATCAATATCATCCGTAACCTTTTGTATGGTCTGGTTTGCTTTGATATAAAGTGCTTTTGCCTGTTCTGATGATAGATCCAAAGCCGCACCGGTAAAGGGCTTAAAACCATCTATTTTTTCCAGGCATTCCAGGGCAAGCCGCCACACCCTGTTTACAAATCTATTGCTGCCTTCAACTCCGTCTTCACTCCATTCAAGGTCTCTTTCAGGCGGAGCCGCAAACAGACAGAACAACCGGGTCACATCAGCCCCGTATTTTTCAAGAAGCTCGCTGGGGTCAACCACATTTTTCTTGGATTTGGACATTTTAATGACCCGACCCACTTCCACATCCTTGTTGCATTTTGTGCATACAAGGCTGCCCTTATCGTCTTTCAACGCTTCTTCGGGAAAAAGATATCCATGATCCGGACAGGTCATGGTTTCCTTGCAGACCATGCCCTGGGTCAAAAGCCGTGTAAACGGTTCTTTAAAATCAATTATTCCAAGGGTATTCAATACCCGCATAAAATACCGGGAATACAATAAATGAAGCACTGCATGTTCTACCCCGCCGATATATTGATCCACAGGAGCCCAGTATTTTACGGCTTTTGGATCAAAGATACCCTCATCATATCTGGGAGAGCAATACCTTAAATAATACCAGGAGGATTCCACAAAGGTATCCATGGTATCAGTGTCTCTTTTTGCATCCTGTCTGTTGCATTCAGGACAGGTGGCTTTTGCAAAACTATCAAGGTATGGCAAGGGAGATCCCCCTTTTTCAAGGAGATTTGCATCCTCAGGAAGCCTTATGGGAAGATCTGTTTCAGGAACAGGAACCACACCGCAATCAGGGCAGTGAATAACAGGGATGGGCGCGCCCCAGTATCGTTGCCTTGAAATTCCCCAGTCTCTTAACCTGTATGAAACAGCCTTTTTCCCCCTGCCCTTTTTTTCCAGCCAGTCTGTGATAGCATCCATGGCTTCTTTGCTGTCCAGCCCATTAAATTCACCGGAATTTACAAGAACTCCCTCACCCGTGTAGGCTTGGTCCATGGTATTGCCATCAAGCTTCTCTCCTTTTGGTTGAACCACAACCCTGATTTCAAGCCCATATTTCCTGGCAAAATCAAAATCTCTTTGATCCCCTGCCGGGACGGACATGATGGCTCCGGTTCCATATTCCATTAAAACAAAATTGGCTGTATAAACCGGGATCTTCTCGCCCGTTGCCGGATTAATGCAAAAGGCACCTGTAAAGACTCCTTCTTTTTCATATTTTTCCAACCCTTCTGCAGATCTTTCCTGGCTTGATACCTTTTGAACAAAAGCTGTCACTTCATCTTGTTTTTCTGTCCCCTTTGAAAGGCTTTCAACCAGGGGATGCTCCGGGGCAAGACACATGAAGGTTGCACCAAAAACAGTATCCGGCCTTGTGGTGAAAACCTCAATATCTTCATTTCTGCCATGGATTTTAAATTTTAACTCAGATCCAACACTTCGGCCGATCCAGTTTTTCTGCATAACAGTTACCTTGTCAGGCCATCCAGGCAGTTTATCACAATGGATCAGAAGATCTTCGGCATAATCTGTTATTTTAAAAAACCATTGCCACAGCTTTTTTTGCTGAACCGTCTGGGAGCATCTCCAGCATTTATCCTGTTCAACCTGTTCATTGGCAAGAACGGTCTGGCATTTCTCGCACCAGTTTACATAGGATTCCTTTCTATAGGCCATTTTCTTTTCCAGCATTTTAAGAAAAAGCCATTGCTCCCATTTATAATATTTCGGATGACAGGTGGCGAGCTCACGATCCCAGTCATATGAAAACCCCATCTTTTTAAGCTGTTCCCTCATGGAGCTGATGTTTTCATAGGTCCAGTCTGCAGGATGGGTGTTATTATCAATTGCTGCATTTTCAGCAGGCATGCCAAATGCATCCCACCCCATTGGATGAAGGACATTAAAACCTTTCATCCGTTTGTACCTGACCACCACATCGCCAATGGTATAATTACGCACATGACCTATATGTATTTTACCGGAAGGGTAAGGGAACATCTCCAATAAATAATATTTTTCTTTTAAAGGGTCCTCTATAACTTTGAAAAGTTGATTTTCTTTCCAGTATGCCTGCCATTTATGTTCTACCAATTCCGGATGATACCGCTCCTCCATTGCACTTACTCCTTGTGAAAGCTACCTCTATATTGAATTATCGTTTCTTTATTTGAATTTTTATAGATGCCACAATCAAACGCAAATAGCAAGAAAATCAAGCGATAAATATTGACTCAAAGCAGTTTTAATGATATACAAAAGAGTTTTTATGCAATACCTGATAGGCAGGTATTGTTTTTTTGTATTCATCCTTGCTCTGGCAAAACGTCAGGGCTTTATATCCGTAAGGAGAAAAAATGAGGAAGTATGAAACTGTTTTTATTTCTGACCCTGATCTTCAGGACCAAACTCGTGCCGACCTGTTTGAAAAAGTCAGGAATATTATTGCCAAAGAAGGCGGCATTCTTACAAATTTTGATGACTGGGGCAACAAAAAGCTTGCCTATGAAATCAAGAAAAAATTGCGGGGTCATTATGTATGTGTCACTTATGGTGGCACGGGCGGGCTTATAAAAGAGCTTGAAAGAAATTTCCGCCTTACTGATGATGTGCTCAAATTCATGACAATCCTTCTTTCTGATGATGTAACGGCCGAACAACTTGAAAAAGAAGTCCAGGAAGCCCTAGACCAATCCAAACAGGCAGACAAAGAATCTGTTGAAGATGAAACGCCTGGGGAAGAGGCTTCTTCTGAAGATGAAAAAGTTGAAGAAACCGAAGACAAAACAGAATAATTAAGATTGGAGGATAATAACAATGTATGATAATAATAGATCACAACAAGGCGGCGGTAAAAATAAATTTTATCAACGTCGGAAAATATGCAGATTCTGTGTGGATAAGGATCTTTTTATAGACTATAAAACCCCCAAAGCACTCAGACAATTCATTACAGAACGGGGGAAAATAATTCCCAGAAGAATCACGGGCACCTGTGCTAAACATCAGCGCCAGCTTACCGTTGCCATCAAGCAATCTCGCCAGATCGCGCTGTTGCCTTTTGTTGGCAGACCCATGTATTAAAATTTAGTTTTCAGGAGCAAGACAGGTGAGTGGCACACTAATACAACCAACCATAATTAAAAATATACTGACCGGTACCCTCTTATGTATATTGATCATTGCCATCATATATATAATGCCGTTGGTCGGTGTTTTTGCCTGGATGGTGCTTCCTTTGCCTGTTTTATTTTACAGGCTTAAGACGGGAAGAAACAGCAGCGCCATTATCATGGCGGCAAGCCTGGCAATGCTGGTTGTATTTACCCGGAACTTTGCATTTAATACGCTTTACTTTGGTTCCTTATTGATGACAGGTTTTTTCCTTGGAGAATTTATAGAAAAACATTTGAGTATTGAAAAAATTATGCTCTACACCTGCTTTGCAGTTCTTGGAACCTGCACAGCGGTTTTGTTTGTTTATTCTTTTACTTATGCCCAGGGAATTGAACACTTGATTTCAAATTATATTTCCAGATATCAAGAATTGTCATCCCAGCTTTTTTCAGAATCTGCAAAATTATATCCAGACATGCAGGTTGATCGGCAAATGCTTGAAAAAGCAAGTTCATTATTTGTTCTTATTTTTCCGGGAATATTTATCAATTCATATCTAACCATGATATGGCTCAACATTATATTGATAAAAAAAGTGCTATCAAAAAAAGGGATCATAGTTAAAAGTATTGAAAATTTAAATCAATGGAAAGCACCAGATTACCTGGTATTTGGTGTGATTGCATTATCTGTTTTGATATTTTTACCAATATACACAATAAAAATAATTGCAGTAAATTGTTTGATTATTTTAATGTTTGTATATTTTTTTCAGGGAATTGCAGTGGTATCATTTTTTTTTCAAAAAAAAAGCTGGCCTTTTGCAATTAGGTTTTTTTTTTACATCCTAATTGCGATTCAACCTCTTTTCATGTTCCTTGTTATCGGATTTGGATTGTTTGATACATGGATCAATTTTAGAAAACTTGATACGGCTATGTAATAAAAAATAAACTAAAAGTCAGCCCGATAAAATAAAGAGCTGAATCTTTTTGGAGGTTTAAATGAGAGTTATATTAAAAGAAACCATTGACACACTCGGAATCGCAGGAGCAGAATGTGACGTGGCGGCAGGATATGGCCGCAACTATCTTCTGCCCCAGGGTAAAGCAATTCTTGCGACACCCCAGAACAGAAAAGTCATGGAACAGACAAAAGCAAAGCTTGAACTTCAGATTGCCAAAGAAAGAAAGATTGCTGAAGAAATGGCTGCTAAAATTAAAAACGTTGTATGTACAATCAAAGCCAAGGTTCATGAAGAATCCCGCCTTTACGGATCCGTCACTACCCATGACATCAAAGAATCTTTGAACCTTCAGGATATCATTCTGGAACGCCGTTCTATCCTACTTGCAGAGCCGATAAAAGAAATCGGTGAATATAAAGTGGCCATTCGTCTCTACAAGGATGTTGAGCCTGAAATTACAGTCAATGTTATTGCTGAAGAAAAAGAAGGAAAATAATGTTTAAACTTCATCCGGGAAGATGGTTAAATTTTCCCGGATGTATTTATTAAAATTATATTGTGCTGAAAAAAAACAACATATCTCAAGACCCCCTCTTAAGTAAAACGCCTCCCCATGATATTGATGCGGAAGAATCAATATTAAGTGCCATATTTATTAACAATGACAGCCTTCTTGATATTATAGATATTCTGTCCTATGAGGACTTCTACAAAGGCGCACATAAAAAAATATTCAAGGTGATTGTCGAACTTGCCACTAAAGAAGAGCCTGCAGATCTTGTCACCGTTGCCAATCGACTAAAAGAAAAAGACGAGCTTGAAAGTATTGGTGGAGCCGCATTTCTTGCAGCCATTTCCGATGCCGCTCCCATTGCTGTAAATGCCGTCCATTATGCCAAAATCATTAAAGGCAAGGCCTCCTTAAGACAATTGATAACTGCCTCATCTGACATTATTGAAAGATGCCTGAAAGACAAAGGAGATTTTGAAGATATTATTGATTTTGCCGAAAGCTCTATTTTTAATATTTCAGAAAAAAAATCAGGCACTTCCTTTCAAAGCCTGGGAGAATTGATCAATTTAAATATTGATAAACTTGAAGAGCAACAGGGAAAAGACGGTGGACTTTCCGGCATATCCTCAGGATATCCAAGATTAAACCAGATTACATCTGGATTACAAAAATCTGATTTGATTATTCTGGCAGCACGGCCCAGCATGGGAAAAACTGCCTTTGCGTTAAATATTGCCAGAAATGTTGCCCTTAATGAACGTAAACCTGTTGCTGTTTTCTCTTTGGAAATGTCCAATGAGCAGCTTTCCATGAGACTGCTTACCTCGGAGGCCCGCATAGATTCAAACAGGCTTAGAACAGGCTTTATAAGCCAGGAGGACTGGCAAAATGCAACGGATGCGGCTGGTGTTTTAAATGAATTGCCCATTTTTATTGATGACTCTCCCAACATTACTGCAATGGAAATAAGAGCAAAAGCAAGAAAGCTTTATCAAAGACATAATGAGCTTGGCCTGATTATCGTGGATTACCTTCAGCTCATGAAACCCCCGTTCAGGTCAGATCGAAGAGATCTTGAAATTGCTGAAATATCAAGGTCTTTAAAAGCACTTGCCAAAGAACTGGATGTTCCGATTATTGCGTTATCCCAGCTGAATCGTATGTTGGAACAACGGTCTGATAAACGTCCCATGCTGTCTGATCTCCGTGAGTCAGGTGCTCTGGAGCAGGATGCTGATATTGTTGCATTCATTTACAGGGATGAGGTATACAATAAAGAGCCTGACAATCCTAAAAAAGGGACTGCTGAAATTATCGTTGCTAAAAACAGAAACGGGGCTACAGGCACTGCATTTATGCATTTTATTGGTCAATTTACCCGTTTTGAAGAACTTGCCCCGGATTCATACCAGGAATTTGAATGAAGAAAAAATTGTATGGGAACACTTCCGGCCTGAGAAACACCCAGATCAAAAGAATAGAAAATCTATATGACTACAGCACTCCACCCGAGTATATTATTGACCCTGAACTTGCCCAGCTTTTAGTTGAACTGTCCCATGATATAAGGCGGCAGATCGGTGTGCTCATTGATCGGAACGGTACTATCATCTATGTGATTATCGGAGAGTTCCACAAAATTGTCATTCCCATCACTTCAGGATATATGGCCCTTCCCGGCAAACTCAAAGGCCTTCGCCTTTTTCATACCCATTTAAAAGACGAGCCCCTGACAAGGGATGATTTAACAGACCTTGCACTCTTGCGGTTGGATTATATTACGGCTATTAGCATTTCGCAGGATGGTAAACCAGGAATAGTTTACTCAGGACATATTCTCCCGGATGAGGATTCAGAACCATACCAGGTTCTCGAATCTGCCACAATTCAAGAATTAAATATTGATTGCCTGGCTCAAATTCTGGCACTTGAATCTGAGCTGACGAGAAAAAATTCTTTATACAAACCTGAATCAGGCAGAGAAACCGCATTTTTAATCAATGCAACGACTTCAGATCCAAAAGACGCTTATGCCTCTATTGAAGAACTTAAAGAGCTTTGCAAAACAAGTCGTATCAATGTGATTGGTACTGCCGTCCAAAGAAGAAAAATCATTGATCCCAAATTTGTGGTGGGTAAAGGAAAACTTTCAAGCCTGATCATTCAGGCGATTCAAAAGTATGCCACCCTGCTGGTGTTTGACAGGGAACTCTCGTCATCCCAGATTCGTTCCATTACTGATTTTGTTGAAATGAAGGTCATTGACCGGACTCAACTGATCCTGGATATCTTTGCCAAACAGGCAAAGTCCAGGGAAGGTAAATTTCAGGTAGAACTTGCCCAGATGGAATATCTCTTGCCACGATTGATCACCAAAAACACTGCCATGTCACGATTGACAGGTGGAATAGGTGGCAGAGGGCCTGGTGAAACAAAGCTTGAACTCAACCGCCGACGGGTCAATGAAAGGATTAACCAATTAAAAAAGGAAATTGGCAAAATCCGCAAACAAAGGCACCAACAAAAATCCAGACGTAAAAGAAAAGATTTACCCATTATCTCAATTGTTGGTTATACAAATGTTGGCAAATCAACACTTTTGAATACCTTGACCCAAAGTAAGATCACTGTGGCCAATCGGCTGTTTGCAACCCTTGACCCTTCCAGCAGACGCTTAAGATTTCCAAAGGATACGGAAGTCATTATCACAGATACCGTCGGATTTATTCAGAACCTTCCAAAAGATTTAATGGAAGCATTCCATGCCACCTTGGAAGAACTGACGGATGCAGATGTTATCCTCCATGTGATAGATATCAGCAATCCCCGGTATCAGCAGCAAAAAGACTCTGTTGAAAAAATTCTTAAAGATTTAAAATTAGATGCTATCCCTACCCTCTATGTATTTAACAAAATAGACAGGGTTGATCTTGATTCTTTTGACAATAAATGGCTATTAAACCAAGGGGTTCTTATTTGCGCCACTCAAAAGCAAACTCTGAAACCATTGGTTGAAAAATTAGAATCAATGGTTTCTATATAAAAAAAAATTAGATGTTGACCAATAGATTTTTTTACACTAAATAAACAAAAAAATTAACTTAATATATGGAATGAAGATGGAAATAAAACAACTGGGCCAGATTCTTAACGATACTTTGATTAAAAGGGACTCCCTTGATATACCCGATTGTTTTGGAGAATTTAATAAAAAGAACAGACTCTGCTCAAGATATTGCTCAATATCCATACGATGCTGCATTATGCATACTAAAAATCCAAAAATTGATATTTTGGAAAAACTATTAATCCATAACCAGTATGCAATAAAACTACAATAATTTTCTTGTTTGGAATATCAAAAATGTGAAAATTCAGATGCTTTTGTGTTTTTCTTTTTTCTATTCAGTTTTCTATTCAGTGAAAAATCTTGCCGGGATTTAATATATTCTGAGGATCAAATACCTTTTTAATCCCTTTCATAAGTTCAATTTGTATTACACCGATTTCCCGGGGCAGGTATTCGAGTTTGGTCATACCGACACCGTGTTCTCCAGTAATGGTTCCCCCTAAGCTTAATGTGGCATTAAAAAGCTCATCAATAGCCTTTTTTGCCCTTTCTGACTCATCGCCATCTGCTTTGTTATACATGATATTGCAATGGATATTTCCATCGCCTGCATGGCCAAAACTGACCACTTTTAAACCCGACGTCTTTTGTATCTCTTGAATTACTCTAACCATATCAGGAATTTTATCTATGGGAACAACAATATCTTCGTTAATTTTGTTTGTTGCAATTTTATACAGCATAGGAGACAAATCTTTTCTGGCATCCCATATTTTTTGTGTTTCTGTTTGATCTTTTGCAACTAACACATCCAGTGCATCATAGGAAAAACAGAGTTTTTTTATATCTTCAGCATCTTTTTCAACAACATTGATATCTCCATCCAGCTCCAGGATCAACATGGCTTTAATGCCTTTAGGCAAATCAAAGCTAAGAGAGTCTTTTACAAGATCAAGACAGGCTTCATCCAAATATTCAACACACCTTGGTATCGTGGCCTCCTTCATGATACGGGATACTGTTTTGGCAGCCTTTTGCAAGCTGTCAAAAAAAACAGCCATTGTTTTAATCGCTTCAGGCTTGGGCAATAGCTTTAAAGTAATTTCAGTGACCACTGCCAATGTGCCTTCAGACCCCACAATCAATCGCGTCAAGTCATACCCGGCAACCCCTTTTGCTGTGGAAACCCCTGTTTGAATAACTTCTCCTGAAGGCAATACCGCTCTTAATCCCAGGACATAATCCCGTGTTACTCCATATTTTACAGCCCTTGGTCCTCCTGCGCATTCACCAATATTTCCCCCAATGGTACAAACGGATGAGCTTGCAGGATCAGGTGGATAAAACAAGCCTTTTTCTTCTACGCTTTTGTGAATAT
>ERZ889078.2017-NODE-2017-length-15080-cov-6.106556_pt1 | contig 15080 bp, 18 predicted proteins | sample MGYA00521266_ERZ889078 | MGnify/ENA primary metagenome ERZ889078 (study PRJEB32303, sample SAMEA104408618) | aquatic metagenome | biome: Brackish water; feature: Pelagic; material: water | place: Baltic Sea | collected 2014-06-16T06:34:00 | depth 76,534 m ...
CGTGGGGGCGCAGGTCGGCTCTCGCATCGGGCTGATGCTGCGGGCCGAACAGTTGCGCATCTTGCTGGCGCTAATGGTGCTGGCAGTGTGCCTGCGCATCGCCCTTGGCCTGCTGCTGACACCTGATGAGCTATACTCCATCGCGCCGGGGAGGCTGCCATGATCCGCGCGCTTCTCTTGCTTTGTCTCATGGCCTTGCCTGTGCGGGCGCAAGACGCCGCCACGGGTGAAACCATCGTGGCGGGGCTAAGCCAAAACTTTGTGTCAATCACAACAGATTTCACCGGCTCCGAAATCCTGATCTATGGCGCAGTCAAGCGCGAGACACCGGTACCCGAGGGTTCACCGCTAGAAGTCATCATCACCGTGCAAGGCCCTTCTGGCCCGCTGACTGTGCGCCGCAAGGAACGCCGCTTTGGCATTTGGATGAACACGGACTCGGTCACGATCAGTCGCGCGCCCAGCTTTTACGCCATCGCCTCCTCGGCACCGATGGACAAGGCGCTGTCTGAAACCGAGAACCTGCGCCATCAGATAACGATCCCGCGCGCGATCCGCGCCGTGGGCATAGCGGCCGAAGCGGCGGATGCACCGAATTTCATTAATGCCTTGGTGCGGTTGCGCCGGGAACAGGCTGATTACTCCCTCGCCGAAGACACGGTGGAACTGCTGGAGTCCACACTGTTTCGCGCCGATGTCGCCTTGCCCGCGAACCTGACCGAAGGCGAATACAAAGTGCGGCTGTTCATCACACGCGATGGGGCGATTGTCGATGCGCATGAGCAGGTCATCACCGTTCACAAGGCTGGGCTGGAACGGTGGCTCCATAACCTCGCACATCAGCAACCGCTGGTTTACGGGTTGCTGTCACTTCTTCTTGCTGTTGTGGCAGGATGGGGTGCGTCTGCGGCCTTTGGATTGCTGCGGCGCTAGGCGTCACCCGCTGCGCGGCGCTCCACTTCGGGCCATTTGCGCGCCATGATGATGCCGCGCGCCATATTGAGGATCATCAGCGCGGCCCAAAGCCCATGGTTGCCCCAAAGCGGCACAAGGATCAGCAGTGCTGCGGCATAGATCAAAACCGAGTGCAGCATGGCCTGACGCATCTGGCGCGTGAGCGTGGCACCGATGAAGATGCCATCCAGCATCCAGGCCCAGACCCCGATGATTGGCGCGGCCACCAGCCAGGGCAGATATTCGCGCGCGGCAAGGCGCACCTCGGGGGCGGTTGTCATCAGATCGATGATCGCAGGCCCCGCGGCCAGATAGCTGAGGCACAGGCACAGCACCGCCCCCACCCCCCATTGCGTGCTGACAATCGACGCCCGCCGCGCTGCGCGGACAGAGCGCGCGCCAACCGCCTGGCCCACCAGTGCCTCGGCCGCGAAGGCAAACCCATCCAGAAAGAAGGCCGCGATCGTCAGAAACTGCAACAGCACCTGATTGGCCGCCAGCGTCACATCGCCCTGGCCCGCGCCCAGAAACAAAAAGCTGGTGAAGCTGAGCTGCAGCAGAACCGAGCGGATCATGATATCGCCATTGACCGCCGCCATGCGCGCCAGTGCCGCCGCATCGCGCAACCGCGCCAGCGCCGGGGTCAGTGCCGCACCAAATGCCGCGCGGCAGAGCCATAGGCCAAGCGTCAGCCCAGACCATTCAGCGATCAGCGTGGCGATGGCCACGCCCTCTACCCCCCAGCCAAGCCCCAGCACGAACCACAGGTCCAGCGCGATGTTCACACCGTTGATCCAAAGCTGCAGCACCAGCACGGCTTGGGTGCGTTCGGTCGCGATCAGCCAGCCCGAGACGGCATAAAGCGCGATGGTGGCAGGCGCGCCCCAGATGCGGATCGTCAGATAGCTATGGGCCAGCGTCTCCACCTCAATGCTGCCCGGCGACAGCCAAAGCGCACCCCGGGTCAACGGCAGTTGCATCACGGTGAAAAACAGCCCCGCCGCCCCGCCAATAATCAAAGCGCGCAACAAGATCGCAGTGCTTTCGGCATGATCACCCGCGCCGATGGCCTGCGCGGCCAACCCGGTGGTGCCCATGCGCAAAAAGCCAAATATCCAATAGAGCGACGACAAGATCACCGCGCCCAGACCCACCGCCCCTATGGGTGCAGCCAGTCCCATTTGCCCCACCACCGCTGTATCCACAGCGCCCAAAAGCGGCACGGTGACATTGGCCAGAACGATGGGGATGGCGACCCGCATCACGCGGGTATGGGTGATCTCGGTCATTCGGTTCAGGTTGAAAGCAGGGCAGCGGGCGAGGGTTCATCCTCCCGTGCGGGCATCAGGAAATGCCCTGTCGCCTGCGCGAACAAACGGCTGCGATTGTCTTGCCACGCCTCCACATGCACGCTTGCATAACGCCGCCCCGAACGGTTGATCCGCGCGCGCGCGTAGGCATCGCGCGGTAGGCCGGTGCGCAGGTAATCCACGGTGAAATCAATGGTCTTGGGCAGGCGCAACTGGCGCAGTGCTTCGGGCGCAGCGGCATCAAAGCGCCCCTGCTCCATATCATCCCACAGCATCGACCAGCTCAGTTCAATGATCGCGGCCACCTCCAGAAAGGCTGCCGTTACGCCGCCATGAATGGCGGGCAGTATCGGGTTGCCGATCAGCTTTTCGTCAAAGGGCAGCACGGCCGTCAACTCATCCCCGCGCCGGTCAAAATGTATGCCGAGGAACTGGATGTAAGGCACGCCATCAACAAGGCTGCGCAAGGCGGCATCGCGGCGTTGCTTGATCACTTGCACGGGTTCGGGACGGGGCCTCGGGGTGGGGCGCAGGCTCATTTCACGCTTCCTTTCGCACGTTCCAAGGTGAAGGCACCAGTGGCTGTGGCCACAGGCCTTTCCGTGTCTTCATCAGTAGCGGTGACACGCACAAAGGCGACCGAGCGGGTGACATGATAACATTCCGCCCGCGCCGTGATCCGTTGCCCCGGTGTCGCAGGGCGCATGTAATCAATCCGCAGATCAATCGTCGCCGTGGAAACCGGCTGCGACGGGTGGCACATCACCGCCGCCCCCGAGGCCGTATCCATCAGCGCCGAAACCGCGCCGCCGTGGATTACCCCCGTCACCGGATCGCCGATAAAGCGCGGGTCATAACCCATGGCTACCACCGCCACCCCACCTTCGAGCCGCTCCAGTTCCATTCCCAAAGCGTTTGAATGAGGCAATGCCTCAATGAACTGTCGCACGAATTTCTTGCTGTCGGTCATGTCTGGCCCATCCTGTCTTACACCCATGTTCCCCATCGCGCTGCAAGCTGCAAGCCCCTCGCCCGGTTTTGCTCAGCAACAGATTGCAACACTGCCCGCATCCGCATATCCTTCATCCAAGGGGAGAAACAGAAATGACCGACACGCGCCTTAGCTTCAAGGAAATGTGCGTCAAATTCGACGTGACACCCCGAACCCTCCGGTATTATGAATATATTGAACTGCTGGGGCCTGAAAAAGAAGGCCGCGCGCGCTGGTACGGGCCGCGTGAAATCGCGCGGATGACGCTGATCCTTCGCGGACGTCGTTTTGGATTTAGTCTCGAAGAAATCCGCCAATGGTTGATGATTTATCGTCACAAAGGCACCAAGCCGCAATTGCAGGCTTGGATTGATCTGGCCGACCTCCAGCTTGCCGAACTGGACAAGCAGCGCAAAGAGCTTGATGTCACCATCGCCGATCTGCGCGCCTTGCGTGACACTGCTGCCAAAGAAATCTGACACCCGTTATCCCGGTTTTTTCACTTAACACCACGTCAGTTTCGATCTGACGTGACGTTACGCTGACGTTAACGTCAATTGATCTGGTAAGCACATCTCAATCTTCCCATGTGACTTTGCACAAAGAGCAAGCGCCCCGTTAGATGTATTGAGAGACGCGATGACAACCGAAAACATGATGACAATCCGCGAAATGTGCGATGCTTTCGACGTAACGCCCCGCACCTTGCGGTTTTACGAGGCCAAAGATCTGATCTTCCCTCATCGGGAAGGCACCAGGCGCCTATTCAATCGCCGGGACCGCGCTCGCCTCAAGCTGATTTTGCGTGGTAAGCGTTTTGGCTTTAGCCTCGAAGACATCCGGCAATTGCTGGATATGTATGACCGCGAAGGGTCTGAGCGCTCCCAATATCTGACCACCTACAAGCTGGCGCAAGAAAGAATGGCCCAGATGGAACGGCAACGTGATGAGTTGATCGAGGCCATTGCCGAGTTGAAAGACGAATTGGCTGACGGGGCAGAAATGTACCGAAACTACACCGCCGAAACGGGTCAGACGCCTGCCAAAAAATCCGCCGCCTGAGTCCAGATCACACCCATTCCAGGCCACCATTACCAAACTTCAGGGAGAGTCCAATGCCCATCTATAATGCCCCCGTCAAAGATATTCAGTTCCTGCTGCATGACGTGCTGAAAGTGACGGAAACCGGCGTGCCCGGATATGAAGAGATGGAAGCGGATTTTACCAGTGCCGTTCTGGAAGAGGCGGGCAAAGTCGCGCGCGATGTGCTGACCCCCCTGAACGCCTCCGGCGATGCCGAGGGTTGCACGCTGGAAAACGGCGTTGTGCGCACCCCCAAGGGCTTCGACAAGGCTTTTGCCGCGATGAAAGAGGGCGGCTGGACGGCACTGGATTGTGACCCAGAGTATGGCGGTCAAGGCCTTCCCTACCTGATGGGCACTGCGGTAGGTGAAATTTTTGTTTCTGCCAACATGGCCTTTAACATGTATCAGGGCCTGACCCATGGTGCCTATTCGGCCATCCACGCCCATGGCACAGATGAACAAAAGACCAAATACCTGCCCAAAATGGTGTCTTGCGACTGGACCGGCACCATGAACCTGACGGAACCGCATTGTGGCACCGATCTGGGCCTGATGCGCACCAAGGCCGAACCGCAAGACGATGGCTCCTACGCAATCTCTGGGCAGAAGATTTTCATTTCGGCGGGCGAGCATGATCTGGCCGAAAACATCATCCATCTGGTGTTGGCCAAGGCACCGGGAGGCGGCGAAGGCACCAAAGGTATCAGCCTGTTCATCGTACCGAAGTTTCTGGTGAACGATGATGGATCGCTTGGTGCACACAACGGCGTCACTGTCGGCTCCATCGAGCATAAGATGGGTATCCATGCCAACTCCACCTGTATGATGAACTATGATGGCGCCAAGGGCTGGCTTCTGGGCGATATGCACAAAGGCATGCGCGCCATGTTCACCATGATGAACGAGGCGCGTGTGGGCGTGGGCCTGCAAGGCTATGCTGTTGCCGTGCCCGCTTATCAAAACGCGGTGGCCTATGCACGTGACCGCCTTCAGGGCCGCGCCGTGACCGGGGTTGAAAACCCAAATGGCCCCGCCGATCCGCTAATTGTGCATCCTGACATTCGGCGCAATCTGATGGATCAGAAAAGCTTCATCGAAGGCGCGCGCGCCTTTACCTTCTGGGGCGCACACCTGATCGACCGCTCGGTCCGCATGGGCGACGCTGATGCCGAAGGTCTGATCTCGCTTTTGACGCCCGTGATCAAGGGCTTCCAGACCGACAAAGGCTTTGAGATGGCCGTGCAGGCGCAGCAGGTATATGGCGGGCATGGCTATATCGAAGAGGGCGGTATGAGCCAGTTCGTCCGCGATGCCCGCATCACCCAGATCTATGAAGGCGCAAATGGCATTCAGGCGCTGGACCTCGTGGGCCGTAAACTTGCGCAGGATGGCGGCAAGCATGTGATGGCCTTCTTTGAAATGATCAAAGCCTTCATCAAGGAAAATCAGGATGATGCGCAGATGACGCCCTTCACCGACCCGCTGAAGGCTGCCTCAAAAGACCTGCAGGCGGCGGCGATGTATTTCATGCAAAACGGCGTGAAAAACCCCAATAACGCGTTGTCCGGCTCTTACGATTTCATGCATATGATGGGCCATGTCTGCCTTGGGCTGATGTGGGCGCGGATGGCAAAAGCCGCCCTCGCCGGGCTGGAGGCAGGGACCGGCGATAAGGATTTTCTGGAGGCCAAAATCGCCACGGGCCATTATTACATGACCCGCCAACTGCCCGCCACGAGCATGCACCTGTCGCGCATCTCTTCGGGGGCCGACCCGGTTATGGCGCTGGCAGCCGAAGCGTTCTGAGGTAAGGAGGGGGCAACCCCACCTTTCACAGCCCCGACCCCGGAGAAGACCATGCCCAAACGCTTTCGCCTAACCCGCCGCTTCCCTGTAGCCATGACCGAAGACGGCTATCGCCGCCTGAAACGGTTTGCGACGGAAGCAGGGCTGGACGAAGGTGAGGCGCTGTCTTTTTTGTTCGAGAATTTCAATTCGGTGATCGACGAAGACACGCTGACCCATCGACTGCGCCTGTTCAACTCGGAGTTGGAATCGCGAAAGCGCTAATGGACCGCTCGGCCAAAGTGAGGATTGAGTATTTGGACAATGATGTAGCCATGCTGATGCGGCCCGACCTGAGGGGGCGGTCCAGCCCATGCCAGAGCTTCGCGCACAGTCGGGGCTACTTCATCTTTGGCGGTCATCGACTCTTCAACCTGTGCCGCAAGGTCAAGGATGACTCGTCAAAATCAATCAAGCGTTACACAGCAATTACAACTTTGCAAAAATACTCATTCTCTTGTTCACAAGGCGCAATGGCGTCGGAAAGGTCGTCATGACCGCGAAACTCTATTGCTTTGGCGAAAGCGGCAACGCTTATAAGGCGGCGCTCACACTGACGCTCGCCGACATGGAATGGGAGCCGGTTTTTGTTGATTTTTTCAACGGCGAAGCCCGCAGCCCTGAATTCCGTGCGATCAATGAAATGGGCGAAGTTCCGGTGCTGGTGGATGGCGACACGACGCTTACCCAATCTGGGGTGATCCTTGACTATATCAGTTCCAAGACCGGCAAACTCGGTGGCCGCTCAGCAGCGGAACGGCGCGAGGTGTTGCGTTGGATGTTTTGGGACAATCACAAGCTGTCCGGCATTGCGGGCTCGACGCGGTTTTTGATGAACTTCGTACCACCAGAGAAGCGCCCCGAGGCGGTGATCGCGTTCAACCAAGCACGGCTCAAAACTGCTTACGGCATCCTGAACAATCACCTTGAGGGCCGCAAATGGGTTGCGGGCGAAGCAATGACCATCGCCGACCTCTCCTGCGCGGGCTATCTTTACTATCCTGAGCCCTTCGGTTTTGACCGCGCCAACTGGCCCAATATAGACGCTTGGCTGGACCGTATTGCCGCCACCCCCGGCTGGAAACACCCTTACGATCTGATGCCCGGGAATCCGTCTGATAGGGCAAAGGCATGACCCATACTTTCACGCGCAGCAAAGATGCCCCGCAACCGATGCAACCCATATCGCGGCATTTCTTGCTGCGATGGGGCCAACCCCTCCGACGCTTCAACTGATTGTACACCCGCCTGCACGCCAGACTGTTGCAACCCTTGAACACCGACTACTTGGGAGACCCCACATGACCGACGCCTATATCTACGATGCACTCCGCTCCCCCCGCGGCAAAGGTCGGCCCGATGGCAGCCTGCATGAACTAACCTCGGTCGCGCTTTCGGCCAAGGTCTTGAACGCGGTGAAGGCCCGCAACGGCCTTGAAGGCCACGCGGTGGAAGACGTGATCTGGGGCAATGTCACACAGGTCGGCGAGCAGGGCGGCTGTTTGGCCCGCTCGGCCGTTCTGGCATCGGATCTCGATGAAAGCATCCCCGGCCTTGCGATCAACCGCTTTTGCGCAAGCGGAATGGAGGCGGTAAACCTTGCTGCGAATCAGGTGCGCGGCGGGGCGGGCATGGCCTATATCGCGGGCGGCGTGGAAATGATGGGCCGCGTGGCCATGGGCTCTGACGGGGCCGCAATCGCGGTGGATCCGAGCCTCACGATGAAGACCTATTTCGTGCCGCAGGGCATTTCCGCCGATATCATCGCCACCGAATATGGCTTTACCCGCGATATGGCCGACCAATTGGCCGTTGAAAGCCAGAGACGCGCGGCACAAGCCTGGGCCGAAGGACGTTTCGACAAATCGGTTATCGAGATCATGGATCAGAACGGCCTCACCATCCTGGCCCGCGATGAATACATGCGCCCCGGCACCGATATGCAAAGCCTCGGCAGCCTCAAGGCCGCGTTCAAGGATATGGGCGAGGTCATGCCCGGTTTCGACAAGATCGCGATGATGAAATACCCGCATCTGGCCCAGATCAACCACATCCACCACGCGGGCAATTCCAGCGGCATCGTGGATGGTGCGGCGGCGGTTCTGATTGGCAACAAGGAGTTTGGCGAGAAATACGGCCTCAAACCCCGCGCTCGCATCCGCGCCACTGCCAAGATCGGCACTGATCCGACAATCATGCTGACAGGCCCGGTGCCTGTGACGCAAAAGATCCTCGCCGATCATGGCATGTCCATTTCCGACATTGACCTGTTTGAGGTGAACGAAGCTTTTGCCTCGGTCGTCCTGCGGTTCCAGCAGGCGTTTGATGTGGACCCAGCCCTTGTTAACGTCAACGGCGGGTCTATCGCGATGGGCCACCCCTTGGGCGCCACCGGGGCTATCATCATCGGCACCTTGCTTGATGAATTGGAGCGCGCGGATAAAGAAATTGGTCTTGCCACCCTTTGCATCGCCTCGGGCATGGGGGCCGCAACCATTATCGAGCGGGTCTGATAATGCGCTTCCCTGCCCATCCCCAGACGCAGGGCAGAACCGGGCATCCATGCTCGGTCAAAATGTTGCATCCCGATGGCGCTTCGCGCATAGTGGATAACTCATTTCCCCTTCTGCGGGAGGGTATGGTTGTTAGTTTTGAGCTATCAGCCAATCTATCGGTAAGGCAGGCGTATGTACTCACGGCTCGGCACATTCTTCGACACGCAACTCGCCGCCCTTATGCGCGACGACTATGCGGCTTTCGTGTCAGATTACGATTTTCCTTTGGCGCTGCAAATCGAGGGGGAATGGGTGGTCTATACCTCCCCGCTGCAGTTGATCGAAGATCTGCGCACCTACCGGCAATGGCTATTGAGCATTGGCGTGACCATATTGCGCTGCCGAATCAACGCGGTGGACGTGCCACGTGGCGACAGGTTCCGGGTCTGGACCACGGTTTTTCATACCGACCCGCAATCGGCCACGACGACACGCAGCGAAAATCTTTTTTTCGTCCGCGAGAAACGCGGGCGGTTCTTGATCGAAATGGTGCAATGCACGGAAACGGAAACTGCGGAATTCACGCGCTCCCGTTGGCCGGCCCCGCAATTGACCTAGCACCGATACCCAAGCTTGATATGGCCAGCGTGCTGGTCAAGGTCGGCTCCATTTACCCCGATCCCTATGCAAGGAAGATGACCGGGCGGTCCAGCTCGCGCTTGGGCGATACTGGGGGGCTGACGCAATTCGGAGCCAATCGGTTGATCTTGCAACCGGGGACAAAATCCAGCCTGCGCTATTGGCACCGACATAAGGATGGAACTGTTATATTTTCCCATGCCGAGCCGCGTTTTTTGGTGGTCAGCACCAAGGCCATCTTTGATGTGACTACCTATTCAGACGTGGGTTCGCGTGTCGAAATCGACAACAAAGTCGCTCATTTTACACGCCGCGATAGCAGCCCCTTAGACAGCAAGAGGCCCCGATGAACACGGCAGATACCATTTTACAAGCCTATCTCGACACCATCTCCACGGCGGTGATGGCCAATGATTGGGCAACCTATGAGGCAGGTATGGTCTTGCCATTTCATCTGGTCACGCATGCCGCGAACATATCCATCACCACGAGCGAAGACCTGCGGGCAGGCTTTGATACTTTCCGCCAAACTCTGACATTACAGCGGGTCACCGATTTTATCCGCCTGGTGGAAAGCGCAAAACGGATCGACAAAGACCTGATTTCAGGCAGCTATGTCACGCATCTTCTCTCGGGCGGGCATCGCCTGCTGGACCCATATACCTCGCAGATCACGCTGCGCCGCCTAGATGGCACATGGCGTGCGGCCTCGATCTCCAATGCGCTTGCAAATTCACGCTGGCCGATCTTGTTGCACGGCTCCCACTCAATACCCCCCAAAGAAGGACCAAACGAATGACCGATTTCACCTATGCCGTTGATGCCGATGGCGTGGCAACCATCGCTTGGGATACCGTTGGAAAATCCATGAACGTCATGTCACAAGAAGCGTTTCTTGTGCTGAACGGCATGATTGATGACGCGCTTGGGGATGCGGGCGTGAAGGGGGTCATCATCACGTCGGCCAAGAAAGACTTCGCGGGCGGGATGGATCTGAATGTCATCGCCAAGATGAAGGAAGACGGCGGAGACAACCCGGCAAAATCGGTGTTTGAGGGCGTGATGGGCATGCATGCCATTCTGCGCAAGATTGAACGCGCGGGCATGGACCCCAAGACGCTGAAAGGTGGCAAGCCGATCGTGGCGGCCCTGCCCGGCACGGCCCTTGGCATCGGGCTAGAAATTCCGCTGTCATGCCACCGCATCATCGCGGCCGATAACCCCAAGGCCAAGATCGGCCTGCCCGAGATCATGGTCGGCATTTTCCCCGGCGCGGGCGGCACCACGCGGCTGGTGCGCAAGATGGGCGCGATGATGGCCGCGCCGTTTTTGCTGGAGGGCAAGCTTTCCAGCCCAAAGGCCGCCAAGGCCGCCGGGCTGATTGATGAGGTGGTGGCCCCAGAAGATCTGCTGACGCGCGCCAAGGAATGGGTGCTGGGCGCCACCGACGCCGACCTTGTGAAGCCGTGGGATGCCAAGGGCTACAAAATGCCTGGCGGCACCCCCTACCACCCCGCAGGTTTCATGACCTTCGTCGGGGCCTCTGCCATGGTGCATGGCAAAACGATGGGGGTTTACCCTGCCGCCAAGGCCCTGCTGTCGGCGGTTTATGAAGGCGCGATGGTGCCATTTGATACCGCGTTGAAAATTGAGGCGCGCTGGTTCACCTCCATTTTAATGAACCCCTCCTCTGCGGCTATGATCCGCAGCCTGTTCATCAACAAGGAAGCCCTGGAAAAAGGCGCTGTGCGCCCGGCGGCCCCGGACCAAACCGTCAAGAAAGTCGGCGTGATCGGCGCGGGCATGATGGGGGCTGGCATCGCCTATGTCTCAGCCAATGCCGGGATTGAAGTGGTGCTGATCGACGCCAAACAAGACGCCGCAGATCGTGGCAAAACCTATTCCGAAAGCATCTTGGACAAAGGCATCTCGCGCAAGAAGGTGACGGAGGAAAAGAAGGCCGAAGTGTTGACCCGGATCACTGCCACCACCGATTACGCGGCGTTGAAAGGCTGTGACCTGATCGTTGAGGCGGTGTTTGAGGATATGGCCGTGAAGGCCGAAGTGACCGCCAAGGTCGAGGCGGTTGTGGGCGAGGATTGCATCTTTGCCACCAACACCTCCACCCTGCCGATCACCGATCTGGCCCGCGCCAGCAAGCGGCCCGCGCAGTTCATCGGCATCCACTTCTTCAGCCCGGTCGACAAGATGCTGCTGGTCGAAACCATCCGTGGCAAAGAGACCGGGGACCGGGCCGTCGCCAAGGCGCTGGATTTCATCCGCCAGATCCGCAAAACGCCGATCGTGGTGAATGATGCGCGCTTTTTCTACGCCAACCGTTGCATCATCCCCTATATCAACGAAGGCATCCGCATGGTCGCCGAAGGGGTGGAGCCGGTGCTGATTGAAAACGCCGCGAAACTGGTGGGCATGCCGCTGGGGCCGCTGCAGCTGGTCGATGAAACCTCGATTGATCTGGGCGTGAAAATTGCCAAGGCAACCCGGCTTGCGATGGGTGATGCCTATCCCGACGGCGCCGTGGATACGGTGCTGTTTGCCATGGCCGGCGCGGGCCGTTTGGGCAAAAAATCCAATGCGGGCTTCTATGCCTATGATGAGAAGGGCAAGCGTCTGGGCCTTTGGGATGGGTTGGAGACCGCCTATCCTGTGGCCGAGGAGCAGCCGGAACTGACACTAGTGCAGCATCGTTTGCTGATGGCGCAGGTGCTGGAAGCGGTGCGGGCGCTCGAAGATGGCGTGTTGATGGACATTCGCGAAGGCGATGTTGGTGCGATCCTTGGCTGGGGCTTTGCGCCGTGGTCGGGCGGGCCGTTCTCATGGCTTGATATGATCGGTGCGCCCCGTGCGGTGGAAATTTGCGATGCGCTGACCGCGCAATTTGGCGCGCGATTCAAAACCCCGGCGCTGCTGCGTGACATGGCGGCCAAGGGTGACGGGTTCTACAGCCGCTTTGCGCCGCAGAAAAAGGCCGCGTAAGGGCCACGTTTTTTCAACGCAACATCAGGGCGTGCCAGCTATGGCGCGCCCTTTTCCATATCGTCAAACCCATAGCCAAAGCGGGCGATATCCTCGGCACAAAGATCGGCCAGAAGGCCCGCACTTAGATCGGTGTAATACCCCCGCCAATCGCGCGCGCGCTTTGACGTATTGGCATGCGGCAGGGGGGTAAGGCGAAAACCGAGATGGGCCTCGAACGGCGCGATGTCTTGCGCCAGATGCTCCAGCCGCAGGTAGAGGCGGCAACACTCAACCCCGGTGGTGTCGCGCATATAGGCGCTGGCGGGCCAATTGCGAAAGGCTGTTTGGGTTTGGGGATGGTGCAGGAAGGCAATGAAATCCAAGGTCTTGGACAGATCCACCGCCGGGTGGGTAAAGCTTTGATCGCGCAGCCAGTGGTAATAGCTGACCGCCCGATCCCAAGGGTTACGCACCAAGGTGAGGGTAAACATCCCGGCTAGGTCTTCGGGAGTGACGATGCCGTCGATATCGGCAAGGGTCGAATGTTTCCAAAGCCGCCCCTTGGGGGTAAGGGCCTTCAGCCGCCCACGCCGCGCCCGCGCTTTGGGCGTGTCGCCGATCAAGATGTCATCTTTCATCGCCCGCGCTTCCAGCGCGAGGGTGAGTGCGGTGCCTCCGGTTTTCGGAATATGCACAAAGACAAACCGGCGACCGGGCGAGATGATCATGGTAAGGCGAAGCCGCCCTTGGGGGCATCGAGCCCCCGCGGGCGGCATTGCCATGGGACCACATAGCCGCGGCGTTCTTGGCCAATGCTGCATGCCTTAGGCGAGGATATTTTTCCAAAAGAGAAAGCCATGTATTACACGAGGTTGGGCAGCGGTTTGCGATCAAAAAAGGCGCGGATGTTTTCGACCGCCATCAGGCCCATCGACTCGCGCACTTCCAGTGCTGCGGTGCCCAGATGCGGCAGCAAGGTGACGTTTTCCATCAGCGTCAGCGCCGCTGGCACCTTGGGTTCATGTTCATAGACGTCAAGCCCGGCGCCTGCGATTTTGCCAGTTTGCAAGGCTTTGATCAGCGCGTCTTCGGAAACGATATCTCCGCGCGCGATGTTGATCAAGAAAGCATGGGGCTGCATATGCGCCAGTGCGCGTTCATCGATCAAGTGACGCGTGGCCGGGCCACCCGGCACTGCGATCACCACGAAATCAGCACCAAGCGCCGATGCAATATCGACCTGCTCAGCGGGCAGTCCGGGGTTGAGGACGGGTGAGCGGTTGTGAAAGCGTATCTCCATGCCAAAGCCGTAATGCGCGCGTTTGGCAATAGCTTTGCCGATCCGGCCCATGCCGATAATGCCGAGACTTTTGCCTGACATATGTGCGCCCAGCATCTGCGTCGGGTGCCAGCCCTGCCATGCCCCGGCGCGCAGCATCCGTTCGCCCTCGCCTGCCCGCCGCGCGGTCATCAGCATCAACGTCAGGGCTATATCGGCGGTAGCGTCGGTCACAGCACCGGGTGTGTTGGTGACGATGACGCCGACCGCTTTCGCAGCAGCCACATCGATATGGTTATAGCCGACGCCGAAATTCGCCAGCAGGCGGCAGCGCGGGGCATGGGCGGCAGCGAAAACCTCGGCTGTGAACGGGTCGCCCAACGTGGGCAAAACAGCGTCATAGCGGTGCAGGATGTCGATACAATCCGCCTGTGTCAGTGGCGTGGTGTCTTCGCGGATGGTCAATTCGAAATGCCCGATCGCCTCGGCGATCACTTTGCCGGGCATGGGCCGGGTGATAAAGACTTGCGGTTTCAAAACAGTTTCCCTCCATCTGGCACGCCATGGCCGGGGCCAATGAGGACCACCTCACCTGCCTCGTCCGGCACGCCCAGAACCAGAACTTCAGATATCATCTTTCCGATCTGGCGCGGCGGAAAGTTCACCACCGCCAGCACTTGCCGCCCCACCAGCCCCTCAGGCGTGTAATGGGCGGTGAGTTGCGCGGATGAGCGTTTCACGCCAATCTCACCGCCAAAATCGACCCAGAGCTTGATCGCGGGTTTGCGCGCCTCGGGGAAGGGTTCGGCGCGGGTGATGGTGCCGACGCGAATATCGACCTTTGCAAACTCATCATATGCAATCACTTACCCAATTCCTTTCCGCGATTGGTCGCCGCTGTGACGGTGCGGACCATCAGGTCGGGCAATTCCGCCATCAGCACCGCAAGGCCCGCAGCCGTGGTTCCGCCGGGCGAGGTCACGTTGATGCGCAATTGTGCAGCACTTTCCGGGGCCTGCTGCGCAAGCTCTCCCGCGCCGCAGACTGTGGCACGCGCCAGCGTCATCGCGAGATCAGGGGCAAGGCCCACGGCCTCGCCCGCCGCAGCCATCGCCTCGATCATATGGAACACATAGGCGGGGCCAGAGCCGGAGAGGCCCGTCACGGCATCCATCTGATGCTCACCTTCCAGCCGCACCACCTGCCCCACGGCCCGCAAGAGCGCCTCGGACAATGCCATATGTGCCGCACTTGCACGGGCATTGCCGCAGATTGCGGTGATGCCGCGCGCCACGGCGGCAGGCGTGTTGGGCATGGCCCGAATGATAGGTGTATCCGCCCCCAAGACCTGCTCATAAAACGCAATCGTAGTGCCGGCCGCGACCGAGACGAACAGCGTCGTGCCATTGCCAAGCGCGCGCAGCGAGGGCAGCGCCTCGGCCATCATCTGCGGCTTGACCGCGATAAGTACGATCGCCGGGTCTGCAGGTAGGGCCGCGTTCA
>ERZ889078.2018-NODE-2018-length-15079-cov-9.961661_pt1 | contig 15079 bp, 15 predicted proteins | sample MGYA00521266_ERZ889078 | MGnify/ENA primary metagenome ERZ889078 (study PRJEB32303, sample SAMEA104408618) | aquatic metagenome | biome: Brackish water; feature: Pelagic; material: water | place: Baltic Sea | collected 2014-06-16T06:34:00 | depth 76,534 m ...
GAACAAATCTTACTTAGCTAAAACATTATGTTACAATCGGTATATTTGATTCGTTAAAAAACAATAGGGAATTACATGAAAATAGCGATATCCATCCTTTTAACCGCTCTAACTCTTTTTGCAAAAGAGATGAGTCCAAGCGACGTTTACTCTCAGGTCACGCTTTTAAAAGAGCACGCGCACTATATTTTAAAAAGTTACAATGTAAAACACGACCATGAAGGGATAGAGACAAGAGTGCTCTCGCATACAAATCTTAAGCCTAGAAACGCGTTCCAAAAAACTTACGAGATTATGATTAAGCTAAACGTTTTAAGAGAAACTCACGGCATGGTTAGGATTGAACCCGTAAATATCGCTCCAACCCTAAATCTACATCCTGATTTGGTTTACGAGCAGGTGAGAAGGCTTTTGGAGGAGTTTAGAATTTTTGAGGCAAGAAGCGATATGAAAGAGGAGACGTACAAACCGATGGCGTTTAAAGGCAAAACTCCGGTAGGCGTTTTTAACGCGCTGAGTGCCGTCTCCGAAGCGTTGGACGAGATAAACGGGGGAAAATTTACGCCAACGTACGTATACGCGGAGAACATAAGAGCGCTTGACGACGTTACGCTGATACTCAACGCCTTAAGGATTGAAGACAATACAATTCCCGCCAAAATAAAAAAAGACGCCACCTCTCGCGACAGCTTTGACGTAGCCATAAAAACTTTGCAAAAAATCAAGCAACTTCAGATTCTCTCCGGAATCGAGCATGTGGATTTTAGCGAATTTGAAAAAGGCGCTCACGCTCCAAGCGACGTATTCACCATGACTCAGATGATTTTAGCGGAGCTTCAAACTCTAAAAGCTTATTTGAAGATAGACTCAAGCACCGTGCCCGCCTATCTAAGCGACGATAAAACGCCGGTAGAAGTCAATCAACTCATGGGTTGGAATCTTATAAAATTAAATCAAATTAGCTCTTTGATCAAAGAGGAAAAATAATGAATTTTTCAGTTAAAAACAAGGTGTTCATTTTTTTTCGCCACCATTATAATACTCTCCGTATCCGCCGTTGGATGGTTTGGATTTGATAGCGCGAAGAAAGCTTACGTTAGTTCCGCCCTGTCCAAGAGCGACAAGGTAACGGAAATCACCTCAAACGTTATCATGGGTATTTTAAACACCGTTCCTAGCGACACCCTTTATCAAAGCGACCATTACGCTTTAAAAAAGTTATTTGTTTGGGAGGCGTTAAAATATAATCAAAAAACAGAGTATTGGAGGGAGTTATATATCTCGACTTTAAAAGATTATATGTTGAAAAAGAAATTTTATTATCAGATTAGGGTCTTGTCAATGGACGGCAAAGAAAAAATATCGGTCAAATACGACGCGGTTAAAGACAGAGTTATAGAAGAAATAGCTGACAATTTACAAGACAAATCAAATAAAGCTTACTTTAAAAACACCATAAATTTAAAAAAAGGCGAGTTTTACATCTCCGAAATAAATCTAAACATGGAACACGGCGTGGTTGAAAAACCAATTGTGCCAGTTGTGAGATATTCAACTCCAATTGTTGACGACAACGGGCAAACGCGAGGGATTGTCGTGCTTAATTTATATGTAGAGAATATCTTTAAGGTTATTCAAAAGCAAAATGAAGATACGGATAAACGACAGGTGTTTCTGATAAATCAAGACGGAGAGTATCTCTACAACGCCGACGAGAAGAAAAGGTGGGCTTCAGAGCTAGGAAGCGAGTTTAACTTCAAGAATGACTTTAAAGACGTGTTTCCAATATTTAAAGAGCGCAACGACCTTATATTTGTACAGAACGATAAAATCTTTTCAGTGGATAGAATCTATCCAAACGATTTAGGCAACAGAGATAGATACTGGTACTTTGTGAGCGCGCTAGACGCGGATGTCGCGTTCTCGTCTTTGGACGACTTCGTACAGACGTTTTTTGCAATTTTAATCGCCGTTTTAGGATTAGGTCTTTATCTCTCCAACGCGTACGTCTCAAAGCTTATGAACCCTTTGACCAAAGTAACCGCCCAACTAAAAGCGCTCTCGTTTGGTGAAATAAAAAAGAAAGCATCGAATACAAAGAGGATGATGAAATTGGCCAGATAGTAAGCTCGACGCGCATACTCGTAAACGCCATAGAAACGACAATAAATCAAGCAAACGCGATTGCGAGCGGTAACGTAAGCGAAGGCGTTGACCTCCTTGGCAAAAATGACAAACTGGGGTTGGCGCTCAAAAGCATGACGAGCAGGCTCAAAGAGATTTCAAGTCTCGCGCACGCGTTGTCCGTTGGAAATTACGATGTGAGCGTCATCGCCAAAGGGAGCGACGACGAGTTGGGAATCGCCATTGGAGCGATGACCGATATTTTAAAACGAAACGCTCAAAAAAATCAAGACGAGGCTTACTTTGCCGATGGAGTCGCCCAATTTAACGACAGTCTAAGCGGCATAGCCGACATTGCGGAGTTGTTGCAAAAATCAATCACCATGACTTGCCGTTACGTCGGCGCGAGCAAAGGCGCCATTTACACTTTTGACAAAGAGAAGGCCGAGTTGACGCTCGCGGCAACTTTCGCGTTTGACGAAGAGGACAAGCGCTCGGACGGTTTTAAACTTGGCGAGGGCGTGATTGGACAGGTTGCGTTGGAGAAAAAACCCATTTCGCTCATAGAGAGCGCGAGTAAAATCCAAAGCGCGACGGCCACGTTTGAGCAAAAAGAGGTTTACGCGTTTGCGCTTACTTACGAGGAAGAAATTCTCGGCGTTGCGGAAATCATGAGTCTCAAAGAGTTTACAAAAATCGACAAAGACTACTTCGATAAAGTTTCCACCATCTTTGCGGTAGCGCTCCATACCGCGCAACAGAACGCTCGGATTAAGGAGCTGTTTGAAAAATCGCAACAGGCTTTTGAGGAGTTGCAGGTTCAAAGCGAAGAGATACAAGAAACGAACGTCGAGATGCAAGAACAGCAGCAACAGCTTACCATGCAGTCCAAAGAGTTAAAAGAGAAAAATTACAACTTGGTTAAGGCCAAGGAAGAGATAGACCAAAGAGCGCATGATTTAGAAAAAGCTTCAAAATACAAAAGCGAATTTTTGGCGAACATGTCGCATGAGCTGCGCACGCCGCTCAACTCCATCATCTTGCTTTCAAAACTTTTGAGCATGAACTCTGATAAAAAACTTGACGAGGACGACGTGAAAAAAGTTTCAGTCATAAACAGAGCCGGAAACGACCTCTTGCTTCTCATAAACGACATTTTAGACTTGACCAAGATTGAATCGGGGAAAATGGAGCTTAGCGTTTCAGAACTTCACTCCGTGGACGTCATTGAAGAGATGAGAGGATTGTTTGGCGCCTTGAGCGAAGAAAAAAAGCTTGACTTTATTGTCCATGACAACTTTAACGATAGGTTCGCGACTGATCAAACCAAACTGGCGCAAGTGCTTAAAAACCTTTTATCAAACGCCTTCAAATTTACAAAAAATGGTTCCGTTACTTTGGATATCGACTCTACGCAAAGCGAATTAATCATCAAAGTCATAGATAGCGGGATTGGGATTCAGCGCGACAAGTTGGAGCATATTTTCGAAGCCTTTAAGCAAGGCGACGGCTCCATCAGCAGAGAGTTCGGAGGAACGGGACTGGGTCTGTCCATAAGCAAAACGATAGTTGAGCTTTTAAACGGTCGGCTTATCGTTGAGAGCGAGTTTGGCAAGGGAACGACGTTTCTCGTCGCTCTGCCATTTCTGGGTACGGAGATTCCACTTTTAGCAAAGGACGTTACGCCAGTCAATAGCGTCGTCGAAACGGTACTCGATGACGATAGCGCTTTGAACGCGGACGAATTAGCGAATAAAAATATTTTAATAGTTGACGACGACAGCAGAAACATATTTACGCTTACCGCCGTTTTAGAAAACATGAAAGCGGAAGTTTACAGCGCGTTTAACGGAAAAGAAGCTATGGAAGAGTTAGAGGAGCAAAAAATAGACCTAATTTTGATGGATGTCATGATGCCCGTGATGGACGGATTAAACGCCATAAAAGCCATAAAAGCGAATGAGAAATTTAAAGACATTCCCATCATCGCCATTACCGCTAAAACCATGCCCCAAGACAAGCAGGATTGTCTCGACGCGGGCGCGAATGATTACCTGGCGAAACCCTTGGATCACAGCGCTCTTATCTCTATGGTGAAGGCTTGGGTAAAGTAGATGTTGCAGTTTTTTGAAAATTTTAATGCATGCCGGGTCGCGCTGAATTTTCCTCTCACGGACGACGACGCGACGGAGCTTGAAAAAATATTTTCTAAAAATTATGAAAAATGGAGTTTAGAGTTTGGCGCCGTTTACGCCATTGACAAAAAAATGGTGAATTTGTTGCGTGAAGAGATATTTAAAAAAAATAAAAAAATTTCAATAATTACGCATAAAAGCAAGTTAAATACGTACTTGCGCAGACTAGGTTTTCAACCCAAATTTGTCTCACTCATAAAAGGGAGCGTCGTAAACGCGAGTGAAATAGAAGTAGTTCTCATAGGCGGCAGCGCGGATTCTTCACAAAAGATTTTAAATATCGTAAAAAATACGACGCTTGAAAATTTAACGCTTGTCATAGTTCAGCACGTGGAAGCGCAACGAGTCGGTAAATTTGATGAAATACTTCAGCAGTACGCCAAGAGCAAGGTTTGTTACGCGTCAGACGGACAAAAAGTTGAAAAAGGAAAAATTTACATTGCTCCCAACAACAAACACCTTAAAGTAAAAGATGGATATTTTGAGCTTAGCGACGACGCGGCGTACCATTTTTCAAAACCATCCGTATCCGTGAGTTACGAATCCTTTTCTTCGCACTATAAAGAGAAACTGCTGGTTATCCAAGAGTGCGGGTACGGCGACGACGGAGTGGACAAGCTTCAGCTTTTAGCTAAAAACGGTTCCAAGATAATCATACAAAACGCGGACGAATGCAAAGCGACGCCAATGGTGACAAACGCGCTTAACGCGAACGCTCACAACTACGTTTTCAATCTGAAAAATATTATCTTTTACGTCAATTTTTTAGACAAGCGTAAAGAAGCGAGTCCCAATGATTGGACGGAGTATTTGCTAGAGATGATAAACCAGACGTACGACTACGATTTCAGGCTCTATCACAGAGATATGATCAACAGTCGTTTGGATGTTTTCATGATTAGACATAACGTGCAAAACATAAAAAACGCCGTAGGCTTGATACTTTTCAACAAGAGCGCGTTTAAAGACTTTTTTTTAGAAATATCCATAAACGTCACGGAATTTTTCAGAGATCCGGAGTCGTTTAAAGAGATAGTGACTCTTATAGAGAAATCCCACAAAAACAAACACAACTTAAAAGTATGGAGCGCGGGATGCAGCATGGGCAAGGAAGCGTACTCCATGGCTATCTTGCTCCGTATTTTAGGTTTATTGGAAAAGTCCATCATCTACGCTACCGATTTTAACGGCTTGGTTATAACCGAAGCTAAAAACGCCATTTACTCCAATGAATCGTATGAGACGGGTTCTAGCAATTTTGAGCGGATTGGTTTAAATGATAAATTTGAGAACTATCTTACAAAAAATGACAATTTCATAATCGTCAATGATGACATAAGAGAAAAAACGCTGTTTTTCCAACATAATTTGCTCACAGACACCTCCTTTAATGAGTTTGATATTATAATATGCAAGAATGTTCTTATATATTTTCAAGTAGACTTACAAAAAAAAGTGTTTGGATTGATTTATGATTCACTCAAGTTTGGCGGACATTTGGTTTTGGGCGAGAGCGAGTCCGTCCATTACGCTTTCGCCGACAAGTTTCAAAGCGCTTCACATAACTGTAAAATATTCACCAAGGTGGGATAATGAGAAACATATTATGCATAGACGATATAGAATCGAATCTTTTTGTATTGGAGAGCGTTCTTCAAGACGATAAGAACGAGTCCTACAACGTGTTAACGGCGCTTTCCGCCCACGCCGGTTTGGATATTCTATTAAGATCCAAAGTTGACATAATATTGCTTGACGTTATGATGCCCGAAGTGGATGGATTTCTCTGCGCACAGATGATAAAATCAAACAAAAAAACAAAAGACATCCCCATTATTTTTGTAACCGCCAAAAAAGATGATGACACCATAGACAAATGTTACGCGGTAGGCGGCGCCGATTACGTCAACAAACCGTTTAATAGCGTCGAACTTCTTGCCCGCGTTTCATTTCACTTAAGATTTCAGGATAAAACCAGACTGCTTGAAGAGGAAAAAAAGTACGTGCAAAACATATTGGATTTGCAGGAAAATTTAATCATTGTAACGGATGGAAAAAAAGCCTTGAACGCAAACAAGGCGCTGCTCAACTTTTTTGGTTTAAGAAACTTTTCAGAGTTTCAAAGCAATCACGTGTGCATAGACTCCGCTCTCATAAAAGAAGATGGGTATTTTCACTTGGATTCAGCAAAAAAAAACAGTGCTTGGATAGACGAGGTGGTTGAACTGTCCAAAAAAGAAGACGTCCTTGTAAAGATTAAGGGCGCTAGCAAAGAGAGCGTTTTTACGCTCAAAATTACAAATTTCAACGACTTTTACATTCTCAACTTAACTGACGTAACTAAAATTTCCAAACTCTCGGACGAGTATGAACGCGCGGCCAACTTTGACAATCTAACGCAAATTTACAATAGAAACATGCTGCACTCGCTCTTGAATAAAAAAATCAACTCTAAAAGAGAAAAGGAAGAAAAGTTCGTTTTCATAATCATTGATATTGATTTTTTCAAAAAAGTAAACGACGACTATGGACATTTGGTCGGTGACGAGGTGATTAAAGGCGTCGTTAACGTTGTTAAAAAGCATACGCGCGCTGATGAAATATTTGCGAGATGGGGCGGGGAAGAGTTTGTTCTGGTGGTCAACATAGACATTAAAAGAGGCCTGGAAATAGCCGAAAACTTAAGAAGGCGCATAGAAGAAGTAGATTTTGACGTCGCTAAGAAGATTACGTGTAGTTTTGGAATAACGGAGTTTATGAAAAATGACACCTTGGACACGCTTACAAAAAGAGCGGACGACGCCTTGTACGAAGCCAAAAAAAGCGGAAGAAACAAAGTATGTCAGGGATAGTGAGCAAATACAACGTACTTTGCGTGGATGACAACGAGAACAATTTATTTACTCTCAACGCTTTGCTTAAAACTCAAAACAACATTAAAAGCACGGAAGTTTTAAACGCCAAAGAGGCTCTGCGCATACTCTTAACCAAACAGATAGATCTGATTTTGCTAGACGTTCAAATGCCTGACATAAATGGTTTTGAGTTGGCAAGGATGATAAAGTCAAACAAAAAAACAAAAGACGTTCCCATCATTTTTATAACCGCCGTGTTTAAAAGCGAGGAGTTCGTGAAGGAAGGTTTTAAAATCGGCGCCGTGGATTACGTAACCAAACCGATTGACGACAATCATCTTCTCAACAAAATCTCCCTTTATCTACAAGTGTTTGACGAAAGAAACAGAGCCACGCAAAGCGAAAAGCGGTTGCATGACGTAGCGCAAAGCATTGGCGACGGGATTTTTACGCTAGACGCGAATCATAAAACCACTTTCATAAATGACGCGGCTCTTAAAATGCTAGGGTTTGCCCATGATGAGCTACTAAACAAAAACATACATGAGTACATACACTATAAAGACGTAAACAATAAACAAATTTTGCTCAAAGATTGTTTCGTGCGCGCCTCCATGAAGGAAGGTCGAACTTGCAGGAGCGATGATCAACATTTTATAAAAAAAGATGGCGGTTTTCTACCGACGTCAATGATTGTCACGCCTCTTGTCGATGATGGTAACGTCTCCGGAACCATAGTTGTTTTTAAAGACAGAACGCAAAAAGAAAAGATAATAACGCTAGAAGCCGAGAAAGTGAAAAATCAAGAGCAGATAATTCACTCAATGATAAACATGATAGAATCTCGCGACTCTTACACCGCCGGGCATACAAAAAGAGTGGCTCACTACTGCGTTTTAATAGCCAAAGAGATGGGTTATGACGACGCCGACGTAGAGCTTCTAAAAAACGCGGCTTGGCTACACGACATAGGTGAAATCTCGACTCCCGACAATATTTTACTAAAACCGGACAAACTCAACGAAATTGAATTCACTCTGATAAAAGAGCATCTTGACTTGGGATACGAGACGCTCTCAAAAATAGATCAGTATAAAGTCATAGCGGACGTTATGAGAGAACATCATGAGAAATATGATGGAAGCGGCTATCCAAGAGGATTAAAAGCGAACGCGATCAGACCCCTTAGTAGAATACTGATAGTCGCGGACGCCTTTGACGCGATGACGACAAACAGAATCTACAAAGCTAAAAAAACGGTGCAAGTCGCCCTTGACGAGCTTAAAAAGTTAAGCGCGATACATTTTCATCCCGAAGTTGTCGTGGCGGCCTTGATGGCGCTCAAAAACGTAAAAATAGACGTAAGCGAAGAGTATATAGACGACATTTACAATCAAACTAAAGGAATCTAACATAGTGAAACAAATTTTTAAATTTTTCGTACTCAGCGCAATTTTAGCGACAACGATAAACGCGACCACCGGAACCGCGTTGACGAATTCCAACGTTCGTGGGAAGCCATCCATCAATAGCGCGATTGCGGGGTGGCTTAAAAAAGGTGATAAAGTTGAAATTCTCCAGCAAGTAACGGACGCCGATAAAAAGAGTTGGTACAAAATAGACAAAGGCTATATCGCCGCGACGCTTGTCTCTTTGACAAAGGAGAGCGCGCCGGAAAAAAACAAAATCGTTTTTTTAAATGGGGCTCAGGTAAAAGAACTTTTGGTTGAAAAAACAAGAAAAGGGATAATCAGATATTCAAAAGAAGAAATTTTGTATGAAAGCTCGTTTACAAAAGATGGACGAGTGTTTACGTCCATATATTCGAATGATGGAACTCAACTGCAAGATCTTCCCGTCGCCTTGTGGACGATAGACGACGATGGAACGTACTGCGTAATAAGAGATAATAAAAAAACGAACAACAGTTGCAAAAAGATGTTCAACAATGGCACGCACTTCGCCTCCATTTTAACTTACGACAACAAACTTTGGTCCAGATTTGTTTTGATTGCGAAGTAAGCCTAGCTGTCCAAAAATTCTTTAATCAGACTCGCCGGTCGCCCTATAATCGCTTTGTCGCCTTTAATAACGATTGGTCTTTCTATGAGTTTTGGATTATGGGCCATCGCCTCCATCAGCTTCTCTTCGTCAAGTTCGTCTTTGAGGTTGAGCTCTTTATAGACGTCTTCTTTCGTCCTCATGAGTTCTCTCGCGCTTAGTCCAAGCATATTTAAAACGTCTTTTATACTCTCTATGGTCGGCGTCTCGTCCAAATATTTAACAACTTCTTTTTCGCAGCCAATTTCTTCCAAAATAGCGAGTCCTTCTCTTGATTTGGAGCATCGCGGATTGTGCCAGATTGTAATCTTATTCATTTATCGCCTTTTTTGTACGAATTTTATCTAAAAGTTCTTTTTTTATTTTAACAACCGCTTTTTTTACGAGCCCTTGCTTATCGCCAACCATCAAACCAGCCATGTGCGCGTCATGCGGGTACAACGCCACGAAAGTTCCCGGTGTTACGTCGACGCCGACGTATCCCGGAGCGATTCGCTTATAAAATTCCACGTCCTTTGATTTGTCGTATGGCGTTTTCACCTCGAGTTCGTCTGTGTAAAAGCATTCGAAACGCTCCACTCCGAGTATGACCGTCTGAACGTCCACGTAATCCCTGTGCGCTTCTAGTATCGCCGCGTTCGGCGACACTGTCTCATAGCTCATCACGATGGCGAAGACGTCCTCGCCTTGGATGGCGTATCTTCCATCTTTGGAGTCGGGAGTCAATTGACTCAAAAACTCAAACGCCATTTTCCACGCCTTGTCAAAATGGTACTTGTCAAAATTTTCCGATTTATCTATTATCATGTTCCAAATCCTTGTTGTTGGGAATTATATTGACAAACGGCTGAAAAAATCGTTTATTTTTACATTCGGCGTTAAACCTAATGTCGATAACGCTAAAATTTCAACTACGAAAAGGATTTTAAAATGCTAGAAGAGATAATGATTCAACTTGGGAACACCTATTCCGACGAGGACTACGTAACGGTTGTCGAAGACGTTTATGAAGATATTTACGACGAAGTTGCTGAAAACGAAGAGTACGCGACGTATTTTGAGGAGGATTGCTCTTTTGAAATCAAAGAACTCATAGCGCAGTATCTCAACCACGAAAATTTTCGAGACATGACGAGAGACGCGAATGAAAAAATCAACAAGAAAATCGAGAACGCCTTGGAGGCGCTGGAGAAGTACGACACCCCTGAATTTCGTTGTTTAAGAGACAATGGTTTTTACGACTCTTCCATCGAGAGAGCGCCTCATTTGGGAAACGCGAACGAAGAATGGCATCTTGCCTACAAACAAGGCTTTATCGAAAAAGCGCAAAAGCTTGGCGTCGAAGAACTCCAAGCCGAGAAAATTACGTTGGGTTTGTTAAGCCTTATTTAGTTAAAAAGAACGACGCTTAAGATATACTAAGCCAATAAAAAATTTACAAGGGAATTTTATGCCAAACGACAAAAAAGAAGAGCTCAAAGCTCTTACAATCCACTCGATGATAGCGTCGCTAATAGTCGCGAGTGGCGCTCTCTTAGTCTTTTTAACCCAAGGCGACGTAAAACAAATGGGCATGTACGTCATTGTTTTTGGAATTATCTTTAGTTTCATTACGCGTATTAGAATGTGGAAAAATAAAAAATCCGCTAAGTAGGCGCTATTAAAGGACAACCATCACGTACTTAACAATACATTTAATTCACATATTTTCAGTATTTATTTATGGCGGATTTCTTATCACGGACAACCTAATCTTGATGAGAATGCAAAAATCGCTGTCGGTCGAAAAATACGCGGAGGTTAGAAAATATTTCGCGCTCTTTACAAAACAATTGGTGCCAAAGGCGTTGATAACGGCCGTCGCTTCCGGCGCGTATCTATTGCTCGTAAATTTTGGTCCGATTGGCGAAGATGGATTGTCAAACTTTCAGATTATTCTGTCAATTAAGGCGTTTTTAGGCGGATGGTTGGGACTAAGAGGCGTATTGCAAGTCTTCTTTGGCGTACAACCGCTTGTGTTTAAATCTCATAGATTTCCCTTCATATTCGTAGTGATTATTATATTTTTGTCACAAATAATGTTTGTGGTCTAAGGATTTAGCATTAAAGAATTTAAAAAAGTTTTGTATAACGACGAATCCATTTTAGTCAAAGCGGATATTTCAAAAACTTTTTACATCCCCATGTTTAAATTATACGCGCTTGGCGTCGCGCTGTTGCTCATAGGTTACGAGTACGAGATAGGAGTCATTGGGGCTGTCCTTATTATCAGAACTTTTTACGTGCATTTCCATGAGGTAAGAGAGAAAAAGTCGTACCACTGCCTTCTCACCCAAAAACGGCTCATTATCTTAAAAGGTCATGAAACGCAAGAAGTTTACCCTATCAATCTCCAAGAGATACGAACGATATACATAAAACCCATCAGCAAAAGATTTAGCAAACTGCTTGACGTCGGAACGCTAGAAGTCATCACGACTTCCGGCGGCAGATTCGTCATAAGAAACATTAAACATCCCTATCTGTATCACAGAGCCATCATCGGCGACATCGTGAGCGCCACGCATTACTCAAATAAATTCAAGATCGAGCCGTAAATGGCGGTAGTGAACATTGTCAACAATTTAGACTGTTTCGCGGAGGAATTCAAAGGCGTCGCTCTTCAAGGCCTAAAGATTGAAAAGGCGGAGTTTGAGGCGTGCGCGTTCGTGTCTTGCGACTTTAGCGAAACTTTCTTTTCCTCATGCAGATTTGTCGAATGCACCTTTGAAAACTGCAATCTAAGCCTCATGAAACTAACCAACACCAAAATGAGCGACGTCACTTTCGTATCGTGCAAAATGATTGGGATTGATTGGACGATGGCCGACTGGAAGAGTTTGCTCGCCGCCGACCCCTTGCGATTTACGGGATGCATCCTAAACGACGGCAACTTCTTGGGCTTGAAGTTAGAGGGTTTGGTAATGAAAGAGTGCCGCGTCAAAGAAGTGGATTTTCGAAACGCCACTCTGCAAAGAGCAAACTTTTCAGGCAGCGATTTCAAGGGAGCGTTGTTTGAAAACACCCACCTCGAAGGCGCCAATTTCACAGACGCCCAAAACGCCTACGTCGACATACGAACCAACCATCTCGAGGGAGCGACGTTCAGCCGATACGAAGCGCTATTCCTGCTTGAGATAATGGGAATCAGATTGATTTAGCGTTATCCATTAAAATGGGTATAAATATTAACGAAATTATTACGGCCGCGACCGTTCCAGATATAAGGGCGACTCCAAGTCCACCAAACACGGGGTCGCTTGTAAGCAGCGCGGAACCAAGTATAATGGCGATTGCGGTTAGCATAATGGGTTTCGCCCTAGTGGCGCTGGAAATGGCGATGGCTTTTCTTTTTTCAATTCCCTCGTCAATAAGATTTTTTGTGAAATCAACCATTAGCAATGAGTTTCTCGAACTGATTCCCATCAAGGAAATAAATCCTATTAACGACGTCGCGGTAAGGAAAAAAGTGCCGACGGTAAACATATCGGCGAGCCAATGACCAACAATCACCCCAATGATGGATAAGAAACTGCCACCCAAGATTATGCTACTAATGGCGAAAGATTGATAGTAAATAACAAAGACGATAAATATCAGCAATAACGCGGCGATAAACGCGGTTCCAAGATCCCTAAACGTATCAAGAGAAACTTTCATTTCTCCATCCCATCGCACTAAAAAATTCTCACCGGTTTCTTTATCTTTTAGTTTAAGATCGAACATGTAAGTGTTCAATCCCAGTTGTTGCGTTACTTCATATTCGTAACTAAAGTATTCTATCATTGCGTCTCTTGCCGCGAGCAATGGATAAACCTGACTCACCAAATCCGTTTCAGCGGTTACGTTCACCATGTTTTTTAAATCTTTGTGATAAATCATAGGGTCTGATTTTGTTTTTTTGACGCTTACGACTTCCATTAAAGGAATCATCATCCCTTGTTTGTTCATAAGTTTTAGAGAACTCAACTTTACGCTCAAATTTTCCAAAGTGTTCGCCTCCAAAGTTTGAGACTCTTTACTTAATTGAACGTATATGGGAATTTGATTGTTTGAAGAGATTGTGCTTTTAACGGCTACGTCCGCTCCATGAAACGCTAAATACAATACGTTGTTTATTTGAGACGCGTCCAGTCCGCTTCTGGTTATTTTATCGGTATTTAACAACAACTCGTACTCTTCATAACTATGATCGGCCATTATGTCTATGTCCACCAAGCCATCCGTAGTATCCAATATGGTAGCGACCACTTTGGACAAATCAATTAGTTTTTGGTTATTCTCGCCAAACAACTCCACAACGATTGACGCGAGCATAGGCGGCCCCGCGGGCATCTCAATCATGCGAATTGTTGTCGCTCTCGTGATGGGTTCGCAACTCTGTTGTATGATGGGTCTCAATCTATGCACGATATCGAACGACTTTTCTTTTCTTTCATGCGAATCAGTGAGGTTAACCACTATTTCAGCGTACTGCTCACCATTTTTTAAGGCGCTTCCCTTTACGAGTCCCGCGTAGTCAAGCGGCGAACCTTCTCCAAAATACGATTCAATGTCGGTTACCTCTTTTTCTTTTTGAATTATGGAGGTAACGCACTCCGCAACCGCTTTAGTCTCTTCGACGGAACTACCTATAAGAGTGTCTATGTAAATATTAAAAGTATTTGCGCTTTTGCTTGGAAGCATTCTTACTAAAACCGTTTTTGTCGGTATCATCATAATGGACGCCACCAACGACAGAAGGACTAATATTATCACAAGAAACTTTTTAAATCTACTTTCTAAAATATTGTATATAAAATCTTCAAATCCACCCTTTTGCTTGTCATGGCTCATTGCTTATTCTCCCCTTCGATATTCGAATTTTTCGCGTCCAATTCTTTACTCAATAGTTTTTTACTTAAAAATGGAACAAAAATATAAGCGATAAAAAGTGACGCTATGAGGGCGACGGGGACGTTAAGCGGGATTGGCTTCATAAAACTACCCATCATCCCACCAACGAATATCATGGGAACCATGGTTAACACTATGGCCAAAGTCGCGACGTTGGTTGGACCGCCCGTCTCGTCCGTGGCTTTTATGAGCAACTCGTCCATTGTTTGACCTTCGCTTTTGTCATCGTGCAAACGCCTATGTATGTTTTCGATTACGATAATACCCGCGTCAACCAACAAACCAAGAGAAAGCAAAAACGCAAAAAGCGTAATCCTGTTAATGGTTTGACCGCTGACGTACGCGATAAATAGAGTAATTGACAAAATAGCCGGAATCGTAAACGTGACTATTAAAGATTCTCGCCAGCCAAGAAACACTATTAACATTATAAAAATAATAACTATGGTTATGATAATGTGATGCACAAGTTCGTCTACCGCGACGTCCGCCCTAACTCCATAGTCTCTTGAAATTTTATAAGCAACGCCAAATTTTTCCAGTTCCTCTTTATTTTCCAACAAATATTCTTTTATCTCGTCTGACGCGTACACCGCGTTTGTTCCAGCAAGTTTTGATATTTCCAAGGTTATCTGATCGTGCGTGGTGCCGTCTTTTAATATAATCTGCGCGCTTTGTTTTTTCTGAACCTCTATTCCATCCGTTACCGTAGCGATATCTTTAAGATATATTGGGCTTCCCGCGTAGAGCGCGACTATGATGTTTTGCACGTCCTCCACCGACTCCAAAGCGCTTTTTATGCTCATAATGACGAGTTCGTTCTCTTTTGTTTTTGTGTTTATATGTGGCGTTCTTGTCGCAATGGACTTGATTCCCTCGACAACTTGCCATAAAGACAGATTGTAACCG
>ERZ889078.2019-NODE-2019-length-15065-cov-17.906795_pt1 | contig 15065 bp, 12 predicted proteins | sample MGYA00521266_ERZ889078 | MGnify/ENA primary metagenome ERZ889078 (study PRJEB32303, sample SAMEA104408618) | aquatic metagenome | biome: Brackish water; feature: Pelagic; material: water | place: Baltic Sea | collected 2014-06-16T06:34:00 | depth 76,534 m ...
TCATGGAGCTGATCACCCTTTTTCATTTCGCATCCCTTCTCATCACCAACGATGGAGGGCCCGGGCATTTTGCGTCGTTGACGCCGATTCCATCTATTATTTTCTTTGGCCCGGAGACGCCGGCCCTGTATGCCCCGCTGAATGAAAGGGCGGTAAGTCTTTATGTGCCATTGCCCTGTTCTCCGTGCCTTACCGCCTATAACCATAGAAAATCGCCGTGTGACGGAGACAATGTGTGCCTTAAGGCCATTGGCCCGGAGGAAGTGTTTGAAAAGGCATGCGAGTTGCTGAAAATAGACATCGTTTCTCCTATCATATTATGAACAGACCTTTACATTCCATTTTTTCGGTCATCTCGTGGGGTTGGGACCAGCGTCACCGCTTCTTCAAGTTTGGCATAGTGGGACTCAGCGGTATCGTCATCAATCAGGCGGCCATCTGGATGTTCTACGAGCATGTGTTCACGACCGTCCTGAACCTTTCCCTTCGTCTCAACCTGTCCATGGCGGTTGGAATCCTGCTGAGCATGACCAACAACTTCCACTGGAACCGCCGGTGGACCTGGCAGGATCGGAAGCGCGCGCAGGAGCTGCCCATTGTGCATCAGTACCTGCAGTACGCTGCTGCCAACTGGGCAGCCATTGTGGTGCAGGTGACCATCACCAATCTGCTGACAAAGTGGATGCCCTACCTGATGGCCAACCTGTTCGGCATCGGTGTGGCATGCGTGGCCAACTTTATTTTGAATGACCTGTGGACCTACCGCCATGTGCGCACCGAAGGCATGGACCCGGAAGCCGCGCAACTGGAGCGGGCGCGGATGGCGATGCCGCTGACCATCAGTGGGCTCATTCTCGGTTTGTGTACCTATTTGCATGGACTTGGTTCGCTGCACATCCTGCGAAACGGCGACGAATTGGTGTACATGCACCTCACGCGGGTGACCAGTATGGCCAGGCAGTGGCTGCCTCTGCAGGGCATCCCGGGCATGCGAAACACCAAACCGCCGCTGCTGTTCTGGCAGGGGCTGGTGAGCACGGATTGGGGGAGTCACTGGTCGGTGGTGGCGTTGCGCTGGCCCAGCGTGATGTGGACCTTCGGAACGGCGCTCCTCTGCGGCCTGCTGGGGTGGCGACTGTCCGGGCGTGACCTGTTAAAGGGGGCGCTGGCGGCGCTTTTCTATCTGGCCTTCTTCAGTACCTATCGGTACGGGCGCCCCTATCTGACCAATCCACCTGAAACATTTTGGGTGTTCGCGTGCTTCTTCACCATACTGTGGTGGAAGCCGCGATCCTTCGATTCGCGATTCCTTTTCCCGACCATCCTGGGTGTGCTGGCAGGCATGGCCCTGCTCACCAAAAGTTTCGCCCAACTGCTGCCCATCGGTGTGGGGCTGTCATGGTGGCACCTGCATGTGCGGGGGTGGCGTCTGGCCTCATTCGTGCGCCACTCACTGCCGGGAATTATCTGGACTGCCTTGCTGTCGCTGGGCATTTTTTCGCTGTGGTTCGTGTTCGACCCCGAACCCGCGGCCATTTGGCGCGAGTTCGTGATGGGGGAGAATGTGGGCAAAATGGCGAGCAGCGGTGGAAGCTGGCTCAAAGGGTTGCTGTGGAGTGGCGACAGCGTCTGGAGCCTCGGCGGAAGCTGGTTCTTCAACGCCGGTCTGCTGGCCTTTCCCCTGTTCGGTCTGATGGTGGAATGCTGGAAGCACCGGCGCACCCTGCTCGATGAGGAGCGATTGCTGTGGATCTGGGTGTTCGCCATCTTCATCGTGTTCTGCATTCCCAGTCAGCGCAGCGGGCGTTATCTGCTGGAGGGGATGCCTGCGCTGGCGGTGCTGCTGGCAATGCGTTTCGAGCATGTGGGGCGCTACGCTTTCGTAATGTCGCTGGGTGGCGTCATCACGGTGCTTCTGTCGTTGGGATGGGTTTCGTTGCTGCTGGCGCGGGAGGTGGGCATGCAGGCCTTTCCCTGGTGGCACTTCCCCCTGGTCGTTGGTGCTATCGCCTTTGCAGTGATGGCCATTGCAAGGCCGCGCTGGACCGCAATATGCAGCGCAACCGCAGCGCTGTCGGTGTTCCTGTCCCTGTCCAGCTTTCTGTCTGTGTTTGATGCGCCCCTGGGTACCTTCGACACCGTCGTCACCGAAGCCACTGCTGGTCGGGTGGTGTGGGCGCCGGAGAAATTTCGTTCTGTCGCCGAAACCCATCGCTTCCTGCTGCCTCGCGCGGTAGTGCGCGGCTATCCAGCCGGGGGGAAGGTGCCCGACGCACCCATTCGTGGGCCAAATGACTTCATGGTGATTCAGCAGCCACTCCATGCGCCTGCGCCTGCGGGCGCCATCGGCAGTCGCATCGATATCACCAGTCGCCACAAAGCCTGGCAGATCTGGGAAATGGCCACCGGCAGCGTGCAGAAGCATTTGTTCGCTCGGGAGTGGGTGGTGCCCGCGGGTTCGCAGCCGGCGCGCTGACGGTATGCTTGCCGTCACTTTAGCCGGGCCTTTGGGATCTAATCTAATGAAGACTGTTTTCAAGGGCGCGAGGAATAAAGGGGTGTAACCTAACGCGTGCGTTACCTGTTTGCGTGAATCATCAGGTATATACCCAAAAAGAGAAAAAGAGCGTTGGCCAGCCAGGCAGAAAGGATGGGAGGAAAGATTCCCGCAAAACCCAGGGTGCGCGTGAGCCCCATGATCAGGAGGTAGAGAAAACAGAGAGCGATTCCAATGGAAACGGCCATTGGGGCGCCCATGGTCCTTTTCCAGAGGGCAACGGGGATTCCCACGAGGGCCATGATCAGATTAATGAATGGAAAGGCTATCTTGATATGGAGTTCGACAAAATATCGGACAGCATTATACCCTTCCTGTTCGAGTTTATCCGCAAACCGTCTGAGTTGCCGGTAACCCATTTCGTCGGGCTCCCTCTCTACCATGATGAAATCTTCCGGCTTTTCAGGAATTTTCAGGTCCATGCTTCTGAATCTCTTTAGACTGAAACCTCCTCCTTCTTCTCTTTCCTGAATAATTCCATCGTTTATGCGCCAGAAATCGTTCATCCAAATTCCCCGGCGGCCATCTATTCTTCTGATGAGCTTGAACGTACCGTCAAAAAAATAGAGGGTAGGGTCGTTCATTGCCATCTGCACGCCATCGAACCGTTTGATCCAGTAAATGGCGTTTTCCCCCCTGTACCACACATGATTTCTTCCTTGAAAACGGTTCGATTCTTCTTTCTTGACATCAATTCGCCAGATGGCATTGCTCAGGGAGCTGGCATAGGGGACGATGGTTTCAGAGAAGAAAAAGGATAAAAGGGAGAGCAGGAGGGATGTGAACATAACGGGCTGGGCGATTCTCCAGAGGCTGATTCCACAGCCGTTCAGGGCGATCACCTCGTTGTTTCTTTTCATGATGCAAAAAAGGATAATGACGGACGTCAGGGTCGATACCGGAAGCATCTGAACAAAAATAGCGGGAATTTTGTAGCCGTAATAGGCAAACATCCGATAAACGGGGGCATGGGCCTTCATGAAATCGTCTATGCCTCCCGTGAAGTCGATCATCAGATATAGGGAGATAAAAATGACCTGGCAAAGGATCAGCAGTTTCAAAAATTCTTTTGCGAGATATTTGGAGAGAATATTCATTTCGTGCTCAATGGGTCGATGTTTCCTTCCCCGGGTTTCCCAGGGGTTTCGGACTTTCTTGGCATCAATAAAAGGGTCCCTTGGGTGATGCTGTCATCAGGCCAGGGCACAAGTCCGGTGACGCGGAAAAACTCGTCGTTTCCCACCATGATATTGGTTGTGTTGACGGCAACCGGGTGCAGTATTCCCCATTTGCTGACACGAGGCCAGGCCTGGGGGCGCAGGTTAACGAGGAAAGGACCTTCGCCGGCAAGTTTTTGCAGGCTTTTTGCCCCCTTCAAGAAGAACTCGGAAGATTTTTCAAGGGATTTTCCAAAAGCGAGTTCGCTGATTTCGTCTACGAGAATGATCCTTCGATTGGTGTAGAAACTCAGGGACTGATCATAATTGCTCCATTCAGCAATTTTGATTTTCGAAGGGAGGGGGTTAGGCATGGCTTTGATAAACCCCCCTATCTTCCTGTGGTTTGCTACTGCGGGAACCGATAAAATGGCGGAGGGAAGCAACGCAACCAGTACGAGCCCGGTGGCCAGCGGCATGAAACGTCTCTTAAAAGCAGCAAAGATCAGGAGGGCGCTTCCAATTCCAAGCCCCCACAGTGCCGCATGCAGAGGGGCCTGTGCTGCTTGTGCCGGCATGGTGTCCTGAATACGAACAAAATGGGAAACCACCGGGATTGCCACAAGAAGCAAACCGGCCGTGATAGCGCCGCACCACCGGGTGGAACGGTTATCCAGTCCGCCTCTCACAAGGTAGTGGGAAAGGAGTAGGGCCATGGCTGGATAGGCAGGAAGGATATAGGGAATCAATTTGCCGCTGCTCAGGCTGAACAGCCCGGGAACCGCCACGATCCAGATGATTAGAAAAAGGACGCTACCCGATTCTGCTTCCCTTCCGAATCCCTTCGACGGTTCAGGGGGAACGCCCGTGTCTTTTCTTCCCTGCCCGCATTGCTTGCGCAAATGGCGCTGCAGGCGGGTCCGGCTGAAGCGGGGAAGGATCTTCACTGCATCGAGCGCCAACCCGAATGCGTTCACCGCTGCAGGAAAAAACAGGGCTGTCCAGAAAAACAGGCCGAAGGGCAGGATAGCCGGAAAAAACCAGAACGGACTGGCGTTGGCGTGTTCCTGGCTTGTTAGTCGTTGAAAATGTTGGACAACGATATAAAAATGCAGGAACTGGGGATCACGAAGGGCTGCTGCAATATGCCAGGGGAGGACTATGGCGGCAAAAAGAAGGATTCCAGGGATCCAGGCCATATTTCTGAGAGCCTTCCAATCGCGTCTCAAAATAATAAAAGGGAAAATAATGACAGAGGTCAGTGCGATGGCCGCAATGCCCTTCGTCATGGTGGCCAGACCCATGCATCCCCACGCAACCAGATACCAGATCTTCCTCTTCCTGTCTGAACCGGCATCATATCCCAGCCACCAGGCTGCCCAGGTGGCCGTTAGAAAAAGGCTGAAAACTCCGTCAATGATGGGCATGCGCGCCATGATGACAGGAAGGATACTGGTCGCATAGATCCAGCCGGCCATTTGTCCTGCCACCCCGCCAAAAAGACGTTTTCCAAACCCCATGATCAAAAGGACGGTAAGGCAACCGGCAATAGCAGGAACAGCTCGCACAGCCAGTTCATTCTGGCCAAAAAGGATTAGAGACCCGGCTGTAATCCAATAGAAAAGAGGCGGTTTTTCGTAATATTTTACATAATTGAGGCGTGGAGTAACATAGTCGCCGCTTTCGACCATTTCCCTCGGAATTTCCGCATAACGTCCTTCATCCGGATCCAGAAGCGGATAATCCCCCAGCCCGGCAAAAAAGACAAACGCGGCGGCCAGAAGCACCAGGATCGTGAGGCTCTTGTCAGAATAGTTGTATTTGTTTGTATTGTTTTTTTCGGACTTGGAAATTGTCACGGTCAGTTCCTGATCATGGGACGCAGATATGCAGAATCAACTGGTTAACTTCAGAAAATTGCAATTCCCTGCATTTCCTTCTATTGCGATACGATTTCATCAATGCAATCTTTCAAAATAAGTCAAATTCCCTTATTATACCCTGAGCTTTTTCCTTTTGGCAAGGTGCGTTTTTCTGTTATTGTAGTCCTTCCGTGCCGCTCTTTTTTCTTTTCTCCTTGCATCAGATAGTCCTTACACCTACAATGCTGTGCAGTAGGATAATTTGAGAATAACTGTTCCTGAACGCGAACCGGGAAAAAAGATGGGACTGATTTTTGACGAGAACAGCCTGGGTTTTTATGATGCGTGGCGCCGCTCCGCACAGGGGAGAGCCATTGAGGGTTCTCTTGAAAAACTCTTTCAATCCCTGGTGGAGCCCAGGCCCGGACAGAGGGTTCTTGACGTGGGCTGTGGAACAGGCAATCATCTCTTGATCCTGAACCGCATGGGGTTGAATATCAGCGGAACCGATGCGTCGCATGCAATGGTCCAAAAAGCCAGAAAAAGACTTGGGCATCGGTCCACCCTGAAACAGGCCATGGCTGAAGATCTCCCGTTTGAGGATAATGAATTTGATCTGGTTAGTCTCATTAACGCTTTGGAATTCATGGATAATCCTCTTCAGGCACTGCGTGAGGCAGGAAGGGTTGCAGGCAGCAAGGTTTTTGTAGGTGTACTGAACAGCCTATCCTGGAACGGGATTTTGAATAAATTTCATGGGTATTTTAACGACCCCCTTTTCGGGCAGGCCACTTTTTACAATCTCTGGCAGATAAAGTCTCTGATGCAACTGGCTTATGGACCGGTTCCCATTTCGTGGGGCTGCATCAAGGTGGTTCCCGGCTTCGTGGAAGATTCGAGACCATCTAACAAGGCTTTCTGGAACTGGAAACATTCTCCGTTCGGTTTCTTTTTGGGGTTGTCCGCCACGATGGTGTATACGGTAAGGACGGAAAATCTTCCCCTGAAAGCGAAATTCAAGACGGCAAGCCAGGCCCTGATATCGGCGAGGGTCCGCAAGGAAATGGACCATGCAAGAGGAGTTCAGAAAAGTGAAAGAGGCCTATCTGTATCAGAAAAAAGAGGAAAATAAGGTTCGCTGTCTCCTGTGCAATCATCAATGCCTAATAAAACACGGGGAAAGGGGGCTCTGCCATGTGCGGGAAAACCGATCTGGAGTCCTCTTGAGCCTTGTTTATGGGAAAATCATTGCAGGGCATGTGGATCCCATTGAAAAAAAACCGCTTTTTCATTTCCTGCCTGGAAGCCTGTCCTATTCCATTGCCACTGCGGGATGTAATTTCAGATGTGCTTTTTGCCAGAATGCCGATATTTCTCAGATGCCGGTTGACAGCAACAGGATTGCAGGCCGGGACTCGTCGCCCCTGGAAATTTTGAAGGAAGCCATGGATAGTCACGCCTCGTCCATATCCTACACCTATACGGAGCCAACGATCTATTTCGAGACAGCTCTGGATACGGCTCGTCTCGCGACACAAAAGGGATTGAAAAATGTTTTTGTGACCAACGGATATATGACGAAAAGGTGTCTTCAGGAAATAGACCCACATCTTCACGCGGCAAATGTAGATCTGAAAGCTTTTAGCGACCGTTTTTACCGTGACCTATGCGGAGCAAAGCTGAATCCTGTTCTACGGACCATGGAAACCATGAAGGAAATGGGTATCTGGCTGGAGGTAACCACCCTGTTGATTCCCGGGCTGAATGACAGCGAGGAGGAGTTGAAAGGGCTGGCCCGTTTTCTTGCGGAGCTGGATTCGGTTATCCCATGGCACATCAGCCGTTTTCACCCCACATATCGATTGAACCATGTCCCTTCCACCCCTGTTGAGAGTGTTCGGCGCGCCCGGGATATTGGATTTGAAGCAGGGCTTGAATATGTGTATACAGGGAACGTTCCGGGTGAAAAAGGGGAAAATACTTTCTGCAGCAGCTGCCGGGAATCGGTTATTGAACGTATCGGTTTTCGCGTGGTCGGAAATCGGTTGAAAAATGGGAAATGCCCTTCGTGCGGGGCGGATATCCCGGGTGTCTGGAGCACTTGAGCGATTCAGACCTACCTATAGGCTTTGGAGCGTAAGGAGGGCCTTTCGAGGGTTCTCTTTAGCGCAACCCCCCGTGGAAAAACGAATTGGCCTTCTTCTTCCGCGGGGGGTTAAATATTTTATTGGCGATTTTTGATTATGTAAGGAACAACCCATGAAAAAAGAAGAGGAACTGGCTTTGAAAGCCACTAAGGAAATTGTGGTGAAATTTATTGAGGTTGGAAGGTTGAGCGTCAGTTCCTTCCAGGAGGTGTGGAATATTGTGCATGGTTCCATTTGCGAATCCCTGGATCATCGGAAATCGAAGGAAGAGGATTCTGATTAATCATGAGCGCTTTCAACACGATAGAATATGAAACCCTGGAACCGGGAATTGGCGTTTTATCCCTCAACCGACCTCGCCGCTATAACTCGGTTAATTATCAGATGATGGAGGAACTGGAATCCTTCTGGGGAGAACGACAGCTGGATCTGGATACCCATGTGATGATCCTGAAAGGCAACGGGAAGAAGCATTTCTGCGCAGGGCTGGATATGAAAGAGACCATGAAAAAGATGTCCGAAATGAATACGGACATGTTTTACAGGTTCCAGTCTCGTCTGGCCCGGCTTACCCTGGCCATGCGGCGAGCGCCCCAACCCATTATCTGTGCCGTACACGGTGCAGCGGTTGGCTTGGGCTTCAGTTTTGCCATGGCATCGGATATCCGTGTTATATGCGCGGATGCCCGTTTCTCCGCGGCGTTTGTCAATATAGGATTAGGGGGAGCTGATATGGCATGCAGCTATTTCCTCCCGCGACTTATCGGTGCGGGCAGGGCCTATGAATTCATGTACACCGGGAATTTTATGTCGGCAGATGAGGCATTCTCCCTGGGTCTTGTGAGTAGAATCGTTGAGCCCGATCAGCTTCTGAACAGCGCTATTGATCTGGCAAGGGAGATAAACGGGAAGAACCCTATGGGCCTCAGGTTGACCAAGGAAGCGATCAATATGAATCTGGATACGGGAGGACTTGAGCAGGCGCTTCAGCTGGAGGACAGGAACCAGACGCTTCTCCTTGCCCGGGGGATGGCTGAAAAGGGAGACAAAAGCAGCAGGTATTTTTGAGGGGGGCTTGTCCTACCGTTGATCGGAAAATTGAACCGCAATCCAGAATGTGCCTGAAGGGGGATTTACATTGGAAAAGGAGAGGAAAATGAATCAGAAGAAAGGGTGGTGGCGCCGTTTTCTGGAGCGGCTTGCCAAGGCAAACAGGGAGTCTGCGGTGGGCGGATCTCGGGGTTGATGCAGCAAATCCACCGGTGCCGGGGGCGCCGGAAAATAACAAAAAAGTGTCTTATTCAAATCCCCTGGGTTTGGCTTGCAGGTTCAGCAAAACCATTTCGCCATGAGGACATGATGTCCATGCAGATCCGGTTCATTTCCATTGCCCTGGATTCGGTGTCCGCTTCATTGTAGCACCGAAATTCCGGCGCATTGCCTGACGGGCGAAAATGGACCACTTCACTGCTTTCAAAGGTGATTCTCAGCCCGTCGGTGGTATCTGTTTCCGCTACGCGGCCAAAATTCTTTCCAAAAATCCCTTCGATGGCCTCTTTGTTCCCTTTGCCGTCTTTGGAGAGGAGGCCGTTGATCTTTTCGAAACTTCTCTCCGTCGGAAAATTCTTCAGGCGATCGCTAAAAGTGACTCGCAGGGGAAGTTCAAAAAGTAGTTCGCTGATTTTCTTCCGCCGCTTCATGGCCAGGAGAAGCACCGCCAGGTGCACAATTACCGCATCCCGGGTTGGCAGGGCTTTCAATATTTTCCCTTCCCGTTCCATATCCGAGGCAATGAGGAAACCACCGTTGGCTTCGTACCCCACCACCCGCTTAAAACCTTTTTTCAAGGCCTCCTGCATTCCTTCAATCACGTAAGGTGATCCAATTCTGGTCCGGTACGTCTTTTTGAACCAGCAACATTTTTCGAGAGCGGAGTTGCAGGATACAGGGGTGGCAACCGCGTCGGCTTCGAGATATGCGGCGGTCAGGATACCGGCAATGTCTCCACGGAGCCATTTGCCCCTTTCGTCGCTGATCAGGGGCCGGTCACTGTCTCCGTCCGTGGACACGATGGTATCAAAGTCGGATTCGCCTGCCCATTTTCGGGCAGCGTCCACATCCTCCTGCCGGATGGCTTCCGTATCCACCGGGATGAATATGTCGGAAAAACCCAGAGGGGTTACTTCCGCGCCAAGATCTTTGAAGATTTCCACCATCTGATCCCTTCCGACGGCGGAGTGTTGATACACGGCGATCCTTTTGCCCCTGAGACAACCTTTGGGAAAAAAGTCTACATAACGGTTTACATAGGATGTTGCCGCCAGTGGATTTTCGCTGGGGGCGTTCTCCTTAGTAAGGAACATCCCTTTCTTGTCAAAAACCCCTTCCTTGATGACAGCCACCTGCCGTTTGATTCCCGATTCATCTTCTTTGAGAATTTCCCCTTCAATCCTCGTATATTTTATCCCATTCCTGTCCTCGGGAATGTGGCTCCCTGTAACCATTACCGTGGGAATCCCTGTTTCTATCCCGTAGTTGGCAAGGGCTGGAGTGGGCAGTTTTCCACAGTTTTCAGGAATATGGCCCCTGTCTTCCACAGCTCGTGCAGCCGCGGACATGATGCGGTCCGTACTTGCACGCAGATCGCCTCCGATGGCAATCTTTGATTTTCCTGTTATCTGACCGATTTCTTCAAGATACTGAATGAAAGCCCATGTGTAGGCATAACAGACTTCATCCGTCATATCCACCGCCAGCCCACGGGCCCCGCTGGTCCCGAATTTCACCCCGCTTTCAGCCATCAAATCTTCTATCTTAACCGATTTGCTTCCCATGGGGTTCCCTCCTTGAAAAAGGTCGACGTGTGGTATCTTATTGAAATTCAATGGGTTTGGATTGCAGGTTCAGCTAAATCATTCCTGCTAGGGTTTTTGAACGGGATACTTATTTTCAAATTCGTGACAGATAATTGGAATATTCAACCATGGCCGCAATGGCCCGCGCAGCTCGGTCCGGATCCGGAAAAACAGGTATTCCTCTTGAAAGAAGTCCCTTTATGGATCGATCTTTCAGGCTCATGAACGTAAAACCTACCACAGGTTTACCGTATTTTTCAAGGATTCCCGCCACGGATTGGCAATGCTTTTCCATCCATTGTCTGCTCAGATCATCGATAGCCTCCTCCTGAATCCCCATCTGTGTCAAGGCTCGTTCAACGATTTTCGGCGAGGTAAGGAAGTAAACAAGAAGCGTGTCCGTTTCTTTTTCCTTGATGAGCAGTTGGGGGATGCTGCCGTAAAAATCGTCCGGGTTTTTGGAAAAGGTCAGATCCACAGGGTTGCTGACGCTGCCGGTATGGGGGACAAATGCTGCAAGCTTTTCCACCGTTTCCCGCGACAGGTCGGGCAGTTCAAGCCCAACCCTTCCGCACGCGTCTGCTGCAGCTGCCCCGGGCCCTCCGGAATGGGTTTGAATAACGACCTTTTTTCCTTTCGGTCTTGGCAAACCTCCCAGGACCCAGCAGAAATCAAAAAGTTCCGTTACGGATCGGGCTCTTATAATCCCGCACTGTTCAAACACCCCGTCGTAGATCCTGTCCGGGCCCGCCATGCTTCCTGTGTGCGAAAACCCCGCCTTTCTGCCGGCTTCAGAACCTCCAATATAGAAGGCTACAATAGGTTTGTGGGGGACGATGGACCTGGCTGTTTCAATAAACGCTCTCCCATTTTTTATACCCTCAATGTACAGGGCAATCACCTTGGTTTGAGGACAGGCGCCAAGATACTCCATGCACTCTACCAGATCGATTACCGCCTCGTTGCCAACGCTGAAAGCGGTACTGAACCCAAGGTCGTACCGGTAAAGATAGTTGAACATCTGCGTAACGAAGCTTCCACTCTGGGAGGCCAGGCCGATATAGCCTCCTGGGCCTTCATGGGGAACAAAAGTGGTATTGAGCTTAAAAGACGGGTTGGCCACTCCAATACAGTTCGGACCAAGAATCCGAATCCCATATTTATCCGCTATCCGGACCAGTTCCTTTTCAAGAACGATCCCCTCTCCTCCCACCTCTCTGAAACCGCCGGAAACGACGATAGCCTGACGGATACCCTTTTTGCCGCATTCCTCGAGGGTGTTATTGACTACTTTTGTGGGGAGTACAATCACGGCCAGATCCGGTATTTCCGGAAGGTCCAGAACACTTTTGTAGGCCTTATACCCCAGAACTTCTTCTTCTCTAAGGTGTACAGGATACAGGGCACCTTCGTATCCCAGCGATTTGACGGACATGAGAAGGTTGGTTCCCATGGCCTTAATACTGTTTGAGGCCCCGAAAAAGGCCATACTCCTCGGATTTGCAATTCTAAACAGACGACTTTCTTCTATGGTATGAATCATGGTTACGTATTCCTTTCTTAAAGGTCGTCAACTACTTAACGAGGTCTGTACGCAACGGTTATTTAAATAGTTGACATCCGGTGACTAAATTTTCAAAAATAGCTCCAAAATCATTTTTCAAAGGCTCCAAAGGAGATATTGTCGATGAAACGGCAACGTCCTCAGTCAATCAAGGAATGAAAATGAATACACGCAAAAGCGAATTGACCCCCCTGAAAGACATTATGGCGGATCTGCTTGCCGGTGGTCTGTCATTCAACCCTGATGATGCGAAGATCTGGGAAGTGTGGAATGAGGTCGTAGGTCCTGATATTGCAGAAAATGCTTCTCCCGTTCAGATCAAGGATGGGGTTTTGAAGGTCGCCGTTGCCAACGCCCTCTGGCTGCAGGATCTCCTGTACGATGAAACGTCCATCCGTGCAAACCTCAATGAGTGTCTGGGCAGAGAGGTTGTGACCAGGATTTCATTCAACGTGGGTCCGAAATAGAAAAATCGCCCTGCCCGAGGACAGGAGGAAGAATTTCCAATCCGGGCTGTCCACCCAGTGTTGCTTCAATAAGGGCCAGTTTGCCCGGTGATTCCAGGCTGGGATGATGAATCCTCAGTCTCTTGGGTTCAAAACCATAATGCCGCAGTTTTGAAAAGATATCCGGAAGACGAACGGTTGGATAAATCAGGGTGAGTCGCCCCTTTTTCTTCAAGATTTCTTTTGCCGTGGCGGCGATGTCGCCAATGGAAATCAGAATTTCATGCCTTGCGATGGCCTTGCGCGGATCAGGGTTTATACGGCCGCTCCTGATCTTCCTGTAGGGGGGGTTGCATATCACCCCATCGGCCCAGTTCCTTCTCATGGGAATGTTTCGGATATCTCCCTGAATAATTTTCATCCTGTTTTCAAGATGGTTCAACATGGCATTTCTTGCGGCCTGGCTGACCAGATCTTTCTGTATCTCCATCCCATAAACACAGGCTGCCGGTTTTGTGATGAGCAGAATCAGGGGAATGATGCCGCAACCTGTTCCCAGGTCCACAATCAGATCCCCCTCCTTGACAGTTGCAAAGTCAGACAATAACACGGCATCAATGGAAAATCTGTAGCCGTCTTTTGACTGGATAAGAAAAAGACGGCCATTGAAGAAACGATCTATACATTCATCCGGGCCGGTTTTGATTTCAAGGCGCCTGTATGATTTCATGGGGATCTATCTTGTTGAATACCATTCCGGTCAATACTTTCGGGAAAAAATAGGTTGATTTTCTGGGCATGACAAGAGAATTACGTGCCACTTCCTTCACCTGATCCATCCTGGTGTGATTGAGCAGAAAGCCCATCTGGTATTCCCCCGAAGCCACTGCCTTCATGGTGGTGGAAATATTGCTTTCATAATGAATGATTTCTTCATTATCCAGATCTTTACGGGTCAGACCGAGACATTTCTGCAAGATCAGGCGGGAAAGAACAAGAACATCCAATTCCCTTAAGGAAGGGTGAAGGTCTTCGCCCATCTCCTTTTCCATCCCGGGTTTCAAAGATAACAGGTGCCAATTATCCGCCTGGTTATGGTAAAAACCGATGGAGGTTCTTACTTTTCCATTTTCTTTGAGGAGTCTTTTAAGTTCGGACGCTTCTCCTTTCCTGTTTTTTTGGTTATAGGGGAATCGTTTTATATCAAACCAATTGGCCGCCTTTTTCAGTATATTTCCCGGGTCAAATTCCGAGTCCATTTTAACAAGTCTGTGCGATGGAAGAATCGTTAGCCCTGCATCATTCATATTGGAGAGATACATCATAACATATTCATAAGACCTGTTGGCAGGTTTTTCGCCGAATCTTGCCCGCATGATGTTCCTGAAATTTCTCGCGGTTTCATATCGGTGATGGCCGTCAGCAATGAAGATGGACTTATGGCGCATGACTTCGGACACTTTTTCAAAAAGTCTCGTCCGACTGATCACCCACATTCTATGTCTTGCGCCGTCATCGAGCTCAAAATCCATCTGGGGAGACGGGTCTGAAAATTTCCGACATTCCTCAAGAATGCAATTTTCGGGATCCTCGTAGAGTCCGAAAATCTGGCTGAACTGAGCATTACAGCTCCTGAACAGTTTTAATCGGTCATCTTTGTGAGCCGAAAAGGTTCTTTCGTGTGGGAGAACCACGCCTGAATCCGAGTCTTCTATTTTTACGAGAAGTATGATTCCCCAGCGCACTCTTTCCGGCTCTGCGTTTCCAGGACGGTATGTCATTGCTGTCAGATAAAAAGAGGGCTCTTTGGTGCGGATGAGGGTGCCGTCGGACTGCCACCTCTGAAAGTCATCTGCTGCACGGGTATACCGGTTATCCCAGTCGGAGTCCCCGGTTTTCTTTTCCCCCAGGATCAAACGAACGACATTGTGGGGATCAGCCTGGTAAAGCGCAACCTGTTCTTCTTTCGAGATCACATCGTATGGGGGGGCCATGAGGCGGGAGAGATTCTGTTTTTTATCCAAGTTGTAGGTTAACCCTTTAAAAGGGGCTACTATTGCCATATTATGCTCCTTATTATAAAATATACCGCTGAGAAAATTGGGTTGTAATTTCCCTCAGAGTCAAACGCGTGTCAAGGAAATACAGCTTTTTTTTGTGGAGGATACGGATTTCTTTGCTTTTTACGCCTAAAATTATGGTTTCTTGGTATCCTATTCAAAAACTCCGGCAGGAATGGGTTCGCTGAACCTATAATCAATCCATTGCCAGGGAATTTGAATAGGATACGTTTCTTGTTACGTAGAGATCTTTTTAAGTGGTCAAGATGAATTGTTCTGAAGGGAAATGGAGGTGCATGTGTTTGAAAATCAATCGGCCAGGCCCGCCTGCAGCGCCATTTGCGCAAGCAATGCGGGCAGGGAAAATCAGGACCAGATTCCCATTGATCTTGTAGTGGATGGGGGCGTAGCTTTGAC
>ERZ889078.2023-NODE-2023-length-15052-cov-11.792959_pt1 | contig 15052 bp, 14 predicted proteins | sample MGYA00521266_ERZ889078 | MGnify/ENA primary metagenome ERZ889078 (study PRJEB32303, sample SAMEA104408618) | aquatic metagenome | biome: Brackish water; feature: Pelagic; material: water | place: Baltic Sea | collected 2014-06-16T06:34:00 | depth 76,534 m ...
CCGTTTACGACGACGCGCACTTGGGTCACGCCAAATCGGCTCTGGTTTTCGACCTGCTCACTCGCGTTTTAAGGGCCAACGGCTACGACGTGACTTACGCTAGAAACATCACGGACATTGACGATAAAATTATCAAAAAAGCCATCGAGCAAGGAAAGGAGATAAAAGAGATTACCGACTTTTACACGGCCGCTTTTCATAAAGAGATGGAGGCCATCGGCGTGAAGCGTCCCGACATTGAGCCAAAAGCCACCGAAAGCCTAAACGCCATGTACGAGATGATACAAAAGCTTTTGGACTCCAAGCACGCTTACGCGACCGACGAGGGCGACGTTTACTTTGACACGACTAGCGACAACCAATACCTCACGCTTTCAAAGCGCCATCAAAACGAAGACGAGAAGCAAGAGCGCGTGGAGAGTTCTTCTTTTAAACGCAACCCTTCGGATTTTGCGATATGGAAAAGCGTAAAAGACGACACGTTAACTTATGAGTCGCCTTTTGGAGCTGGTCGTCCCGGTTGGCACTTGGAGTGTTCGGCGATGATTGAAAAGCACTTGGCCAAACCGAACGCCCCGTTCGCGGTGGACATTCACGGCGGCGGCGCGGATCTGCTTTTTCCTCACCATGAAAACGAAGCGGCGCAAACGAGATGTTCCACAAACCACGCGCTGGCGAACTACTGGACGCACAACGGTTTCGTAAACATAGACGGCGAAAAAATGAGCAAAAGCTTGGGAAACAGTTTTTTCCTAAAAGACGCGCTCAAGGAGCACGACGGCGAAGTACTGCGTTTTTATCTGCTTAGCACTCACTATAGAAGCAACTTTAACTTTAACGCCGACGATTTGGCGACCGCGAAAAAAAGACTCGACAAGATTTATAGACTCAAAAAACGGCTTTTTGGTTTGGCGTCTTGCAACGACGCGACCGCGTTTAAAGCCGAGTTGCTAAAATCTTTAAGCGACGATATGAACGTCTCTTCCTCTCTCGCGCTTATCGAAGAGATGATTTCAAACGCGAACGAAACTCTCGACGCCGCAGGCAAGCACAAGGAGCTCAAAAAGGAGACTCTCGCGAATCTCGCGTTTATCGAGGAAATTTTGGGCTTTGGCGTCAAAAATCCATTTGAGTACTTTCAATTTGGAATGGAAGAAGAGACGAAAGAAAAATTGGCGGAGCTCATCGCCAAACGCGACGAAGCCAAAAAAGCCAAAGATTTCCAAAGTTCAGATAAAATCAGAGACGAAATATTGGCGTTTGGCGTGAATTTAATGGACACTACCCAGGGCTCTTTTTGGGAAAAAATATAAACAAAAAACAAAGGCGAAACATGAAATACTTAAAAACGATGATTCTGAGCTTAAGCGTTCTTTTAAGCGCCACCCTGCTTGCAAACGAAGCGGAGTTAAAAGCGAAAATCGAGCAACTACCGATGATTAAAGCGATTGGAGCGAATATCACGAAAGTAATCGTTCAAAACGACGTTTACCACTTTAACGCCGAAGTCAAGGGAGACAGACCCGGTAAGTTTGAAGGCTTTTTAACAAAAGATATGAACACGATGATCATGGGCAAGGCTTACGACACGAGAACACAGGCGGAACTTCTAATCCCGATGGACTTGGACGTACAAAAATTAAAAAGCGTCGCCGCTTACAAAACGGGAAATGGTAAAAACGAATACTTTGTTTTTACGGACCCGGAGTGTCCTTACTGTCAGCAGTTGGAAAAGAAAATAACGGCCGTGAAAAGCGACGTTACCGTATACACCATTTTATTTCCTTTGAGTTTTCATAAGAACGCCAAAAGCATGTGTAGATACGTACTCAATCAAAAAGACGATGGAGCCAAAGCCAAAGCCATGAAAGAAATCGCCAACAAAGACCTAAGCTATCAAAAAGCGACGTATTCCGCGGCGAAAGTGACTCTCTTGGACGATAAGATACAAAAAAGTTTAAATGAAGCCGCCAAAATTGGCATTCAGGGAACTCCGACCATACTGAGCGCGCAAGGCTTTAAAGCCAACGCGAGCGACATTATTCAAGCAAAATAAGAGTATCTTTTTTTAGCAATAAGTCGCTAAAACGCCGGCTTTCACGCTCTCGTAAACTTCTTCGCCTTTGAGCTTTTTGACGATGGCCAAAGCGAAGCAGATGGCGGTCGCGGGTCCGCGAGAAGTCATGATATTTTCATCTTCGACAACCATGTTCGCGTCGCCTTGATACCCATCCCTTTTTATCTCTTTTTCAACCGACGGGTAGCAGGTGTATCTCTTTTTTAAAACGCCGGCCGCGTTTAGCGCGAAAGGCGCGGCGCAAATGGCTCCGATGTTTTTGCCCTTCGCGTCCATCTCTTTTAAAAGATTTTGAACGTTTTCGTCTTTAGCGAGGGCGTGCGTTCCCTCCCATCCGCCGGGTAAAACTATCATGTCAATCTCATTCGCGCCGACGTCTTTCACTTGAAAATCGGTTTGCACGCTTACGCCGTTCGCGCCTTGAACAAGCGCGTTGGCGTCCAAAGAGGCGACCATGACTTCAATCTTCGCCCTTCTTAAGACGTCTATGACGCTAATCGCCTCGATCTCCTCAAAACCTTTGGCCAATGGCACTAAAACTTTCATAAAAACTCCTTTATTAAATCATTAGCATTATTCTAGTACAATTTCCTAAATTTCCACAATAGGCGCAATCATAAAATGATCAACTATCAAACCATAAAAAATTTACTTTTCAAATTTGAACCCGAAACCGCGCACCACATTGCCGAGTTCGTTTTAAGACTTCCAAACGTTTGCCAAATTCCCTTCAACTTTTTTTTAAAATCCCACTTCGTCGCGGACAAGATTTTAACCCAAAAGTTGTTTGGAAGAGAATTTTTCAATCCCGTTGGTCTCGGCGCGGGATTTGACAAAAACGCGACGATGATAAGAGGCGTTCAAATTTTAGGCTTTGGATTTACCGAGATTGGAACCGTCACTCCAAGGTCTCAAAACGGCAATCCAAAACCTAGAATGTTTCGTCACGTTGAGGAAGAAACCATTCAAAACGCCATGGGCTTTAACAATGACGGAGCCTACCGCGTTCACAAAAGGCTTAAAAAAAGGTTTCCTTTCACGACGCCAATAGGGATAAACATCGGGAAGAACAAGAACACGCCCGACAAAGAAGCGATTAACGATTACATACGTCTCATCAAATATTTTAACGGTCTTGGGGATTATTTCGTCATAAACGTCTCTTCGCCCAACACTCCGGGACTTCGCGATTTGCAAAACGAAGAGTTCATAGGCAAACTTTTCAAAGAGGCCAAAGCGCTCACAAAAACGCCGATACTCTTAAAAATATCTCCGGACATGGAACTCCAAGACGCGGTGGCTCTCGCGAAAATGGCGGTTGAAAATGGCGCCGACGGAATCATAGCGACCAACACGACCATAGACTACTCGCTCGTTAAAAATCCCGAGCCGATAGGCGGATTGAGCGGCGCGGTTTTAAAAGAAAAAAGCTTTAAAATATTCGAAGCGATCGCGAAAGAGCTGTATGGAAAAACCACGCTAATTTCGGTTGGCGGAATCGATTCCGCGGAGGAAGCCTACAAACGGATAAAAGCCGGAGCCTCTTTGGTTCAGATCTACAGCGGACTCGTTTTTCACGGACCGGACATGATTATGAACGTGAACAAAGGGCTTGTAAAACTTTTAGTAGCCGACGGATACGCGAACGTTACCCAAGCCATAGGCGCGGATAGAAAATAATGAAAATCATCTTAACCATCATACTAACTTTAGGAGCCCTCATGGCGTCGTCACTACCAAAATACGAAACAAAAACTCTCAAAAACGGACTGCAAATAGTGGTGATTCCGCTTGAAAACTCCACGAACGTCATAAGCACCGACATCTTTTACAAGGTTGGAAGCCGCAACGAGGTTATGGGCAAAACGGGCATAGCGCACATGCTCGAACACATGAATTTCAAATCAAGCAAAAACCTAAAAGCGGGCGAGTTCGACAAGGAAGTCAAAAGCGTGGGCGGCGTCAACAACGCTTCGACTAGTTTCGACTACACTCATTACTACATAAAATCTAGCGCGGACAATCTTAACAAGTCCGTGGAACTTTACGCCGAACTTATGCAAAATCTCAAACTAAAAGACGAAGAGTTTCAACCAGAACGCGACGTCGTCACCGAAGAGAGACGCTGGAGAACCGAAAATTCCCCTATGGGTTATCTTTACTTCGCGCTCTTCAACAACGCCTACGTTTATCATCCATACCACTGGACGCCGATAGGTTTCATGAACGACATTAGAACTTGGAGCATTGGCGACATTAAAGATTTTCACGCCACTTACTATCAACCAAACAACGCCATTTTGATGGTGACCGGCGACGTGGACCCAAAAGAAGTTTTCAAAAGCGCCAAGGCCGCGTTTGGCGACGTCAAAAACAAAGTCGAAGTGCCAAAAGTGAAGTTTGTCGAGCCCGAACAAGACGGAGCTAAAAGAATCATAATACACAAAGAGAGCGAAGTCGAAATGTTGGCGCTCACCTTTCACATTCCAAACTTTCAAGATCCAGACCAAGTTACGCTCAGCGTTATGTCGGAAATTTTATACTCTGGAAAAAGCTCGCGTTTGTACAAAGAGCTCGTCGATGAAAAACGTTTGGTAAACTCCATCTACGCCTACAATATGGAAAACATAGATCCGGGTCTTTTTATCTTTTTGGCCACCTGCAACCCTGGAGTAAAGGCGGAAGAAGTTGAAAAAGAGTTGCTAATTCAGATAGAACTAATGAAAACGACGAAAGTCACGAAAGCGGAACTTGACAAGGTAAAGATAAACTCGAAATCCGACTTCATTTACTCCTTGGAGAGCTCGACTTCGGTTGCCAATCTTTTTGGTAGCTACTTAGTTCGCGGCGACATGACTCCGCTTTTGACTTACGAAGAAAACATCAAAAAAATAACGGCCAAACACGTTCAAGACGCGGCTAAAAAATACTTTGATTTCAATAAATCGACCACTCTTATTTTGAGAAAAGGCGAATAAAAGTCTTTCACGACTTCTTAATGTTTATTTCGGTATAAATCGGTTCAGAAAACACATCTAATCTGGACCGCCAAGACATGCAAGACATTTTCAAACCAAAATTTTTCACTCTGCTCAAAGAAGGCCTTTCCAAAGAACAAATAACGTCTGATATTTTTTCAGGAATCGTAGTTGGAATCGTGGCCTTACCCCTCGCCATCGCTTTCGCCGTGGCGTCTGGCGTTTCGCCGGAAAAAGGCCTCATCACAGCCATCATAGCGGGCTTTTTGATCTCTTTGCTTGGCGGCAGCAGAGTTCAAATCGGCGGTCCAACCGGCGCGTTCGTCATCATAGTCTTTGGTCTCGTCCAAGAGTATGGAATCGAAGGCTTGATCATATCCACGATAATGTCCGGAATCATCTTAATCATATTTGGCCTTTTAAAAATGGGAGCGCTGATAAAGTACTTTCCGCATCCTTTGGTGGTTGGATTTACGAGCGGCATCGCGGTCGTCATATTTTCAACGCAAGTCAAAGACGCGCTCGGTTTGGACATAGACAAACTGCCCGCCGAGTTTGTCCAAAAGTGGGCTCTGTATTTTTCGCAGATCGGCGATACAAACTATTACGCGCTCGCCATCGCTTTGGCGACTATTTTGATAACGGTTTTTTCATCCAAATTTCTCAAGAAAATTCCCGGCTCCTTCGTGGCGATCATTCTCATGACAATCGTCGTTCAGACGCTAAACTTGCCCGTGAACACCATCGAAAGTTTTTTTGGAGAAATTCCAAGCGCGATTAGTTTTTCCATGCCGACGCTAGATTGGAGCCACTTGGGCGTATACGTCGCGCCCGCCTTCACCATAGCGCTCTTGGGAAGCATAGAGTCCCTGCTCTCCGCCGTTGTCGCGGATGGCATGATAAGCGGCAATCACCGCTCCAACACGGAACTAATCGCGCAAGGAATCGCGAACGTGGTGACTCCTTTTTTTGGCGGCATACCCGCGACCGGAGCGATCGCTCGAACCGTCACTAACGTAAAAAACGGGGGGAGGACTCCCATAGCGGGCATGGTTCACGCCTTAACGCTCTTGGCGATTACGCTGTTTTTTGGCGGCATGGCGAAACTCATCCCTATGTCCGTTTTGGCCGGAATACTCATCGTCGTTTCCTACAACATGAGCGAATGGCGTTCCTTTGTCGCCATACTTCGCGATTCGCCCTTCGACGTCGTCGTGTTGCTGTCCACTTTTTTCCTGACCATTTTCGTCGATTTAACGGTGGCCATCGAAGTCGGAGTCGTCACGTCCTCGCTCTTGTTCATGAAGAGAATGGCGGATTTGGGAATCGGCGAGGACGCGCAAACAAACGTCGACAGCGACCTAATAGACGACTATGCGGATTTGCCAAAAGAAATATCGATTTACGAAATCAGCGGTCCGCTCTTTTTTGGTTCGGCGAAACAATACGCCGCGACGATTAAGAGCATTGGCTGCAAAAGCGAGATAATAATCATACGAATGAGACACGTTCCCTTTATAGACTCGACCGGACTGCGAAATCTCCAAGGAATGATCCTCGAACTCCAAGCTCAAGGCGTTCAAATCCTACTCTCGGGCGTAAACAAATCCGTCATGAAAAACTTAAGCGAACATCATATTTCCGAGCTTATAGGCGACGAGAACATGCTTGACAGTTTCGACAAAGCGGTAAAGCGCTCCATAGAAAAGTTAAACGCGAGTGGCGTACGTTAAATCTTTTTAGCTATAATAATCCATTATTTTTAAAGGCTAATTAGAATGAATTTAGTAACTGGTTCCTCAACCGCGATTATCACTCCGTTTAAAAATGGAAAACTCGACGAGCAGACTTACGCCGCTCTCATACAACGCCAAATCAACAACGGCATGGACGCGATTTGTCCCGTTGGAACCACTGGCGAGAGCGCGACGCTGTCGTACGAAGAAGATAGAAGATGCATGGAAATCGCCGTGGAGGTTTGTAAAGGAACCAACACGAAAGTTCTCGCGGGAGCGGGAAGCAATTCAACCTCGGAGGCCATCCAAGCGGCGAAAGTCGCGCAAGAGTGCGGCGTGGACGCTATTTTTTCGGTGGCTCCTTATTACGTAAAGCCATCTCAGGAAGGACTTTACCAACACTACAAAGCCATCGCCGAGTCGGTTCCAGAACTTCCATTTATGCTTTATAACGTTCCAGGTAGAACGGTCGTGGACATTAGCGCCGACACCGTCATTAGGCTTTTTGACGACGTTAAAAACATCTATGGCATTAAGGAAGCGACTGGCTCCCTAGAGCGAACCATAGAGCTTTTGTCTCGCAGACCGGACTTGAAGGTGTTTTCGGGCGACGACGCCATCGACTACCCCATCTTGGCCAATGGCGGAGCGGGAATCACTTCCGTCACCTCCAACCTTGTGCCTGATTTGAAAAGCGAATTGGTAAGACTCGCTCTCGCGGGCGACTTCATGGGAGCCAAAGCCATCAACGACAAGCTTTATCCGCTCAACAAAGTCATGTTTTGCGAATCAAATCCCATCCCAATCAAAGCCGCCATGTACATAGCCGGGCTTATCGACACTCTGGAGTATAGACTTCCCCTCACTCCTCCAAGTTTGGAGAACATGAAAAAAATCGAAGAAGTCATGAAAAACTACAACATTAAAGGATTATAAATGAGCGAAAAAACAATGACCGGCAAAACGCTATTCGTAAGCGGCGGAACTCGCGGCATAGGCAAAGCCATCGTATACGAGTTTGCTTCAAAAGGTTGCGACGTGGCGTTTACCTACGCTTCAAACGCGGAAACCGCGACTGAAATAATCGCGGACGTTCAAAGCAAGTATGGAATAAAAGCTCGAGCCTACAAGCTCAACATCCTAGAGCCCGACACGTATAGAGACGTTTACAAAGAGTTTGACGAAGATTTCGACAGACTCGACTACTTCATTTCAAACGCCATCATCTCCGGTCGCGCCGTCGTTGGCGGATTCGCTCCGTTTATGAGACTTAAACCAAAAGGCTTGGGGAACATCTACACGGCAACCGTAGAAGCGTTTGTTGTCGGAGCTCAAGAAGCGGTCAAACGCATGGAAAAAACCGGGGGCGGAAGCATCATATCCATGAGCTCGACTGGAAATCTCGTTTACACTCCAAACTACGCGGGTCATGGAACCAACAAGGCCGCGGTTGAAACGATGGTTCGTTACGCCGCGGCGGAACTTGGAGAAAAAAACATCAGAGTAAACGCGGTAAGCGGCGGACCGATTGACACGGACGCGCTCAAAGCGTTTCCAAACTACGAAGAGGTAAAAGCGGAAGTCGTTAGACGCTCGCCACTGAGCCGCATGGGAGACGCTACCGATTTGACGGGCGCGTGCGCTTTTCTTTGTTCAGACGCGTCCTCATGGTTAACGGGTCAAACTATCGTCATAGACGGCGGAACTTCTTTTCAATAAAGTTAAGAGTTCTCCATCGCGCGATGTTTAAATATGACGGGAGAAACAAAATGATTAAAATATTCCGTTTTTATCGGTTTTTTTAAGAAACGGCGTACACCATTTTTTTTCATTTTCAGGTAGCTTATTCGAGTTTCATCCCCACTAATCGCAAAAAAATAATTTTTTAAGTCTGGTCTTAGCGCAAACAATTGCGAAGCAAACTCGTAACCACTCATTTTTGGCATATTAATGTCGCTAAACACTATGTCCGCGCCATTTTTTTCAATCATTTTTAGCGCGTCATGCCCACATTCAAAAGAAAAAATCTCATCCTCTTGAACTCCAAGTTCCTCAAGAAAAGATTCGATAAACATGCGTATAGTCTTGGAATCGTCTAGTATAATTATTTTCATTAGTATAACTATATCAAATATATCTTAAAAATGACATAAAATAAAAAACTAAGAAAAGCCACTCAAAGTCGTCACATTAAGCTTGACGGCTGAATGACTATAATAAAACTTAATTTTGGTTAAGCTAAAACGTGTATACTATCAAAATTATTATCTAGGAGAAAAAATGCAGACTATAGACTCATTGTCACAAGAAGTACAAGATAAAATAAGCGCTTATGGCGAAAAATTTAAAGACATATTTGAAGTAATGGAAAAAGTGGTTTTTAAAAGCGACGTAAAGCTTTTCGGCGAAATAGTGAACGAACTTGAAGACGTAAATATTCAAAATCATTACGGATGGACTCTTTTGCACATAACCATAAGACGCGAAGAGACCGCCATGGTGGAGCTTCTTCTCAAAAAAGGCGCGGATATAGACAGAGTCGACGGCGTTGGCTGGACTCCGCTTATGGAATCAATCATGGACGACAAACCAGCGTTATGTAAATTATTAGTGGACAATGGCGCCAACAAAACAATAGCGAACGCCAGAGGCGCCACGGCTCCAATGCTCGCTCAAAAATTCGGTCGCGCAAATATGTACGCTTATTTATCATAAAGGAAAAGAAAATGAACAGAAGAGACGCAATAAAACTATCCACAATAGCCGCGTTAGGCGTTGTCGCCACAACGGCAAGCGCCGCGTGTCCAAGTCAAAAAGCTTGCATAATCAACGATGACGATAAAAATAAAAACCGCAACGTTATGGCGCCTGTTGACGCAAGTAATCTTACAAAAGCGGAACTAAAGCACACTCCGCAAATCACTATTGGCGAAAAAGACGCCAATGGCTACGTAAACGTTCAAATCACCGTCGGTCAAGGCGGCGTCATTCACCCAAGCGTGGCGGATCATTGGATTGATTTTATCAAACTGCACGCGGACGACAAGTTTGTCGGAATCAGCAAATTACAGGCTGAAATTTCTCGCGGAGCGGCGGCGTTTAGCGTTAAACTAGACGGAGTCAAAACTTTAACCGCGACAGCGGGATGCAACCTTCACGGAATTTGGTCCAGCGATTTAAAAATATAACCGCCTCAAGGACCCTTATTGCTAAACTTACCTAACGCTTTGGCGTCGCTTCGCATCCTTCTCGCTCCACTCATGTTCTGGATTATTTTAAATCCAGAACTTTTCACGGACAATGGATTTGACGTTACTTGGAACTACTATTTCGCTTCTCTTCTTTTTGTTTTAGCAAGCGCCACGGACTTTTTTGACGGCTACATAGCTAGAGAGTGGAACCAATCAACCATGCTTGGAGCCATTCTTGACCCATTAGCGGACAAGATGCTAACTTTAGCCGCCTTTCTTGGTCTTATGATGATTGGAGAGGCTTCACCTTGGGCTATTTACGTCATCATCATTCGCGAGTTGTTTATTACCGGAATAAGAACAGTCGCCGTTAGCGAGGGTCTAAACATAGCGGCGTCGATGGCTGGAAAAGTGAAAACAGTCGCGCAGATGATAGCCATAGGCTTTTTGCTTATGCGTTGGCCGTTTGCGGACGAGCTTCTATGGTTCGCCGTCTTTATAACCGTTTACTCCGGTTTGGAATATTTATGGGGCTTTAGAGCCTCTCTTTTAAAAGGTGAACTAAAATGAGTTGGTTTGTATCTCTTCTCGTCCTTTCCGGACTAATATTTTTTCACGAACTGGGTCACTACGTGGCCGCTCGTTTGGTTGGCGTTTACGTAGAAGTTTTTAGCATAGGTTTTGGTAAGAGGCTCTTTACGTTTCGAAAATTCAACACCGAGTGGAGCATCTCCGCCATTCCGCTTGGCGGATACGTAAAGATGAAAGGTCAAGACGATACCGACCCCACGAAAAAAAGCTACGACGCCGATAGCTACAATAGTAAAACGCCAACGCAGAAGATATTCATACTTTTGGCGGGGCCCGCCGCGAACTTCATCTTGGCGTTCGTTCTTTACTTTTTCATAGCGCTCGGTTCGCCAAGCATTTTATCTCCCGTCATTGGCGACGTGCTAAAAGATTCGCCCGCGTTTATCGCCGGACTCGAATCAAACGACACGATCTCTTCAATCAACGGCGAGCAAGTGAGTACGTGGAAGGACATGGCGGAGATAATCGCCGCGTCAAGCGGTTCGCTAAATCTTCAAATCATCCGAAACGGTTTCATCGAACAAAAAACGCTAACGCCAACGCTCAAAGAGGCTACGAACATGTTTGGCGAAAGCGCGCAAAGAAAGATGATTGGCATTAGTAGCGCCGGCGTCACGCACAAACTAGAGCTTGACGTCGCCAGCACATTTTCTTACGCCACCGAACAAACCGTTTTCGCTTCGACGATGATATTTACGGGTCTCAAAAAGCTGATCGTTGGCGAAGTTCCCGCCAAAGATTTGGGCGGCGTCATCAGCATCGTGAAACTAACCTCCGACGCGACCGCGGCTGGCTGGATGAGCGTGCTTTTCTTCGCCGCTCTCATCAGCGTAAACCTTGGCGTTTTAAACCTTCTTCCCATCCCCGCTCTCGATGGCGGACACGTAATGTTCAACCTTTACGAGCTCATCTTTAGACGAGAAGCGAGCGAGCAAGTCATAGTGAACCTAACCATCGGCGGATGGGTGGTACTTCTTGGAATTATGGGACTTGGACTTTTTAACGACATAAACAGATTAGTCGGGTAATATAGTTACAAGCCACTATACAACGCCCCTAAAAATCAAGAAAAATCCAGCCTCATTTATTTCCATCTCGCACTGGTTCATTGCCAGCGGGAGTTTTGTAAAAAACTACGTTTGCCTTCTTTACGCGTAATTAGTTGCGCCGTCTTTGGTTCACGTTGGCAAGCCGGTTTTGTCATTTTTATATCTTTTCAAGCTCTTTCCAGCCTAGATAAAAAACATAATGCCTCGCAATTTTATTTACTTCCATCATTGATCGCGCTTTCTAGAGTAAAGCTAAGAATAATTTCGCTAGACTAAGCGCGATAATTATGAAAACGGCAATACCAAGAGAGAGGGTAAGATATGATGTCATATGAAACAGTACTTTTAGTAGATGACAGTAAAGTTGTGCAAGCCTATTTTAATCAGCTAATAAATCCGCTTGAGTTTAAGCTCTTGATAGCAAGCAACGCGAAAGAGGCTAATGATTTCATTGCCCAGGACAAAGATATTGGAATAGCGATAGTTGACATTAGCCTTCCCGACGCGCCAGATGGAGCAATGGTCGATTACGCCATAAACAATAATATTCCAACCATTGTTTTAACGGGTTCAAGAGATCAGGCTGTACGAGAGCTGATGATGTCAAAAAACATTGTCGACTACATGCAAAAAAATTCCAAGGATGATTTTACGAACGTCGTTGAGCTAATGCGCCGGTTAGTCAGAAATAGAAATACGAAAGTTCTTATCGTGGATGATTCGACAACGTTTCTTATGCACCTCAAACAACTTTTGACGCGTCATCTATTTAGCGTTGTCGAGGCTCAAAACGGCAAAGAGGCATTGTTGAGATTAGAGGAGCATCCAGATATTGCGATGGTGCTGACCGACTACGAGATGCCTGAAATGGACGGGTTGAATCTTATCCAGCAAATCCGCAAAAATCATACGCGTTATGATTTGCCAGTTATGGTTTTATCAACGCATGACGATGGACGTAAAATAGCTAATTGTCTCAAGTCCGGAGCGAACGACTATCTTCATAAACCCTATAAAATGGAGGAGTTTTTCAGTAGGGTTTACATGAATCTTAATAACAGCGCAAACATGCTTCAAATAAAAGAGCAACAACATCTGCTTAAACAATATAAAAACGCCATTGACGAGACCAGCATTGTTTCAAAAGCGGATGTTCATGGAAGAATCACTTTCGTAAACGATATGTTTTGCGAGACGTCGGGCTACTCGGAAAAGGAGTTGTTGGGCAACACTCACAACGTCGTGAGACATCCGGACACTCCAGTCGAGACTTTTAAAACGCTTTGGAAAACAATTTTAAATAAAAAAGTATGGCACGGGGTCATTAAAAACCGTAAAAAAAATGGCGACCCCTACATCGTCGACACTACGATTATACCCATTCTCAACGCCAATGATGAAATAGAGGAATTTATCACCATTCGCAAAGATATAACGCTTGTTGTTGAACAAAATACGATTATCCAAAAACTGTACACCGACCCTTTGACAAAGCTTCCAAATCGTCAGAAACTCATGCATGACCTTGAGCTTACGGATTTCGCGTCGCTTGCGATAATAAACATAGACTCATTTAATGAAATCAATAGTTTTTACGGTTATGAACTTGCGGACAGATTGCTTGTCGAAGTTGCAAAAAAAATCAAAAATTTTACGTCGCAAACACATTATACGTATAAGCTTCCCGTAGACGAATATGCAATATTAGGTGAAAACGTGAGCGAAATCGAGGAGAAAATATTTGTCTTTGATCTGCTTGAGCAGCTTAGTAACCATAGTTTCATGATAGATGAACACGAGATTTTTCTACACTTCTCCGTAGGAATCTACTCAGGAGTGAAAGATCGCCTCGTTAACGCGGATATCGCTCTTCAGCAGGCAAAAGTAATGAAAAAAGACATATGCGCTTATGGGGATTTGCCAGACTTAAATGAGATACAGTCCAATAATCTAAAATGGATTAAAAAACTGCACCATGCTATTGAAGAGGGTAGAATCCAAGCGTTTTTCCAGCCAATAGTGGATAATCAAACGAAAAAAATAGAGAAGTATGAGTCTTTGGTTCGAATGATGGATGGTAACTCCAAGCCGATATCTCCTTTCTTCTTTTTGGACATTGCCAAAAAAACAAAGCTTTACGATAAATTAACCAAAGCGGTTTTTGATCAAACCATCCTGCTTGCAAACAAACATAAAATCTCTTTCTCTGTCAACTTAACCGTAACGGATTTAAAAAACACCGCAATGATGGAATCTTTTTGCGAAGAGATTCAACTGCTGAAACTGGCTGATTACATCGTATTTGAAATTGTGGAATCCGAAGAGTTGGAGTCTGCCGAACTATATGAAGCCGTTAAACGGTTAAAGCGATGCGGAATTAAAATATCCATTGACGATTTTGGAACTGGCTACTCTAACTTCGATTATCTTATAAAGCTCAACGCAGATTTTATTAAGATTGACGGCTCAATCGTCAAAAAGATTTTAACTGATAACAATTCAGAACTTATCGTAAAAACCATTGTCAATATAGCCAAGGAACTTGGCGCGAAAACAATTGCGGAGTTTGTGGAGAGTGAGGCTATTTACACGAAAGTAAAAGAGCTTGGCGTGGATTATTCGCAGGGATACTACTTTTCAGAACCCCTTGAAAACATAATTATAGATTGAAAAATCAAAGGAAGACAAATGAAGACATTGTTAGAAAATGACGTTGAAGCTGAAATTTTTGAAGCGACTGATGGCCTAGAAACGGTGGAGAAAAAAGAGAAGCCGGATATAGTGTTTTTAGATTTAACAATGCCTAAAATAGATGGTTTTGGGGCGCTCCAACAGATTGGTGGGCTAACGCGATGACGCAAACGGAGTACAAAATATACATAGACGACGTGATAAGACGAGTTGAAACCGCTAGGCTAAAGGTTAGCGGTCATCACATAGTGAAAACCGTCGCGGTAAGCAAATACTCAACCGCGGATGACGTAAAAAAGCTTTACGAAATCGGGCAGCGCGCCTTTGGCGAGAACAAGGTGCAAGACCTCAAGGAAAAAGCCAAAGAGCTCGAAGAGTTGCCGCTCGAATGGCACTTCATAGGCAACCTGCAAAAAAACAAAATCAACAACCTGCTAGACGTTGGCCCCGCTCTCTTTCAGGCGCTCGACTCTTTGGAGCTAGCCCTTGAGCTGCAAAAAAAACTTCAGGCGAAAGAGATGACGCTTGATTGCTTGGTTCAAATAAATTCCGCCAAGGAAGAGTCCAAGCACGGTCTTTTGCCAGAAGAAGCCATTGAAATCTACGCGCGAATACAAAACGAGTGTCCAAACATAAATCTAAAAGGCGTTATGAGCGTCGGCGCTCACAGCGACGACAAAGACATGATCAAAAAAAGCTTTCAAACAACCCATGAAATATACAAACAACTTCCAAACGC
>ERZ889078.2032-NODE-2032-length-15019-cov-7.736167_pt1 | contig 15019 bp, 14 predicted proteins | sample MGYA00521266_ERZ889078 | MGnify/ENA primary metagenome ERZ889078 (study PRJEB32303, sample SAMEA104408618) | aquatic metagenome | biome: Brackish water; feature: Pelagic; material: water | place: Baltic Sea | collected 2014-06-16T06:34:00 | depth 76,534 m ...
GGGTGTGGATTACCTGGCTACCGGGCATTATGCACGCAAAATGAAGCATGAAGCGTCCGGTAAATGGGTCGTCGGTAGGGGTAAAGACCAGAATAAAGATCAGTCCTATGTACTTTGGGGTATCCGTCCTGAAGAACTAAGCCGAACCATCTTCCCCCTCGGTGACTTGTCAAAACAAGAAGTCCGTGAGCAGGCAGCCAAGGCAGATATGCGCACAGCCGATACTCCTGAAAGCATGGAGATTTGCTTTGTTCCAGACAATGACTACCGACGTTTTCTCGCTGAGCAGTATCCTGAGATAGCAGAATCGGCACCCGGCGGAAATTTTTTAAATTCAAAGGGTGAAGTGATCGGTGAGCACCAGGGTATTCATAATTACACAGTGGGACAACGCAAGGGACTGGGTCTGGCAACAGGTGAACGAATCTTTGTGAATAAAATTGATGTTGAAACGAACACTGTGCATGTAGGCAGTCGCGAAGACGCCGATGCCACCGAATTTACCGTAAATTCATGTAATTGGTTGATTCCTGAGTCCTTCATTTTTGATGTCCCCGTAGATGTCCAGATTCGTTATAATCATATTGCCAAGCCAGCCAGAATCAATCGCTTATCAGACGATGAGATAAGGGTGAACTTTGAGACTCCTGAAAATGCAATCACTCCAGGACAGTCCGCCGTATTCTTTCAGAATGGCATGGTTGTCGGCGGTGGTATCATTAAGTCTCTTTAAGTTTTGAATTCCATACTCTTCGCATTAGAAAAACTTAGATTGGATCCAGAATGAGCGCAGAGAAAAGCAAACAATTAGCAGTCGTCATTATGGCAGCCGGAAAAGGCACGCGTATGCAGCGCGATGACATTCCCAAGGTCTGTAATCTGATTCTGGGGAAACCCATCATTCAATACGTAATTGATCAAGCTAAATATTTATCGGCCTCCAAAATCATCTGCATCGTGGGACATCAGCAAGCAGCGGTTAGAACTGCATTAGAGAGCGAGCCTGTTTTATTTGCGGAACAGCTTGAACAGTTGGGTACTGGACACGCAGTCTTGCAGACAGCTGAACTTTTAAAGGATTTTGACGGCGATGTGATCGTTCTGTCCGGTGATGTTCCCCTCCTCCGGGGCAGCACCTTGACTGCTCTCCTAAAGCAACATCGTGGAGGACACTTTGCAGCTACGGTGCTCACTGCAATTGCGGAAGATCCAAAAGGATATGGGCGCGTATTGCGAACGTCGGATGACCTCTTCGATCGGGTGGTGGAGCATAAGGATGCAAGCGGCGACCAATTAAATATCAATGAAATTAATTCTGGCATCTACGTATTTGACTGTAAAAAGCTCTTCACTGAACTACCCAAAGTCAATAACAGCAACGCTCAGAGGGAATTTTACCTGCCGGATGTACTGCCATTGCTTCAAAATGCTGGGGCAAAGGTAGGTGTTGAAATATGCGAAACTTTTTCTGAAATTCAGGGTATCAACACTGTAGCTGAATTAACAACAGTGGAAGCGAAGATTTTAGCCTCGCAGGAGTGACTCATGAAGATCGAAATACGAAGAAATTTACTTACACTTATGGCCATAATTATTATGGTCCCAACACTGCTGAATGCCCAGTATAAGTCAGAGGTTCCGAACATACCCGGTCTTAATACCCGGAATTCAAATGTATCAGCATCCTTCTTCGGAATTGATCTCTCTAAAGTGAGTTTTCAGCATAGCTATTCCATGCAAGTAAATTCATTTGGTAATGACGCCGTGGCCACGGGTCTTTTAAAAACCAGCTTTAATTATATGATAAATCCCCAAGTTAGCGTAAAAGGATCAGTTGGTCTGATACACTCGCCATTTTCAACTTTTTCGCCTGTGGGAGAACAATCTGCCATGGTTGATGGTCTCAATAGTAACAACATTTTGTACAGCGGTGAAATCAGCTATAGACCCAAAGAGAACATGCTGTTTCAGATTGGGTTCAGCCGAATGCCCACCAATCAATATAACCAATACTATTCACCCTATTCATTCAGACAACTGGGATACTAATTTTTATGGCTAAAGTCCTCAACAGTAAAACCACTAAACAATCTCGTAGAGCAGCCAAAAAAAATCGGAAGAATCGCCCAGCACAATCAGCGGATATGTTGGTTAACGTTCTCATGCTGGCACTTTCGGTGCTGGTGCTTACTTTTATCTGGTCTTTCTGGAACCGGCATACCAATAATCGCAACGTGGCTGAAGAAATGCGTTATTATGCTGACATTCCTGAGGAGGCCACGCCAGAAACCCTGATTGCCAATAAAAAATACCCCAATGTGAGTGTTGAAATATTAAATGGGTGTGGCGTAAGTGGCCTGGCCGCAATATTTAAAGACATTGTCCATGAGAAAACTTTTGACGTCCTTAACACTGAGAATGCCGCACATTTTCGCTATGACAACACACTGATTATCGCCCGGACAGAGAATATTGATTCTGCATTTAAACTGGCGGAAGAACTGGGCATCAGTCGCGACAAAGTGAGTATCGAAACCGATGCCAGTCTGGCAGTGGATATTACAATGATCATTGGTCACGACTATAAATCTGTGCCGGCCTATAAACAGAAGAAGTCGTAAATACCACTTTGCGCTTAATGGCCTTATCCAAAAATCACAAAAAAAATGAATTGATCTAATGCCTGATAATTATTCAGCTTCAAAAAAGCTCGCCGCAGATATCGGAGAACTGGCTTTACAAAAAAAAGCCAACCGTGTTAAAATTCTGGATGTTCACAAAATTACTTCCATGACAGATTTTTTTGTAATCTGCTCCGGTGGCTCAGATGTACAGGTCAAGGCCATCACCGATCACATCGTGGACGAAATCGCAGTCCAAGAGCGGCCTTTCAACCGGGAAGGTTATGATTCTCGAGAATGGATCCTGTTAGACTATATTAATGTTGTCGTCCATATTTTTCATGAGGCCAGCCGAGATTTCTATGACCTGGAACGACTCTGGATGGATGCTGAAATCACTGAGCTTACTGACGAAACTGCGGGATTGGATGCTGATATACCCCTCTTCGATAATCTTTAAAATTGATTGAACCCAAGCATGTTTGAATATCTGAACCGGCAGCTTATTGCTCGATTAGAGGAATTAGAATGGCCGACTGAAACCCTGCAGCTTTCTCGTCCCAAAAAGGTGGAGAACGGTGATTGGTCAAGCAACATTGCCATGACGCTGGCTCGTGATCTGAAACGAGCCCCGATGCAAATTGCTGAGGAGCTCATGGAGGGCATGCAATTGGATTCAAAAATTGTTGAAAAATATGATATTCTCAGACCCGGTTTCATCAATTTTTTTCAGACCTCAGACTATCTGACATCTCAAATTAGAACTATTCTCAAAGCTGGTGATAGCTATGGACGCAATGCGTTCGGCTCTGGAAAAACAGCTCAGGTTGAATTCGTCAGCGCTAACCCCACGGGTCCGTTGACTGTTGGCCACGGTCGACAGACTGTGCTCGGGGATACGCTGGCAAACATCCTCACCTGGTCGGGCTACGATGTTACCCGCGAATATTATTTTAACAATGCTGGTCGCCAAATGCGTCTATTAGGCGAATCTCTCAAAGCCCGCTATTTTGAATTGAAGGGTGAGCTTACCCTGCTGCCAGACGGTGGTTATGAAGGCGATTACCTCATCGACATTGCCAGGGCTTTGCTTGCAGAGAAACCTGATCTTGATGAAACTACAGAGATCGACCGCTTTAAGGAATATGCCGAAAATTCAATTTTTGCCATCATTAAGACCAGCTTAGAGCGGATTGGCGTGAAACATGATGTGTTTTACAATGAGCGTTCTCTGTATGAAGATGGCAAAATAGACGAAGTTCTGGAACTGCTAAAAGCAAAGGGGCTCCTGTATGAAAAAGACGGGGCTACCTGGTTCAAGACTTCAGAGCTAGGGATAGAACAGGATCGCGTCCTGGTGAAATCCAGTGGTGAACCGACATACAGGCTCCCCGATATTGCCTATCACCGTGAAAAGGTTGCCCGGGGCTTTGACCTGGTTGTTGACATTTTCGGCGCAGACCATATCGATGCGTATCCAGATGTGCTGTCAGCACTGAGGGTAATGGGATTAAAGCACGAACATATTCAAGTGGTGATTCATCAGTTTGTGACCCTCATGCGTTCTGGTGAAATTGTTAAGATGTCAACCCGGAAGGCTAATTTTGTCACACTCGATGAACTTATTGATGAGGTCGGAGCGGATGTGGTGCGGTATTTCTATATCATGCGCAGCGCTTCCAGCCATCTCAATTTTGATCTTGATCTGGCAAAACGTCAGACCGATGAAAATCCCGTATTCTATCTTCAGTATGCACATGCTCGTATCTTAAGTATTTATCGGCGGGCAAAGGAACGAGGACTTGAGGCTGATTCAGACCAGGCGGATTTATCGTTATTGAATGAGGAATTCACAGTCGCACTTATCAATCAGGTTCTTGAATTTCCTGAAGTGCTGGACCATTGCCGTAGAACTCTGGAAGTGCATCATCTTCCCAGCTATCTTTATAGTTTAGCCACTGCTCTGCACAAGTTTTATACTGAGTATAAGGTTATAGACCTGGAAAATCCTGATCTTTCAAAAGCCAGACTGGCACTATTGGCAGCGGTTCAGATAGCCCTTCGAAATGGATTACGGGTTTTGGGGATCAGTGCACCAGAACAGATGTAGTTGCGGTTTCTATCAGGTATTGGCGCTGGCCCCTGAGCGGAAAGCCGTTAGTATTTCATCCAAAGTTGCCTCATCTTTCGAAGAGGGAGCATCGAGACCCTCAAAACCTTTGATTACAAAATAGCCGATTTTATCAAAGAAATAGGTAATTCGACTGGTGAAGGCGATGAGTTCCTGCATATCTACTACATCCTCAGCCCCCAGTTTTTCTAAAATATTAATATATAGATTTCGTCGAGCAAGGATGATCCCGTAGTGGATTTCTGAAAGCTGAACATCATGTTGGTGGCGATCGAGACCAAAGTCCCAAAATAGTTTGGCCACCTCAGCGGAGGTAGCCTGCCAATCAAGCCACTGCTTCAACTGTTCATAGATAAACCGGGAATATTCCAGCAATTCTGAATCACTCAAACCGAGTTGTGTGTTTGTGTTGTCATTGTCCTTGAGCATCCGAACCCAGTTCGTACTCAGTTCATCGGCATGGGTGTCCAGCAGCGCTAAAAGTTTTTCAGTGATCACTATATTTCCTTCATGATAAAACGAGAGAAAATATACCTTTAATTAAAGGCAGATGCTATAGTCAGAATAGGATGGGTGAAAAAACGGATACCCTGGGAATGTTTTGGATCTTAATCCTTGCGAACCCGGTGCTTAACCCTCTTGCAAAAACTCGTTCTCATATTCGGTTTCAAGATCGTGTTTGTGTCGAAGTTCCTCGTCTGCCATCATCTGAAAAAAGGTATTTAATTCTTTCTCCGTGGCGAAGTGATCGGCTAGATCCTGATACATCTTAGCGGTTTTGCCTTCCCGCCTGGCGGCTAGAATAATGATTTCTTGCGCAGTCATGTTGCCACTTAGCACAGGTTCTATGAGATAATCTGTAATTTTGAGATCGGCAGGCGGCAGATCGATATAATGCTCAATTTCAAAATTCTGAAGGGCAACTTTATGGACAGTCTCCATATCGATGAGCTCCTGAAATTTCTGACGGGAGTTTTCATGCTTGGCCTGATTTTTTGCCAGAGTGTAGAGCTCAATAGCTTGCTGTTCCTGATGAATACACATTAAAAGGATGTCATTCATTTCCATAGAATTGAATTGCTCTTTTAAATTCATGCGAAGCTCCCCACTTTGGCTTTAAGATATTGATTCATTGCTATGGCAGCCTTTCTTCCAGCACCCATAGCCAGAATCACGGTTGCACCACCACTGACAATGTCACCACCTGCAAAAACACCATCCATGGAAGTTCGCCCATCCTCATCTGCAACGATATTTCCCCACTTATTGGTTTCTATTTCCGGGGTTGTTTGGGAAATAAGAGGATTTGATCCATTACCGACTGCAATAACCACCATATCCACATCCATAATAAATTCAGAGTCCTGCATGGGTACAGGTCTGCGACGACCGGATTCGTCTGGTTCGCCAAGCTCCATGCGCAAACATCTTGCAGCAACCACACTCCCCTGATCATCGCCAATAAACTCGATGGGATTCACCAGATTCATGAACTTGACACCCTCTTCTTTGGCATGATGAATTTCTTCATTTCTCGCAGGCATCTCTTCCTCAGAACGCCGATAAACGATGGACGCTTCTTCTGCCCCTAGACGTTTTGCAGTTCTCACTGCATCCATTGCAGTATTCCCACCGCCTACAATGATGGCATGCTTTGCCCGGTAGAGGGGTGTGTCCCACTCAGGAAAATCATATCCGCGCATGAGGTTCGAACGGGTCAGAAATTCATTGGCTGAATAGACGCCATTTAGATTCTCACCAGGGATATTCATAAAGCGAGGCAATCCTGCCCCCAGCCCCAGAAAGACAGCATCAAAATCTTCTTCATTCATTAATTCCTGAATAGTCATAGTTCGCCCAACGATAAAGTTTTTTACGAACGTGACGCCAACAGCCTCAAGCGTGGCTACTTCCTTACGCAATATTGATTTTGGGAGACGAAACTCGGGAATCCCGTAAACCAAAACGCCTCCGAATTCGTGAAGCGCTTCAAAGACGGTTACATCATGACCTTCCTTGGCCAGATCGCTGGCAACTGCTAACCCAGCAGGACCTGAACCGACAATGGCCACTTTTTGGCCACTGGGTTCTGGTTTCTGGAATAAATCTATAGCACCATTTCCATGGTTCATGGCATAGTCAGCCACAAAGCGTTCTAGACGTCCAATGGCTACCGGTTCAAATCTGCGACCCATGACACAGACTTCTTCGCACTGAGATTCCTGTGGGCAGACCCGTCCACAAATGGCGGGTAAAGAATTGTCCTCTTTAATTTTTTGAGCCGCGCCCAAAAAATCTTGATTACAAATCAACTGAATAAAATCGGGGATTTTAATATTTACTGGACAACCATCCATGCAAGTCGGCTTTTTGCATTCGATGCAGCGCTGGGCCTCCAACACGGCCTGAGCTGGAGTGAGTCCCAGATTGACTTCCAGGAAATTACAGTTGCGAATATTGGGGTCTTGTTCTGGCATTGACTGACGTTGAATTGTCAGACGTTCCTTCATGGGAACAGTGTTGAATGAAATTGGTCGTTCACGATTCATGAATTCAAACCTCTACTGCGAGTTGTTCAGCTTTTATCTTTTTCATCTGTTTTTCAAGAAAGCACTTATGGGATTCTTCTTCCTGTTTCTTATACATCCTCTGCCGTGATCCCAACTCCTTGAAATTCACTTGATGACCGTCAAACTCAGGGCCATCCACACAGACAAAGACTGTTTTTCCACCCACGGTGGCACGACAGGCGCCACACATTCCGGTCCCATCGACCATGATGGCATTCAAGCTGACCATAGTAGGAATTGCCAGCTCTCGAGTCTGGTTTGAGACGGCGGCCATCATGGGAAGCGGTCCGATTGCGACGATCATATCCGGTATGATCCCTTCATTCATCAGATCCTGCAAAACATCTGTGACCAGACCATGGCGTCCAGCAGAACCATCGTCGGTAGAGATGCGAACTTCGTCAACGACCTCTGCCATGCGATCCGCTGCTATAATGAGGTCCTTATTACGGGCACCGATGATGGAAATCACCCGGTTGCCGGCGGCTTTTCCAGCAGCAGCGATTGGTAATGCTTCGGCGGTCCCGACGCCCCCACTCATGCAAACCAGGGTACCCCAATTTTCGATATGAGTTGGTAGTCCCAGTGGACCTACGAGATCCTGTAAATGGTCACCTGTCTCAAGCGTATTTAAATGCGCACTGGTTTTACCCAATCCCTGAACGATGATATTGATCCAGCCTTCTTCTGCGTTTGAATCGGCGATGGTAATGGGAATGCGTTCACCTTTATCGTGGACGCGTAAAATAATGAATTGGCCCGCTTGCCGTTTTTTGGCGATCAGAGGTGCTTCCAGAATGAAGCTTTTTACGTTGGGGGCGATGAATTCTGCTTTTATAATTTTATACATACTCACTCCTGTTTCAGACATGTGCTTAAGGCAAGCTTTGTGCCATAGTAGATAATATGCTGAGTTGAATTTTAGATGGGGAATTGAAGCAAAGAGTGGCAAATAAATGATAAAAAAAGGGGTGCTCTAAATGAAGCACCCCTCCTCAGGTTTTGATATAGTTGATATTTCTATTTAAGGCGATGCCTGAAAGACCAAGAATCAACATAGTATAATAATTTCATCGAAATGCTATTGCTCTGATCCATATTCCATACATCCTGAAGATCCTCCCAATAGCTTTTCTCAATATCCTGAGTATCGCCCTCGGAATAAATGGCATTCTTCCAGGACAGGGTCAATTCACTTCCAGGTGTAAACCGCCAGGTCATAACCGCGTCAATAGTCAAAGCATTGAAAACCGTATTCAAAGCTCCAGTAAAGTTGCTGGGAGACAGGTTGCCATCATCCATCAGGTCAAAGAATTCTTTGTATTCTACTGTCGAGCGATAATGCCTCAATCGAATATCAGATTCCAGGTTTCTACTTACGATAAATTGAGAATAAACGGTATTGGTGGTCGTTATATGATCACGATTTCCAAATATTGGATCATCATTCTCATCAAAGTCAGCAAATCCATGATTGTTTGTACGTACATGCCGATCCAACTCGTACTGAATCATGAACTGATTGCTAATGCGCCACTTGGGATTAATACCACCTCCCCGCCACTGACTTCCCCTACGCGTAACTGCTGAGATCCCGGTCCACCCACTAATAGAAAATGGCTTATTATAGTTGGATGCCACCCAAATATGGGTATCAAAGCCCTTTGGTGTTGTAAAATAGCGATCTTCTACGCGCGTCTCATAGTAATCATGACCCTCTCTGGGGTTCCATGACATTCCTCCACCTACAGAATAGTAGTTTTTGAAGTTTACGTCATAATTTGCGTTCAAGTTCAGGCTTGTATAAACTCGCGGATTGTAGAGCTGTGAATAGTTTACTCTCAATTCAAACTGCGCTCCATTTACTTTCCAGACTGGGTTTAGGGTTTTCAACTCAAGCCAGCCAAATTGCCCCATTTCATTGGGTTGACGCAAAAACCCCATGTCATTGGGATTAAAGAATTCACTTTCAACTGAATGACCGACACCGTATTGGACGGATCCCTGATCCTCGACAAGTTGAAAATAATATAGATATCCAGTTGAGCTACTGTCCGGATAACTCAGTTTGTTGTAGGCTCCCCTAGAATCAAAGCGCCATTTATTATCTTTTGTATAGAGTCTGGTATCGAAGCCGATCACATTGGCATCACGGAAATCATCGGTGGAGTCATTACCAGAGAATCTTTGGACATTGGTATTGGTCAGGCTGATCTCGGATCCGTTTTGCAGGTTCTTACTCACTACAACTAAGTTGTAATTGGATGTGGGATTGGTGAGGTATTCATGTTCATTCCCCAGTGAATCTTCAATGACAGCATACATAGGGGCAGTAATGGCATTAAAGAATCCGAGACCGAGTCCATCAATTGTCTGTCCTGTGATTTTGGTCGCATTGATCATTTGGGTAACATCAGGATTTGATTTGAGTATTTCACCCTGGCCAAGGAATTCTTCATCGGCCACCTCCCAGTAGCGTGAAGGGGTTGACCCTACCCTTCTGGAGTAGAACAGACCTGCCTTTTGTAGTAGTTGGGTACCCTCGGTAAAGAAAGGGCGGTGTTCGTTGTACTGGATTTCAAAGGGAGAGAGATTGAGTTCGATATTATCAGATTGAACCTGGCCAAAATCTGGGATCAGAGTCATATCCAGGGTGAAACTTTCATTGATTCCATACTGGAGGTCCATTCCCCCACGATAGGAGATTGATGAAGCCATTTCTCCATCATCAACAGGATATCGATCGCTAGACGCGGATGCATAAGGTGAGAAAGATAGCCGCAGGGGCGTCTCTAATTTTTGAATACCTCTAAGCAGACCCGCTTGCTGAGCGAAATTATCCATTTCCTTATCCAAAAAGGTCCAGGTATACGTCTCCCGCGTGCTAGAGCGACCACGAGCTATATTGAATCCCCAGGTTTGGATATCTTTGGCAGGAAAACGCATCTGGCTGAAGGGGATGGCCATTTCAGCCGTCCAGCCATCTGTATCCATATGAGCATTACTTTCCCAAACGGGATTCCAGTTAAAATCACTGCCAGTGGGACCCCACTTACTGTCAACCTGAACCCCGGCAGATGTGAGGACAAAATTGAGCTCATTGGCTCCATCGTTAAATGGATTCAACCACAGACCGATCCAGTCTGCCACGACATCCCAATCATCTCGTTTTCCAAGTTGGCTTGGAATACTTGATGGATCCGGGTCGTACATTTTGCATGCGATATAAAGGGCGACATCATCATACAGAACCCATACCTCCGTTTTAACAGGGGCATGACCGCCACTTTCCGGTTCAAAGCGGTAAAAATCGGTAGCTGGTTCTACTGCTTGCCAGACTGTTTCATCTATGATCCCATCAATGATCGGTGAGGTTAAAGTTCTAATTGTTACAAGATTTTTTTTGGTCTCGCCGGCTGTGGCAACAGCAATGAACAGTACGCCATAGAATAGCGCTCTAATAATACTCATATAAATGACTTTTCTAATAATAATAGGTTTTGGTGATCAGGGCTTACCCAATCCAAGCTCTTTTAGTTTCCTGGACAAGTTGGATTGCTGCATGTTCAGACTTTGAGCTGTACGGCTGATATTGCCCGCGTGTTGACGAAGTTGGGATTCAAGAAAGCGCTCCTCGAAAAGGCGTTTTGCCTCAGCAAAGGGACGGGTTTCATTAAAGATGGCTACATCCCCATCAGATGAAATGACCTGATTCAGATGGGGTTTGACTTCCTGAATATCAATTTCCAGGTTGGGGCTCAGTATATAAAGCCGTTCAATGAGATTTCTCAATTCACGAATATTCCCAGGGAAGGGATACCCTACGAGCATATTCATAGCATCTCTCGAAAAATGTTTGGGCGTCAGGCTCAACTCAGCTGCATAGAATTCTAAGAAATGATTCAGCAACGTTTTTATATCCCCTTCCCGCTCACGAAGTGGAGGAAGATTGATAGGAACAACATTCAGGCGATAGAATAAATCTTCACGAAATGATCCTGATGAAACCATTTCCTCAAGGGGTTTATTTGTGGCAGCTAATAATCGGATATCCACAGTTTGGGTTTGAGTACCCCCGACACGCTCAAACTTGCCATCTTCCAGTACTCTTAGAATCTTAGCCTGGGCAGATAAAGTCATATCCCCGATCTCATCGAGAAAGAGGGTCCCACCATTGGCCATCTCAATTTTTCCCTTTTTCTGTCCCACTGCGCCAGTAAAGGCACCTTTTTCATGGCCAAACAATTCACTCTCCACCAGTTCGTTGGGAATGGCGGCAGCGTTAAACTTTACAAAAGTCTCTTCAGAACGTGGACTTGCGGAATGAATGGCATGGGCTACCAGTTCTTTTCCTGTACCACTTTCACCGCGGATCAGAACTTTAGCCTGGGTAGGTCCTACGCGGTGCGCTGTATCCAGCACCTGCTGAATCTGAGGTGAAGTACCGATCAAGCGATATTTATCGTGCTGAGCCTGTTGTATAAGTACGGAACGCTTGCTCAGTGTCTGCTTTTCTGACAAATTTCGAATAGCCAACTTGACCCGGGCGAGTGAAAGTGGTTTTTCAAGGAAATCATAGGCTCCAATACGGAGAGCATCTACTGCAGTACCTACAGTTGCGTGGCCGGAGATCATGATAACATCCAGGGTTTCGTCAAGTTTACGGATACCCTTTAATACTTCAATTCCATCCATACCGGGCAGACGGACATCCAGAAGTACCAGATCGACATTTTCATTTTTTAACAATTCGAGACCGTCCTCACCAGAACCAGCCTCGATGACATTGTGACCGTCATCTTCCAGGATATCCCTGAGGGTCAAACGAATGTTTTTTTCGTCATCAATCACTAATATTTTAATTTTGTGTTCAGCCATTGTGCTATCCAATCTCATTCATTTGTTAATTAACCGGCTTCAAGATTGCAAGGGAAACTAATTTCAAATGTTGATCCCTCACCGAGCAAACTTATTGCTTTTATTTCCCCGCCATGTTGACGTATGATCCGCCTGACAATTGCCAGACCCAGACCTGTTCCCTTTTTTTTGGTGGTAAAATAGGGTTCAAATATTTTATTTAAATCTGCTTCAGATATTCCCTGTCCGTGATCTTTAATGCCGATGACACAAGCCTGGTCCCGGACACTAGTACTCACCTCAATATGAGGCTCATCGGGACAGGCTTGAATTGCGTTTTGAATCAGATTCACCAACACTTGTTTCATTTGCATGGAATCTGCGAATACTTCCCTTAAATTCTGATCCAGCTTTAAATCTATTCTGGCATCATCTGAGTATTGATCTGAGATATCCATTAACTGTTTATTCAGGTCATAATGTTCAAATTGAGCCTCGGGCATCTTGGCAAAACCAGAAAAGGCGTTTACCAAAGACTGCAGGTTGTCCACTTCTTCATTAATAATCCGCATAGATTTTTCCAGGATTTCCGGCAGATTATCCGCGCGTTCGTAATATTTGGCTTCCAGACGTTGTGCTGCCAGGCGGATGGGTGTGAGGGGATTTTTAATTTCATGGGCCATGGCGCGGGCCATTTCCTGCCAGATCGTCTGTTTTTCGGCTTCAATCAGTCGTTCGCGACTCTGATTTAAATCAGTGATCATATTATTGAAAGCAACGATCAGGGTATTCAGCGGAGAATAGGCACTTTCCCGCACTTGAAAATCAAAATCGCCACCCTTCAATTGTTCTGTTGCAGAGAGTAAACGTGTTAATGGCCGCGTGATTATCATGAAGAGAAGTAAAAATATACTGCCTGTGAGGATGATCATCACGATGACGATCCCAATGGAATATCGCTCGATATCACGGCTATAAAAATCACCGGCTATTTCGATTTTATGTATATCCTTCAGAATGCCTTCGATCTCTTCGTTAAAGTCGACCAATTGACTCGAGTCCAGAATAGTACTATAGCTTTTGTGCAGTGCCCTCACCTTTGTTTTGGTGGAAAGATCAGTAATCTGTTCCTGATAGGATGAGAGATTGCTTATAAAAAAATCACGCATAAGCATGGCCGCGATAAGCGTTACCAGACTAACCAGGATCATGATCTGAATCCTGAATGATGGCAGTTTGATTCTCACAGGACGAGTTGCCTTTTTTCAAAAGGTTCAGATATATGAATGGGTCTAACGCGATTCCATAAGGACATAAGATTTATTCGTTTTGTGATACCAGGCATTTCGATCTCTTCCATAAAAGCGGATATTCTCAAATAATAGGCCTGATCATCTTCCATGACTCGCATCCTGCAGAACAGTGCCTTCTCAATCGTGACCCATTCTGCTTTGGCCTGCTCAAGACTATAAAATTGCTTGGTTTCATCATGTTCACTTCGATAGACGGTGTAATCGTCCTCAAGGAGGGAGTAACGGAATTGATGGACCCAATCAGCAATAGCCACTATTGAATCGCGAGCGCTATTTATGAGATCTACTTCGAAATGAATTATCACAGTATCTCCAGACTGGAGCAGCATGTCCAGATCTGGTGTAAAACTTTCCATGAGCTGCCCGGAACAGAATAGGCGATCTCCAGCCACGTCCAGGGTTACATCCTGAAAATAGGGATCTGTTCCTACAAATGCTGTCAGCAGCAATTGAGAAACAATTAAGGCTCCAGCGCCCAGCTTATCACTGAGAAACTGTAACATTACTTCCGTTCGTTCTTTTTATCGTGAGCTGCATCGTGAGTGTCATAGTCTGATGTCGCCTACAAGGGGATCTGGTTTATTCCAGAATCACATTAAAATTCAATTTTCCTCCTTCGCACACAAGGGCTGAGGGAGTGTTAATCATTATGATCTTATGCTTCGCCTTAGCGTAAATATCGGGCAGATTAATCGGTACAAAGCTTTGATTTGAATATTGACGTAGCAACATGCTGCCATTTGGTGTTTCGATCACTCGTACAGTAATTTTGGGACCAGTGTGACCAGAAAACTCTGAGAATAAACAGAGATCGTGCGATCCTGGCAAGCCAGTTGGAACGACCACTTCTAAATCATCTGTGAGGAGTGCTGAGAATAGAGGAGATACCAGAAGTAAAATCAGGCTGGAATATCTTAAGGCTCTTATCATATCTGCTCCACGGTCAATTAAAACAGGATGCCGATATCAACTGATATCGGCATCCTGTGATACAATTATTCAGCTTAGCTTAGAATCCAAACCACAATCCAAGTGATACTGTGCTGGCTTCAAGGGCTGTATTGGGGCTGCCTGCCAATTGGTAGGTATCCTTTTGGCTGTCCATGTTACCATCTTCCAGTGTGGTCTTCCAACCATCTGAGAAGGGGTAGCCATACATATATCCATATTCAGCTTTGAGTCGCATCCAACTGGTCAATTTCAGCATCAAACTGGCGCGAGGATGAACGATGGCATAATTCTTTGAAAAACTTACTGATGTTGCTCTCGATGTTAAAAGTGAGTCTCCAACAGTGGTCCAATTAAAGTCACCATCTTTCTGCGTAACATTTAAGTCCATACCGCCACCACCGATACCAACACCTCCACTAAATGTTGCCCATGAAAAAGGAGCCAGACGTTTTTCAATGGTCACTCCACCAAAACCCATTGAGAAGGTGATATCTCTGTCAAGTGTGATGCTTCCATCAGCTACCAGGGGCACTATGGCAGTACTTGTAAGTGAAGTACCGTTTCCGAAACCGCCCA
>ERZ889078.2033-NODE-2033-length-15012-cov-11.805175_pt1 | contig 15012 bp, 14 predicted proteins | sample MGYA00521266_ERZ889078 | MGnify/ENA primary metagenome ERZ889078 (study PRJEB32303, sample SAMEA104408618) | aquatic metagenome | biome: Brackish water; feature: Pelagic; material: water | place: Baltic Sea | collected 2014-06-16T06:34:00 | depth 76,534 m ...
TACTAAACAACTTAACTCGATAATTATTTTAATAATAATCATTATTATATCACATAAATCACTAGAACATAAAAACATTAAAACCTTAAAACAAAAAAATTTTACGAAGCAAAATTTGTTACGAAAAGATAAAGCTTTTCGTCTCTGCGAACAATAACGAAGCAGTCCAGTCCGTTCTATCTTTGCAAAAAATAGAGTAGAGTAATAAAAAAATAGCTGGTAACTTTACATTAAAATGTAAAATTACCGGCTAGAGAAAACTATGTAAAATATTCCTTTAAACCAAAAATCAATGAAACTAATCCTCCCAGAATTAAAAGAGACATTAACATAAATGCATACAAGTGCATTTTTCTACTATACATTTTCAAATCATATATAGAAATTACATCTTTATTCTCTACCAAAAACACCGTTATTAAAAAAACAATTGCCGGCAAAACTGTAATAAAAAGAATACCTATTATTATCATAACAATCTCCTCCTAAAAAATTATTACCAAAAATACAACTATCTGAATTCACAATACCTTAAACTCTCTAGAAAATCAATAAAAAACAGCGCTCCGAGCGCTGTAAAATAAAACAGCCGGTAACTTTACATTTTCATGTAAAGTTACCGGCTATTGATTAAAAATTAAGGACAATTAAAATAATTTTAAACAGAAGACTAGGAAATATCTTCCCCAAATCTTTCTTTGAAAATTTGAGCAGCGGAATCAGAAATTTCACGAGAACTGAAATCAGAATTATACCAAATTAACAAGATTCTTTTTTCGCAATTTTCTAATATATCTTTAATATACTTGAAAACTTCATCTTTAATTAAATGATCTTGTGGAATTACATTAATCAATCGACAAAGATCTTGTCTTATTACTTTTGTAAATTCCATGTGATCATAATAATCATCATCAGCAAATTTTAAAATAGTACGCTCTCTATTTTTAATTTCTTTAAACTTTTTTAAAAAATCATCCATTTTCTTCCCTCCATCTAAAATTTGTCAAAAATAATTTTTCCTGAGTCCATTTCAATTTTTGTGATATGTCTAGTAAAAAATTCTGGATACCTTTTCAAAAGTTCCTTCAAAGAAATTTGCGTTTCGTACTTCTCTTTACCTTGACAAAGTGGGCAAGGTTGATTTTCTTTTCCATACCCTTCACACTCAGGACAAATTCCTTCGTAAAACATAGCGTCAATATTGGCCGTTCTTTCAAAAAGAAAATTTTTCTTTTCTTGTTTTTTCCTAATTTTCTTTATGAAAAGAATAATACAAAAATAAATCCCCCAAAAAATAGCAAGGAAAGTTAAAGCTTTAATAAAATTCTCCATCTTATCTCCTCCCATTTAAAATTTATCAAAAAACATCTACATATCTAATTTCATAATACCCTAAACCACCCCAAAAATCAATAAAAAAATCTCTACACTAAACTCACGACCGTGAGTTTAGTGTAGAAGGTATCGATAGAATATCGATACCCTATCGATAGTTTTTAATAACTTAAAGGACGTCCGCCTTCGGCGAACGTCCTTTAATTTAAAATTTAAAATTTATCATTTATAATTCTAAAAAATCTTTCAAGATTTTTTAGGACCTTTTCTCCACAATCTCTTTAGCTACATTTTGAGGCACCACAGCATAATGATCAAATTCCATTGAACTAGTCCCTCGCCCTTCAGTCATTGATCTCAAAATAGTTGTATATCCAAACATTTCAGCCAAAGGCACTTTAGCATTCACTACTCGCATATCTCCTCTTTCTTCCATTCCTTCAATTTGACCTCTCTTGGAACTTAAATTCCCTGTAATATCTCCCATGAATTTTTCAGGAATAACAATTTCAACTTTCATCACAGGTTCTAGCAAAACTGGATTAGCTTTTCTAGCGGCATCTTGGAAAGCTTTTGAGGCTGCAATTTTGAAGGCCATTTCAGAAGAGTCAACGTCATGATAAGTTCCATCAAATAATTCAACGGAAACATCCACCATTTTATACCCAGCCACAATTCCTCGACTCATCCCTTCTTTAACTCCTTTTTCACAAGCCGGTATATATTCTTGAGGGATAACTCCTCCTTTAATACTATTAATGAATTCAAATCCTTCTTCTCGCTTAGTGTTTTTTGCTATTTTAGCTCCTTCCTCAATAGCTTCCAAAGGTTTAATTCTAATTTTCACGTGACCGTATTGTCCCTTTCCTCCTGATTGTTTTACGTATTTATTTTCAGCTTCAGCTTCTATTTGAATAGTCTCTCGATAAGCCACTTGGGGTTTACCAATATTAGCTTCCACAGCAAATTCCCTTTTCATTCTTTCTACTAAAATGTCTAAATGAAGTTCTCCCATTCCTGAAATAATAGTTTCAGCCGTTTCATCATCTGAGGCAATAGTAAAAGTAGGATCTTCGTCAGAAAGTTTTTTCAAAGCGATTCCCATTTTTTCTTGATCGGCTTTAGTCTTAGGTTCGATCCGCACAGACACCACTGGTTTCATAAATTCAATCTTTTCTAAAATAATAGGATTATTTTCATCACACAAAGTATCTGAAGTCCTCGTTTCTTTCAACCCCACAGCAGCTGCAATTTCTCCTGCAAAAACTTCTTTTACTTCTTCTCTATCGTTAGCATGCATTCTCAAAATTCTTCCAATTCTTTCTTTTTTTCCAGTGGTAGAGTTATAAACATAGGAACCAGATATTAACACTCCTGAGTAAACTCGGAAAAATGTTAACTGTCCTACAAACGGATCTGTTTGTAATTTGAAAGCTAAAGCAGCAAAAGGTTCGTTGTCATCAGCTTTTCTATAAATTTCTTCATCTGTTTTAGGATCAATTCCTTTCATAGGAGGAACATCTAGAGGAGAGGGAAGATAATCTACCACAGCATCCAATACCAATTGCACTCCTTTATTTTTCAAAGCTGAACCTGTAAACACAGGGACTATTTTATTAGCAATAATCGCTTTTCGAAGTAAAGCTTTCAAATCTGCTAAAGGAATTTCTTTTCCTTCAAGATAATCATTCATCAAAACTTCGTCATTTTCTACTATTTTTTCAATCAATTCTCCATGATATTTTTCAGCCTCCGCTTTTAAATTTTCAGGGATTTCTATTTCCTTAACTTCATTTCCCATATTTCCTTCAAACAAATAAGCTTTCATTTTTAACAAGTCAACAGCTCCTAAATGATTTTCTTCTTCACCAATCGGAATCTGCATTCTTATAGCATTTTTAGTTAAACGATTTAAAATAGATTGAAAAGCTCTTTCAAAAGAAGCACCTGTTCTATCCAATTTGTTGATAAAACAAACTCTCGGAACTTTATATTTATCAGCTTGTCTCCAAACTGTTTCTGATTGAGATTCCACTCCTGCCACTCCATCAAAAACAACTACTCCTCCGTCTAACACTTTTAGAGATCTTTCTACTTCAGCAGTGAAATCTACGTGACCTGGGGTATCAATAATATTAAAACGATATTTTTTATTTAAATCTGTTACATCTTCATAAGTTGGTGTCCAAAAACAAGTAGTCGCAGCGGAAGTAATAGTAATTCCTCTTTCTTGTTCTTGTTCCATCCAGTCCATAGTAGCAGCTCCTTCATGCACTTCCCCAATTTTATGAGAAACTCCAGTATAGAAAAGCACCCGTTCACTAACGGTAGTTTTTCCTGCGTCAATATGCGCAATAATTCCGATATTTCTTACTTTTTCTAATGGGTAATCTCTCATGATAATTTTTAATTTTTAATTTTATAATTTTTAAATAATTTTCCAATTTTTAATTCTTAAAAAATGAAAACCTGAAAAAATTTACGAAGTAAATTTTTTCACTTTCGACTTTATGGACTTTATGAACTTTTGACTAGTTCTTATTTCCTTTAATGACTCATACTATACACCAAAATTATGTTTGGGACAACATAATTTAGATTTAAGAAAGACGAACGAGGCAAAGCCTTGCTCGTCGTCTCTGCGAGTTTACGAAGCAGTCCAGAAACAATAAAAAGTCAGCGATTTGTGCTTTACCACAAATCGCTGACTTAAAGAACAAAATTTCATCAAAATCTCCCTTTTAAAAAATCATTTCTTTACAAAAATTCCTTCAAAAAGAGCAAAGAATCTAGCAATAGCAGCAATGATATAAATTACTGCTGAAACTATCCATGAATTTGCCCCTTTTTCAATCCAATTAGCTGAAGAATTATCTTTAAAACGGTCACCCGAATTTTCTTCTTCCAAACTACTTTTTAAAGAACCCCTTTCAAAATAATCTCCAAAATATTTTATCATCTTTCTGCCCCCCAACTTAAAGTTAAGAACAAAAATCCTACCATTTAGAATATCCTCTAAAATATTTCCTGTCAAGAAATATTCCCTAATCTGCTTCAGGCAGCGGGCAAAGCGGGCGAACATCTTTTATAAAAGATGTTATAGCCAACTCCACCCAAAAAACAATCACATTAAAACTCACAAGAACATATAACCCCTTATTTTTAATAGTAGTAAATAAAAAACCTACTTGGGTCTAGCAGACCCAAGTGATTTAAAATTCCTGCCTATTGGCAGACAAATTAGAATTCCCTTGCATTTTAGATGTTTTCTGATAGCTTTAAAAGTAGAAGAAGTTAAATTAACTAATTCTTATTTTGTTCTTTGAAAATTCAAAGAGTTTCCAAAAACAAATAAAGAATTTATTTTATTTTTACAATCAAAAAAAGGAGATTTTAAATGAAAAATTTACAGCTTTTTGTTATTTCCATTATGGCAATGTTTTTTCTGAATGGGTGTGTACAAGCTCTTATGTATGCTCAGCCCTTACTGACAGGAGCTATGGTCGGTGCTGATACTTACAACACCTACGCTTCAACAAAAACCGAAATTAAAGACGAAAAAACGGAGGGTAGTTTTACATTTGATAAAATTGCTATTTGGCCAGATAATGAATGCGAGGTTTTTGTAGCTGAAAACCTCCAGAAAGTAAAAATTCCGGTAACTACTCCTGCTGAAGTAACTAAAGTCATTAACAAAAATAATCTTTCCAGAAATCTGAAAGAATTGACCTATCCAGAAATGGAAAAAAATTTTCTGATAATCAGTGAAAAAACAGGCGCCGATGCCATTTTGGTAACTAACCGAGAAGGCAGAATCTTTGTTTATTCAACTCCTCAAAAAAAAGAGATATGGAGCAGTGTTATTGAAGTTACTCGAATAAAAAACTGCACCCATTTGGAATTAATGAAATCAGTTGCTAATGATATAGCCAACAAAATTATTGTTCTCAAACAAGGTCCTCCAGCCCATAAGACCTCTCAAAATTAAATCAAACTGACTCCGGAGGTTTTTATGAACAATTCAGACGAAAACCCCTGCTAATTATTTTTTTAAAAAAATTTAATTAGCAGGGGTTATTTATTTTTAAAATTTACTGAGAAACCGGGTTTCTCAGTAGTTAAATAATTTAAAATTTAAAACCTGCCTGCCAGTAGATAGGTTTATAATCTATAACCTGCCTGCCGGCAGGCAGGTTTATAATTCTTGGAGAGCTAGTCTCGCCAAGCTTAAAGCTCCTTCTTTAGATCTAACCACAGCAATAAACCTTTTATTGTGACAAAAAACAGCATCGGAGACTCCTGTTATTTTTTGTAATTCTTCATCTCGTTTTCCTGCCCATTCCAACGGTAAATCTTTTTTAGAATCAAAAGAACCACCACCTTTTCTAATAGTTTTTAGTTTCCATTCTTCATTTTCATTATTATTTGGCTTAACTACAAAAAGAGGTTCAGAAAATCTTCCCAAAGTCTTATCTATAACATAATCATCATAATCTTCGTCAAACACAATCAATCTTTTATCTTCCATTTTATTATAAACTTCTAAAACTTTTTCTTTTTGTTTTTCTTGAATAACAGCCCTCTCAATCTCTCTTAATAAAACTTCCTCAGCTAAATCTATCATTTTCAAAAAACTTTGCATTGGTTTATTTCCATTATGAACAGCCAAAAAATTATAGGTAGCTCCTAAATCAAAAAATAAATAAGGAGGGACGTTTGGAATTTTTAAATCATACAAATTAATACCACTATCTAAAGCATCGACTGACTGCACCATCTTTTCATCAATCTCATTTGCTATTTCTCTAGAATCACAAATATTTTCTCCAAATTTTTTCCACACCAAACCAAAACTAGCATAGGGAATTCCATTTTCTCTTTCTCCGGCTCCTTCAATCTGATGATGATCAAAAATTAATTTTTCAGGATTATATTCTCCTCCAATATCCACTACATAATCTCCTTCTTTAATTAATTCTAAATTTCGAGTTCTTAAAATTTCAAACCTTGGTTTAAAAAATCTATCTTTATATTTTTGCTTTAAAAACATTTTCAGAGTAGCGATAGCAAAAGCTTCATCTGAATGAAATGTCCCACTATGAGTTATTATTCTTATTTTTTTAAACATAATATATTAGTTAAAAGTTCTTAAAGTTTAAAGTTTTCTGGATCGCTTCGCTGAAGCTCGCGAAGACGGTCGCGAAACGACCGTCGTCTCTGCGAGCGATAGCGTGGCAGTCCAGAATTATAAATTTAAAATTTATAATTTTTAATTCAATAAAATTAGCTAATTTTATTGATTGTTTTCCCTTCCCCAAAACTTTTAACATTCTCAACAGTCATATCAAAAATCCTTTCAATAGCTTCCTGAGTATTAAAAGCATTATGTGGGGTAATTATTACATTCGGATGTTCAATCAAATACTGATTATGTAAGACTGTGTCTACATCTTCGTCAGAAGCATTTTCGTTTCTCAATAAATCTAATTCTTTCCCCATATAAATTTCTGCTTCCAAAACATCTAATCCAGCTCCTGATACAATTCTATTTTTCAAAGCTTCCACCAAAGCCTCAGTTTCTATTATTCCTCCTCGCGAAGTATTTACAATCACGACTCCTTTTTTCATTTTTTCAAAAGCGTCTTTATTTATTATATTATGAGTATGAGAATTATATGGTAAGTGTAAAGAAATCACATCTGATTTTTTCAATAAATCATCCATATCTACATATTCAATACCCATTTCTTTAGCAAATTGTTCATCTTTCTTTAAATCAAAAGCTAAAACTTTCATTCCAAATCCTTTAGCTATTTTAATTACATGTTGCCCAATTTTACCCGTTCCCACTACTCCTAAAGTTTTTTCATTTAAATCAAATCCTCTCAATCCTTCTTTTTCAAAATTTCCTTGTTCCAAAACTTGATCATAGGCTAGAAAAATCTTTCGTGACACAGTCAATAAAAGAGCAAAAGCAAATTCCGCCACAGTCACCGAACCATAGGCCGGCACATTAGAAGCGACAATATTTCTTTTTTTAGCTTCTTCAAGATCTATATGATCAAAACCAGTTGAACGAGTTACAACATATTTCAAATTAGGGAATCTATCAAAAACAGGAGCCCCCACAGAAGAACCGACAAAAACAGATAAAATTTCGGCTTCATCATCTTTAAAATCTTTGTGGTCTTGGACTCGTCCTTTTAAATATTTCACTTCAAAACCCCCGTCCTGAGAAATCCCTTTCTCAAAATAATCCTTCTCCCAATCTTCGTTATAAAAAAATAATATTTTCATTTTGTTGCTTTTTGAGGTCCGACCTCTTAATTAAAATAATAATGATCTTTAGTAATCTAGTCTTGCTTTACCTTTTCTGAGGTCGTACCTCTTAAAAACTATTCTTTCCAGTCCTCAATCAAAATCCCTTTACCATATTTTTTCACCACCACTTTTTGTCGTTCTTTCATCTTCAATTCTTTTATCATGTCTTTAGGAATAGCAATATAATATGTTCCTCGTCCATTTTTTGTTATTTTTCTTATTTCTTTTTTCATTACATTAATTTTAACATAAAATTGAAAAAGGGGTAACGGGAGGGTACCGTTACCCTACCGTTACTCTTTAAAAAACAACAAAAAACCGCCCAAACAGAAACGATTTTCTGTTGGGCGGGTTAATCCCCCCAATCTTCGTCACGAAAAACGAAGTCTTCCAGATCAAGATCTTCTTCATTTTGAAGAAGACAGTTAAGGGTTTTTTCAGTTGGGTCACTAACTGGGATTAAACCCAGAGAACAACTCGTGAAAGGACACCGTTCGCAACCGTGAACGGAACACTTGTCGATATCTGACAAATTTTGAAATGTCATAGCATTTCTCCTTTTTTAAAAATATTTTGAAAGATCTCGTTTATTTCTGATTGTATCATATCATACTGCAAACATATTGTCAACACAATTCCTCCTAAAAACAACGAAAAAACTATCAACAAGGTATTAATATCCTATTGATAGTTTTTTAAATTTAATTTAAAATTTAAAATTTATAATTTGAGATAATTTCAATACGAAATTCTCTCCCTTTCTATTTCCAAAAGTCTACCATATTTTTCTTTTCTTTCTGCTTGAAACATGGAGCCTGCTTTCAATCCATAGGCGCCCACTCCCACAGCCAAATCGGCAATAAACGAATCCATGGTTTCTCCCGAACGATGTGAGATTATTGTTTTCAAACCTGCTGAATGAGTCATCTCAATGGCTTTCAAAGTTTCGGTCACAGTTCCAATTTGATTCGGTTTAATCAAAACTGCGTTTATCATTTTTTCCTCAATGGCTTTCTGAATCATTTTCGGATTAGTAGTCGTCAAATCATCCCCCACCACCAAAACCTCCCCTTGTAGGGGTAGCACCCCTACTTTTAGGAACTCAGTTACCAAATTTTTAAATCCATCAAAATCATTTTCGGCGAAAGGGTCTTCGATACTGATTAAAGGGAATTTTTTTATCAAATTTTCATAAATACCACTCAATTCTTCTGAAGAATATTTTTGACCTAAAACATTATATTCTCCATTTTCAAAAAATTCCCCACCAGCGACATCAATGGCTAATTTATTATGTAACTCTGACAAAATTCTGAAAGGTTCCTCAATATCATTTGATTCAATCGAAAATCCTCCTTCGTCTCCCATCACAAAATCGTGTCCTTCCATTTTTAATTTATTTTCCAATTGTTCAAAAAGAGTTTGTAATTGGTTTATTGGCCCAGCCACATTCATTCCATTCCCTAACACAAACATATATTCTTGAAAAGGCAATCTAAACCCCGCATGCGCCCCGCCATTCAAAACATTCACAAACAACCTCGGAAACCCCACCAACTTGGGGGTAGCACCCCCAAGTAATTGAATATGTTGCCAAAGAGGTTTGTTTTGTAATTTGGCTTCTAATTTTAAAGTAGCGATACTCACTCCTAAAATTGCATTCGCTCCCAATTTTGATTTGTTTTCTGTTCCGTCTAAACTCACCAATAAATCATCCACAACAAAAACATCAACTTTTTTCCCAATCAATTGTGGAGCAATTATTTCATTCACATTTCGAATGGCATCATCAACTGGCACCGCCACCACTTCTCTAGACCCAGTTGACTTCCCTGCTGGCACTGAGGCCCACACTGTAAATTCTCCAGCTGTCATTTCTACTTCCAAAGTTTCCTCTCCTCGAGAATCTTTTATTTTATATGCACTACATTTTTGAATTGTATCCATTTTATTAGTAGGTTAGTAGGTTAGCTTTTAGTCCGCCAGTTGGCGGATTAGAGAAAAATTTGCTACGCGAATTTTTTCTAACTTTATAAATTTTTGAATTTTTGTTTTTACATAGGTATCTTTAATATTAACATACTTTCTTGACTTTTTTTTTCTATAGGATATTATTATAGGTAGCAACGCAGCCCCGAGATTTATCTCGGGGAATTGCTTTTTATAAAGCAACCAACTCTCTTATTTCATTTAAATAAATATGCAAACACATTCTTAATTCCCAAGCCATATTATTTTCATAACTCATAAAAACGAGCTCTTTCTTTTTATCTTCAGTTACATATTTTTTTAATTCTAAATAATCACTATCACCACTCATTATTATAATTAAATCTAAATCATCTATATTTCTAACAACATCCAAAACAATTTCTACATCGACATCTGCTTTTTTAATATACTTATTTCCATTTTTGATATATTTTAAATCTTTCTTTTTCAAAACAACATCATTTCCTATTTTCTTCATAAACTTTTCTGAACTAGAAAAACTAGAATCATCTTTATCAGGAATAGCTAAGTGATAATTAACAAATCTTAAATCACAATAATTTGATAATATTTTTTTTAATTTTTTAAAATCAACCCGCCAACCATTTTTTCTAAAAGCATGAAATAAATTAGAATCATCAGCAAAAACACCCACTCTTTTATCTTTTAATTTATTTAAAATCTTCTCTGTTCCTTTATCCATTATTCCTTAGTTAAATCTATTTCTAATTGGTTTATTACATTAACCTCACTTTCTATTATAATTTTCTCAAATTCTCAATTTTAAATTGTTGTTTTTCCTTCCTGCCTACCGGCAGGCAGGTTTCACTTTTCGTTTTTACTTTTTAAGTCTCTTTTCTGTCACATAAACCAACTGAGTACTTTTGATGACAGTATCGGGAGTTAATGAAATACTATCAATTCCACATTCCACCAAAAACTCTATTATTTCAGGATAATCACTCGGAGCTTGGCCGCAAATTCCAACCTTAGTTTTTGATTTCTTGGCTCGTTTAATTAAATCTTTTAATAAAATTTTCACTGCTTCATTATTTTCATTAGACACTCCTTCTATATCAAAGTTTCCAGAAGAATCTCTGTCTATAGCCAAAGTGAATTGAGTTAAATCGTTGGAGCCAATTGAAAAGCCGTCAAAAATTTCAGCAAATTTTTCTGCTAAAATTATATTAGATGGCACTTCTGCCATAACATAAACTTCTAATCCGTTCTCTCCTCTCTTCAATCCGTTTTGAGCCATAATTTGCAAAACTTTCTTACCTTCTTCAACAGTTCGACAAATTGGAATCATTATTTTCAGGTTCTTCAAACCCATATCATCTCGCACTTTTTTCAAAGCAGCACACTCCATCTCAAAAGCAGGTAAAAAAGATTTTGAATAATATCGAGCTGCCCCTCGCCAACCCATCATGGGGTTAGCTTCAATGGGTTCATATTGTGTTCCTCCAATTAAATTTGCATATTCATTAGTTTTAAAATCTGACAAGCGCACTATCACATCTTTAGGATAAAAAGCCCCACAAATAGTTCCCACTCCTTCCGCTAATTTATCAATAAAAAATTGTTTTTTATTTTTATTTCCAATAGCTAGTTTATCAATTTGATTTTTTACTATTTTATCTTGTTTATCATAATTTATTAAAGCCAAAGGGTGAACCTTGATAGTGTTGTTTATAATAAACTCAAGCCGAGCTAACCCAACCCCATCATTTGGAATAAAAGAAGCGGCAAAGGCTAAAGAAGGATCCCCAATGTGCATCATCACCTTAGTTTTTGGTTTTCCTAAATTATCAATTCTAGTTTTCTTTATTTCAAAATCTAAAATTCCTTTATAAACATAACCCTTCTCTCCTTCTGCACAAGAAACCGTTACTTTCATTCCTGTTTTCAATTTTTTAGTAACATTATTTGTTCCCACTATACAAGGAATTCCTAATTCTCGAGATACTATAGCCGCGTGACAATTATTAACAATAATAGGAGTCAATTTTGAAGTAAAAACAAAATAATTGTGATTGTCTTCTACAGTAATATTATATACATTTTCTGTCCTAGTTTTTTTAGCATCTTCTACTCGAAGAGAAACAAAATTTGCCTTAATTATCTTCGTTAAGATATCTTTTATATTTCCTTTAAGTAACGGCAAAATATTTTCTTCTATTTTTTTCTTATCTATTAACAAATTTTTAATTATATATGGTTTAATTTTACCTCCAAAATTAACCATGCTCACAATATCATAAAACAAAGATTTTGCGGAAAGTAATTTGGTACCGTTAACAATTCTGGATGAACTACCTTTTATTCTTTTTGTATAACTTAATAAGTTGTCAATATCATCTACTATTTGAACATTATAAATGTTCCTATTATTTGTCACTTGTGGCAAAATATTTAATTTAAGACAACTTACTACTATGGCTTGTAATAAAACCTCATTCGAAACATAAATATTTATTCTACCTATCTTTTTATTAAAAGTTCCGTCGCCATCAATAGCCCCTGCTAAAAAATTGTAATTTATTTCTTCAGAACAATTTAACATATTAACAACTAAATCTTCTTTCCATGCTTTAAATTTTTTGGCTACTTCTTTACTATAACAACGAAAAGCAGTCGCCGATCCAACAACCTTTTTCCCTCTAATTGTGCTATTAGTCTCTTTTTTAACACAAACACCCATTTTTTTGTCAAACAAATCTTCAAAATAAGTAACAACCGTTTTTATAAAATCTTCTTTTTCTTTAGTTTGTTTTTGTATAAATTGAACTTCCCCATGATTTTTCGAAACATAAACAGAACCATCTGTATAAATACAACCCCAAAGATAAGCCAACTTAGAGGATATTTTATTTTTACTAAATCCATCTATTTTATCAACTCCAAGAACAAAATTCTTAGTTTTTAGAACATTTTGAATTTCTTGATCAATCAAAGTCCTGTTATTTAATGTTATAAATTTATGGTCAGGAGTTGAAAACAAATAATTATCTTTATGCCTACCTGTTTGAGAAATATTAATTTTTGTGGTTTTTGATTTTCTTACCATTGTATCTGTAACTTTTTTCCACTCATGTTTAAGTGTTTCTCTATTCAAAGATTGAGTATATAGTCCTTTTTTAATTTTATCTTTAGTTATTTCTTTCATTTCCAAAAAACCTAAATTAGTCAAAATCTTTGTCTCTCCAGAAAAACAAGTCCTTCCTCCTTTATCAGTCACAATAGCTGAAGCAATTTTCATAATCGGCTCCCAATCAGGATCTGTCATATCAGTTACTAAAACTTGTCCTTTTTTGAAATTTTTTATTTCATTCACACCCATAATACGATTGACTTCTCCAGTTCCTATTTTCCAACCAACTGATTGTCCCTCAACCAAAATATCACTTTTTTCTTTTAATTTATATTCCTCTACTATAGCTACATCCTTTTGACTCTGCACAGTTTCTGGGCGAGCTTGTACAATATATAATTTACCATCTAATCCATCTAATGCCCATTCAATATCCATAGGTCTTTTATAATGCTTTTCAATCATTATTCCCCAATCTGCTAATTGTAAAACTTGCTCATCTGAAATGGATTGTTCCAATTGGTCTTTTTTATTTACAGGAATATTTTTAACAGGGTTAGAAGCTTTCTTGTTTGGATTATAAATCATTTTAATATTTTTCATTCCAATTGAGTGCGAAAGAATCGCTCGAGTCGGTTTAAAAACATAAAATTCGTCAGGGTTAACTTTTCCTTGAACAATATTTTCTCCTAAACCATAAATTGAATTTATCAAAACTGTATTCTGAAAACCTGATTCAGTGTCGATAGTAAACATTACTCCAGAAGATCCTTTGTCCGCTCGCACCATTTTTTGAATTCCTACTGACAAAGCAATTGAAAAATGGTCAAAGCCTTTATCTGTTCTGTAAGAAATAGCTCTATTGGTGAATAAAGAAGCCACGCATTTTTTAACAGCTAGAAGTAAAGCTTTTTCTCCTTGTATATTTAAAAATGTTTCCTGTTGTCCTGCAAAAGAAGCATCGGGCAAATCCTCGGCTGTGGCTGAAGAACGCACAGCTACACTTAAATTTTCGACTCCATTTTCAAGAGAGAGTTGATGATAGGCCTTTAAAATATCTTGTTCTAACTTCTTTGAAAAATCTGCCTTTAAAATTAATTCTCTAGCTTTCTTTCCCCTCTCCATCAAGTTTCCTATATTATGAGTATTTAAATCTTTAAAAATTTTCTTAATTTGTTCTTTCAAACCAAATTCTTCCATAAAAACATGGTAAGCGTGGGCTGTGGTAGCAAAACCATTTGGAATTCGTATTCCTTTTTTAGTTAATTTTTGATACATCTCCCCTAGGGATGAATTTTTTCCTCCAACTAGACCTACATCCGTTTTTCTTAATTGATTGAAAAACAAAATATTTTTTTCTTCTTTTTTTACCATTTTTTTATAATCTTTAATTGATAATTTCGAGCGAGGATTTATAAAAATAAATTAGGCTAATATTTTTATTTTTATGCAATCCGAACGATGGAATTATATGCTCGCTTTATATAACAACATTTTAATAATTATACCATAAGATAAAAACTTCATCTCTTTAACAAATTATTAAAATAATAAATTCAAGAAATCCACCTACTTGTACACTTTTTAGACGACCGTCATTTTAGTGTACAAAATTACTAATAGAGCTATCTCTCGCTGATTATTTGTTTTTTACTTTTATCAAACCAAAAGTTTCCTTTAACCATTTTTCATTTTCAATACTATCTACCGTCATGTATAAAACATCTTTCCCTACAAAAAGATTTGATTTAAGCATTATTATCAATTCCTCACATTCGTAAGGAAAAACCCAAACACTATTTTGTAATTTTACAAAACCGAATCTATTTAGCGTAGATCTCAGTAAATTCCTAGTTTCTCTTCTTTTTTCTTTTATATCAAAAATTATAACTCTCCATTTTTTGTCCCAGCGCCTTGGTCTTTTTATTCTCAAATCTCCTATTTTATATTTAACTAATTGTTCTTCTCCTTTTTTAGTCAAAGTAACAAATTTTTTACCACCATCACTTATTTCAAATTTTATAAGACCTTTTTTCAATAAATTCCCTATTGAATTATCCAAATATCTTTTTCGTCTAAATCCTTTATCCCCAGAAAATTGTTTTATTACTTTCAAAGCATTAGGAGCTAACACTGCCACACTCAAAATTCCAGCCACAGCTATTGTTGTTAAAAGAATTTTTTGAACTGGAATCCGTTCTCTTTTCATTTTTTATTTTGTACACTTTTTAGACGACCGTCATTTTAGTGTACATTTTTATAATATATAT
>ERZ889078.2034-NODE-2034-length-15003-cov-11.449224_pt1 | contig 15003 bp, 18 predicted proteins | sample MGYA00521266_ERZ889078 | MGnify/ENA primary metagenome ERZ889078 (study PRJEB32303, sample SAMEA104408618) | aquatic metagenome | biome: Brackish water; feature: Pelagic; material: water | place: Baltic Sea | collected 2014-06-16T06:34:00 | depth 76,534 m ...
CCATCGCATACATATATATCGTGGGATCATATTTCAACAGGGAACACCACAATAATCGCTCATATCTGCGCCAATTTGATATATGGACCACAGAACGGCTGGTTCGATTACCCGATATTCCAGAACTTTCCATACCCTAAGCTGATCTGGTACAATTCTACGCCGGATACTATCAAGGACAAGTTCACACCTGAATTTGAGAAGCTGATCAATCCCTTTGACGTTGCGAAGAGTGTGTCAGACTTCAAATCGTCCAAGGACAGCAAACCGTATGTGTCTAGGTACCAGTTCCATAAGCAGGGTTGGACACTGACGTGCAAGAGCTATGAGCAAGACCCGGATAAGTTTGAGTCTGCCGATGTTGGTGTGTGTTTAGAGGAGAACCAGAGAGTCTTAATGGCGGATGGTAGATGGAAACGCATTATTGACATAAATGTTGGTGATAAAGTCATTTCTTATGGTGATAAATGTCCACAAACTGCGGTAAGAAGACGTGATTTGAGAATGCCGAAGGGTCAACAGATAAACACGGTTTCAAATAAGTGGGTTCATGAAAAGAGGGAGACTTTACAGATAAAATGTTTAAATGGGTACACTGTAAAATGCACACCTGATCACAGGTTTTGGGTGTATGGCAAACAATGGATGGAAGCGAAAGATATTAAGCCCGGGATGTTTTTAAGCCGTCAGGATATAAAGATTGATGGTGTTAAGACATGTGGATTATGGCAAGCTGCACTATTGGGAGCTTTAATTGGTGATGGGTCTATGAGGCGCAACAGAATACATTTCACATGCTATAACGACATATTGACAAAACAAATACGTGATTTATTGCCAAGTGAATATGAATTAAGGGAAGTAAGCCCGGGGGCATCAAGACCGGGCAGGAAAGAGTTTTATATATTACATGATGGCGAAGGGCATCCATTAATTGATTGGTTAAAGAGCATTGGTATCTATGGGCATAAGGCTGGAACGAAGTTTGTACCGGATATTATTTTTAAGGGCACAGAAGAGATTAAGATTGAGTTTTTGAAATATTTATATGCTACTGATGGTTGGTTTACTCATAGGGCAGTTGGGTTTGCGTCTACAAGTGAGAGATTATCGGATGATGTGATGTTGTTGTTGCAATCAATTGGGGTCAACCCTGCTAGACAGTTTAGGGCTAGTCAGAAGGAGAATTGGAGCGACCAATGGCATATAATAGTGCAAAAGGCTAAGGAAGTTGTACGTTTTTGCAATAAGATAAAAGTCGAATCAAAAGCTATCGCACAACAGAAGGTTTTAGATATTGCACTGGGTACCAGCAATTTTAGACACAATAAAGGCATTGAAACTTTAATGCAGCGAAAGCATCGAAAGAAGATTAAGGTAATATCAGTAGAACCAATTGGTATATCTAGAGTTGTTGATATCCAGACAGACCCACATCATAACTTCGTGGTGAACGGGTTAATAACGCATAATTGCATAAATGATGAACCAGCACGTGACTCAATCCGCCATGCCCAGAAGTCAAGGCGACGTATGGGTTGTATAACCTTGGAGATCATGACACCGCTCTATTGTGAGCCAGACACCTTCAATGACATAGAAGCAGCCGACATGAGAGTCGAAGAGGGCAAGAAGCGTACAATGTGGCACGTTAAGGGTGATGTATTCGGTGCTTGTCAGCTCCGTGGAATCCGTGGACACCTGAAACCAGATGTAATTGACGACATGATATCAGAGATGGATGAAGAAGAGATAGAAGCACGGGCTTATGGCAATCCACAGTATTTCAGTGGGAAGATATATCGGATATTCAGTCGTGATGATCATTTCGTAGATCCGGAAGAGTTCCCGGTCACTGGACCCGGTAAGTTCTTTCAGGTGGTAGATCCGCATGAATCAAGGGATGCTGCTGTGATCTGGGCATTTAAGACACCACCTATCGGCAAGGTCAACCCAAAGTCACGTTATATCATATTCCATGAGTACCCAGACTATGTAGGTAAGAAGTATTGGACGATAAAGAGCCAAAAGACAACTGATCTGGAAGTAGAGCGATGGAAGTTCTTTGAGAAGAACGTCATGAAGTATGAGCGTGCTACTGACGTGACACGGATAATGGATAAGTATTTCGGCTGGCAGACTCGTGGAGAGAAAAACATGGCTATGTTGTATGCTGAGGCAGGAGTCAAGCACCAGTGGAACATGATTTACAGACCGTCCTACTCTGCAAAGGGTGAAGAGGGTGAAATCATATATGGTCATAAGAAGGTGCGTGAACAGCTTGAGATGTTAGAGGATGGTAAACCCGGCTTGGTGATCTGGAATACCTGTCAGCACACTTACAATGGTATGTCCAGCTATATCCGCAAGCATGAGACTACGAAAGCGTCAGAGGATAAGGCAGCAGGTGAGGGCAAGATCGTAGAGAAATACAAAGATTTCGCAGATGTCGTAAGATATCTGGTATGTGATAATGCAAAGGTGATTACTGACAAGCGACCAACCTCAGAGCATGAGAAGCAGTCAATGATCGTCCATGGTCTAAAGAAACCGCCACCAAAACCCGGTAGTGGCAGCAATATGAGTTCATAAAGGAGATTGTAGAAAAATGGATAAAGAATTTCAGAAGCTCCAAGAGGAAGTAAAGGAGATCGTCAGTGATGAGCCATTGCTTAAAGCAGAGTATTGGTGTCGCCCTGATGGTGGCAGGTGCAAGTTTGTTCACATGGAAACCAGTTTAACGGCTGAGAGGGCAGCTATAGCGTATGCTGTGGCAAATAGGATGCCTGACAAGTCGATAGTCCATGTAAGGGCACAGGGCAGGTTTATGATCCACTACCGTAACAGTGGTGACGTGGCAGTGTTGCAGCAGATGGGAGCTAATGACGAAATGCTGAGTACAATAAAGGTGGTGAAATCATGAGGATAAACTAATGGATAAGTTACCATACATACCCAAGGGAGGGATACGTCTACCATACTTCGATGATACCAGCACGGACGATCTCCAGCAACCGCAGATAGTCAAGGATGCAGCAGCCCAGATGAAGAAAGAATTAGAAGTACACCTGAATAGGTTGATATTCAAGCACAAGGTGACTGATATCCCGGCACAGGCGCACCGTATATTTTTCCCACGACCTAATGGCTGGGTAGAGAATTATTATATCAACAATAAACCTGTATTGGTAGTTGTATTTATTGTCAAGGGTGACGGTAAGGTGGACTACCAGATATCAGAAGTAGTTAAAAAAAGTAGTATAGCAAACACATAGGAGATAACGATGAATGATCTAAAAGATAAAATTGAATCGACAACTATACTCAATGATGCGTGGATAAATGACTGTGAAGCACTATTGAAAGTGATAAAAATGTCCACTCAACCTGATATACCGATCCACAAGGAAGCTGTCAGGCTATCATTGGCTATTGACAAACATCGCAGTGGCGATATTGAACTGACAACGGAAGGTTAGCCATGGATGGTGAATATCAGATGGTTCCTACAAAGCGACCGCCTACTGTTAATGAGATCATAGCGAAGAACGTCGATTACATTGTCAACAGGTGGGACACGTTACAGCTTGCAGAGTCCGGCAATGAGAGGATTCCATACTATCGAAGGATACAGAAGTGGTGGTACAGGCGTAAAGGTCTGCTGAACGTCCGTATAATCCGTGCCAATGACTTCCTGACTATGGACAAGGATACATTTGAGAGGTATCGATACTGCATAGTAGGTCAGTTCTGGCGTGGGCTGGGGATCAACTGGAAGAAGTTCGTAACAATTCACTCAGAGAAGAATGGAAGTTTGGTGATAGAATGGGTATGAAACAAAAGGAGCATAAAATGAAAACGGCTACTATTAAATCGGAAAGAATTAAGAAAATCAAAGACGGGTGGAGATGTAAAGAGAAACTTATCTGTGATTGCGGTGAGGAAATGTCATACTTTGGCGAAATGAAAGAGATGGTGGATAATCGATATATACATGAATGTGATAAATGTGGTTTAACTGTTCGTTCCGATGTTGAATATCCAAGAATAGAAGACTTTGTTTTCCCATATTATGATGTTGCAAAAGCAAGCCAATGATCTTCAAGGAGTGCGACCATAAGAAGATTGATTACCGCCCGTATCGTAGAGGTAGAAATCGTTGCCTAGAGTGTGGTGCAGTATTCCAGCTCTCCCCATGGATGAGGAAGTTAATCAGAGAGTGGGCAGAGGGAATAATGACGGAATCGTATATGGTGCGGATATTGAAGCGTCAGAAGGAAATGAGTGCAGAAAAGAAGAGGATAGCACAAGTAAACCAGATTTTAGTCCCATTAACGTATAGAGATGAAGATGACTGACGATATAAACAAAGAAAACCGTGATATGAAGTGGGCAATATGGCTACAGAGTAGACCGTGGTTTAAAGGAGAGGAAGTAAAACTTGGAAAACAAATCGGAGAGGAAAAGAAAATGGCGAAAGTATTTATGGGTGGAACGTGTGGTGAATCAGTATGGAGACAGGATTTAGTACGAATGTTGAAACCGGGAGTGGGTTACTTTGATCCAGTGGTGGAGGATTGGAACGAAGAAGCAATGAAAAATGAGATCAAGGCACGTGAAACCTACGAGTATGTGCTGTACTGGATCACACCAGAGATACGGGGTGTCTATAGCATTGCAGAGGTAGTGGACGACTCAAATAAGCGTCCTCACAAGACGTTATTCGGTTTTGAGGTTGATTCTTGCACGACTCCGGGGTTAAAATTGGACATACAATTAGTAAAGAGTCTTACTGCTGTGGGTAAGATGGTAGAGTTAAATGGTGGTAGATGGTTCCGCCAGCTATTTGAGGTAGCTGAGTATTTGAACAAGCAATAAAGGAACTATCATGGCAGAGACAACGACAAACAAATCAGTAGACAATCCTGAATTATTTAATCAGATTATAAACGATTATAGAGAAGATCGCCGAACCCTCTTCGCCCGTGATCTCCCTAAAATGTGGGAGAGATACGAAGATCATTACCGAAATGACTACTGGAAGGATATTGATAGAGATGAGCATTTATCCTCAATGTCGTCAAATGGATTATTTGAAGTAGTTGAGTCACAATTACCTGTAATTACAGCCCGTGCGCCGAAGCCGGATGTAGTATTAGAGCCTATTGCATTAGAGGAATCTCAAATGGAAGAAGCGAATCGATACAAGGGTCAGGTTCAGCGTGAGTTAATCAAGATATGGTCGGATGATGATGGTAATGACATGCAGGAAGTCATACAAAAGGGATTCCGGGAACATAACATCAAGGGTAAGTCGCTATACCATTCTGAATACGACTTCAAGGATTATAAGATTATAACTGAAGTGGCTGACATATACTCTCTTACGCCAGATCGCCACAAGGACAGCATAGAAGCCTGTCAAAAATCACATCTTACGTATGCTACTTACCGTACTCCGGCGTGGTTAAAACAGAAATACGGTATTGACGTAGAGGCAGAGGGCTATTTCAATGACGATGGGGAATTTGAGTATCATTCAAATCAGAGCATAATGAGGACTGCTGCATCATTTGCTATAAATGCCATTAAAGGGTTTATATCTACTGAGGATGGTGATAAGAAGCGTGGTTATTGCCTGATGTTGAAATATTATTGTAGCGGTGTTGTGCTAATCGATGATGAGTCTACTGAAAAGTACAATGACAACAAATATAACGATGATGGCACAAAGATGATTGGTGACGATGGTAAAGAAATCATGGAAGAGTCAACCCGTGATAAGTACCCATTTGGTCGTGTGATTGTAGTTGTACGCAATTATAAAGATAAAATTATCAGCGATAAAAAAAATATCTACCCAAGGTTCCCATTCTTTGAAACTACGAATTACGGACGTGCCGGGGATTTCTATGGGACTAGCGAAGGGCTGAATATTGAGGATCATACGGCAGCAACTAACCTGTTAATGTCGAATGTGACTGACAATCTAAGGTTTACTGGTAATCCGCAACGATTTGAGGTTGAAGGTGGCAATGGAGAAGATATGCCAGTAATACCAGGGTCTACCGTTAAGACTGTAATACCGGGCGGTGTTGGATATTTAGAACCACCTAGAATGTCTCCAATAGTTATGGTATTCTTAGAATGGTTGCAGCGTGACCAAGATCGTAAGACTGGTAACAGTGATTCGATGCGTGGTATGGCAGAGTCAGCCGACTCAGGTATCAAGGTACAGACACAGATATCGCAGGGTACAGGCAGATTACAACCGAAGTCTAGCCAATTTCTGACCTTGGCTAGAAAGCTATTTAATTACTGGATATACATTATACAGAACTTCTACCCGGATGTTGTCATGCAGGAGATCACCGACGATGAAGGGCAGACAGTTTTTGAAGAGTTTCGACCTCGTGATGGCGCACACTTAAAGATGCGTGTCAGGATAGGTAATACAGCAATGTTGCCAGCCGATAACTTCGGAGCATTTGAAGAGGCTAAGTATCTATTTGAGCTTGGTATGAGTACGTTTGGGTTCCCATTCGTATCGCCTAAGCATTTAGTAGACCTTGCACCAGCTCTGGGAGATCAGGCTAAAATCAAGGCATGGATCGATGAGCAATTTAAAGCTAAAGAAGATGCTGCATTTATGGATCAGATGATGGGCGGTGAAGAAGGTGCAGGAGCAGGACTGAAACCGTTACCAGAAGAGCGTGAGGCACTACAGAACGCTGCTGAGGCTGGGGATCAGGAAGCTATTGTAGCCATACTGGATGGTATGAAGGCTCGTATGATGGCTGAAAAAAATCAACCAGTGGAAGAAGCACGGGCGTAGATGGATTTTTCCGATAAATACCTATCGATGTGTGAAATGGCTTATCCTTTCCTTGGAGTGCCACCAAATATCAATAAAAAGAATATAGTCCCGGGGATGCCTAACCTATGGAGAATGCCAAATCCCGGCACTGACAGGTGGGTAGGGAAGCATAGAACAGCCATTGGTAATATCGGAGAAGTCACGGACGGGGCTTTCATAATCTATTCACAGGAGCAGTTACAGGGAATGGTAGTATTGAAGGGATATAGATTCCATATTATCACGTGCAATCAGGGATTCAAGTTCATCTATAAATATGGTCAGTCTCAAAAATCAAAAATATCTTTACGTGGTGTTGGGTCGATGGAACAGGGCTGGTTATCATTTGTAATGATGGAACTGCACAAGGCACGTTGGACCAGAAGCGGAAAGTGGATGTCTGTATGAAGATATTTTTCACAGCAGATACACATTTCGGCTCTGAGAGGCACTTGGAGCTTTCTAAGCGTCCATTCAAGGATGTAAATGAGATGGACAGGACGATGATACGGCGATGGAACCGTGTTGTTGGTAAGAATGACATTGTATATCACCTTGGGGATTTCGGGGATGCAGAGACAGTCTTACAGCTCAATGGAAAGATATTCATGGTCATGGGTAACTATGAGACTGGGAAGAAAGGATCTGAGTGTGTACGGAAACTTCGCCCTTACGTGGGTTTTATGCCCAGCAAGGCAATAATAAAAGTACCATTGACTCCACCGACATATAAAGAGGACGACGACGGAGAGGTTGTAATGATTGGTAAGCTGCCGGAAACAGTAAATGTCCAACTGGTGCATGAGCCGTCTAAGGCAGAGAACTTGGCAGATTCATTTATATTGTTTGGTCATATACATAAATTACAGATGGTAAAGCGCAATGGGTTAAATGTTGGTGTTGATTGTCATAACTACACTCCGGTAGAGCTGGGGGATGTTTTATTCTGGCGCAATGCAATATTGAATCATTATGACGAAGAAGTATTTTTGCCAAAAGTTGGGATGTAACCAAAATTATTGCATTAAAGATAATAATATGAGATATTACAGGTGAATAATTAATGAAATACAATGCCAAAAAGGAAGTTAATAAGTTGTTAGACAGACTAGAAACAGCAAGAGCAAAAAAGGAAAACGGTGATTTTAGCGTCACTTTCCGTGTTGCTAGGGGTGGCATTGATATAGTAATACATGAGACTAAAGTACAGGCAGAACGCATGTAGTATTTAGTCCATATACCATAAGACTTGGGTAGGCTACCCTACATCTTAAACGATAAATAGAAGCCCTACTCCGACAGATACATCGAAATTGTGTCTGGTTTGGAGTGGGGCTTTTTTTGTAAGCCTAATAACAGTGTCAAACCAACCCAAGGTGTTTGACCAACTGAAAGAAGGAAAATGATGAATACACCTAATGAGAAAAGCAACGGCAATGAGAACTTTTACAAGTTCATAGGAAGGGAAATTTTAAAAAGTGAGCAACCAACTGACCCAGAGGAAATTGCAAAACCTAATCTGGTCATGTTATCTCATGGCTTCAATGTTGGCGATCCAAAGAAACCCACTGGTTGTGTTGTGAGAACAACTTTAATCAGGGGCGAAAATGTATCGTCAAGTTCTATATACATACCGGGAGGATTCTTGACGGAGAATATAGTACCAAGTTCCAGCAATCCGAATAATATGGTCAAAAAAGGGTTGTCTATGCAAGTTCCCGGCGCAATACCCTTCAAGTCTGGGCGAAGATAAGCCATGAAAAATTTTATCGGTTCCGCTAATAATCAAGCTCCATTCAATGAAAACGACATTGAATTATCTGAGGATGCTCTAAAGGAGATTGGCGAAAAGGACTGGGGCGAAGATAAGCCCGAAGATCGTTTCGATGATGATGAGGATACATTTCAAGTAATTCCACGTGAAGAGCCTGTTAAGTCTGACAAGACCAATGACGATGGCAAAGAAGGTGAAGATCCAAATAACGCTGATCCTGAGTCTCCCGATGGGGAGCAACCAAAAGGTGACGGCGATGAGGGTGATGTAAAAGCGGTCAGTTATGATGAGCTGATCAAAGACCTTGAAGAAGGCACTCAGGTTGAAGTAATAGACCCGGTATCGGGAGAGAAAGTTCATTTGAGTAAACTCATGGAAAACCATAAAAAAGTTATGGACGACCATGAGAATGACGAGAATTGGCAGAAAACCAATACGGAGAAATCACAGAAATTGGCTGATGAGCGCAGTGCGCTTGATAAAGACAAGAGTGATTTTGATAAACGTGTTGGGGATTATGATGCCAAGATCGGAGCCATGGACGTAGAGGAAGTCTTAAAAACTATGAGTGAAGAGCATTTCCTAGAGGAAGTGGACAAATACTTCGACGGTGAAGACAAAAACCCGATACGCAAGGTTTTAGAGGCTGTGGGCGGTCTGCAAGAGAAACATAAAACGGCTGAAATTGAACGTGAAGCTGCTGAAACGAAATATGCAGATGAAATTGACAAAGAGATCAAGGCTGATATGGACGCAATCATTGGGGACGACGAATCCTATAAGGATGATACAAAGATGAATGCACTATCAACTTTTGCAGGTGAAAACCGGATCAAGCTACCACTGGCAAAGAAGGTCATGGAATATGACACCATGAAGACGAAGAACGAAGAATTAGCAACCCAGAACGAGAAATTGTCCAAGGAGCTAAAGGAGCGTAATGAGTTGGTGAAAAAACTCCGTGCCATGCCGGGTGTAGAGGGAGCAGAGTTAGAGCCTGATAAACATAGTCAAGGTCCAAGCAAAGAAAATTACTCAGAACCAGCAGACGGTTGGGACGAAGCTGAAAAGCGTGTCAATGCTAAAGTTGGTTTATGAGTCAACCCTTAATTAATAAATAGAACAGGAGATTCAAGTGGCAAGAACTTCTACTGTGTTGGATACCCTACAAATTGCAACGATGGAATATTATCAGCAAGTTGTTCGTGTAATCAACGAAGATAACTACATCAATAAACGGCTTTTGAAAAAGTCGCAAGGTGTTGGTGGCGGTGAATTTATTTTAGCCCCATTAGAATACGGAAGTATTGATGTAACGACCATGGGTGAGTACGACCAAATCACTCTGCAACCTACCGAACTGATTGACTATGCACGCTACGAATGGACGCATATAAACGGTACGATGTCATTATCTGAAAAGAAAATGAAGGTTCAGAATACTGGTAAGGCACAGTTACTCAACTTGGTGAAAATTCATTCCAAAAACTTAGCCAGACGGTTTAAGATAAAGTTTAGCACTTTATTGTTTGTTACTTCTCACGAAGCAGACGACAATATGAGTTCGCTTTATGATATCTGTGCTACCTACAATAACACTATTGGTGGACTAGACGGCTCAACGGTTACTACATTCGATTGGAACCCAGCGATTATAAGCCTTACATCGGCTTCACCGACTTGGGCGAATATCGTAGATCCGATGAATGCTTACTACATCGAGCGTGTTTTACGTAAGATTGTTGGTACGTTGACATTGGGCAATGAAAAGCCAACCCTGATTTTAACGACTCAGGTAATATGGGATGCCTATGAACAAGTATTGCGTGACGATAAACGGTTTGAAGGGAACTATCGTGCAGACGGTGGATTTGACATTCTAACTTTCCGTGGAATCGACATTGCAGTAGACGATAATGTACCTGATGGCTATATGTACGTTCTTAATGAAAAGTACATTGGCTATTACCATCACAATGATTTCAGATTTGTTGGAAGTAAATGGAAACGTGCTGAATTGCACCATGTTTACTACTCAGAGCTGAATTGGTGGGGTGGATTTGGTGTTTCACGTCGTGATAAACAGGGCGCAGTCGTTGGATTGCCTTCTGATTATGATGATCTAACCTTAACCACGTCGTAAGGAGGGCTAAGATTATGTTTACAGATATTAGAAATAGATCAAAAACTGGTCTTGAGTTCAATACTTCACCTAACGGTAAAGGGATTACTCTTTATAACGCTAGTGGTGCAGCTATAACGAAGGGTGATGTTTTCCTAATCGCCTATTCAAGCACTTCCGGGCAAGAACATCAAACCAAAGCTCAGGCTACTTCTTCGGTGGTTGGTGGACAGCGTTTTGCTGTTGCACTTGAGGATATTGCGGCTGCTAAGATCGGGTACTTTGCTGTAGGCGGTTATGTGGCTGTATGCAATGTTCTCGGACATGCTTCATTGGTTATCGGATCAAGGCTCAAGGGTGTAAACGCTCAAGAGTATCTAACTTTTGACCATGCCACTGTCGGTACTGCGAAAGCATGTGCTATTGCGCTTGAAGCGCATACGACTGTAGCAGCAGGTTTAAAAAAGGTATTGATGCTTGATAATCAGGCTGCAACTCTTTAAATCGTTGTTAGACCTAGTTAATTAAAAATAAATGGTAGTATGTGCCACATCTTCGGGTGTGGCACATAGACCGAAAGGAAATTAAAGTGGGAAATTTAAGTAAACTCTTTCATTCAATTATGGCTGTGGATCGCTCCTTAGCCGATTTGCTTATGGAGCATGACTCTGAAACAAAAAAATACGACCTTGGTGCAAAAAGATACACTAGAAATGGCGGTGTATTTCAGTATGTTAAAGCTAATGAAGCTGTAACACGTGGACAGGTTCTTACATCAGTTCCATGGGCATCATGGGATAGTGGTATAGCTGTTAATAATGCTAGCAATATCGCTGCTGTTGATACTACAATAGACGTTGATACAGTTACAACTGCAATGACGGCTAACCAGTACAAAGGTTACTGGATTCGTCAAGCTGCTGCTGCTGGTCCTTTAGGTGGTGCATTGCAGATTAAATCGCATCCTGCTATTGCTGCTTCTGGCGAAGGCGAACTAACGATGGAACGTGCCGTAGGAGAAACAATCGCCAATGATAAAGCTCTTGAAATATTCAATCCATACTTGGTTGAAGTAGTAGACGGAACTACTGAGGTAATAAAAGGTGTAGCTCCGGCTGCTTTTACTTCTGGTCAATATGGTTGGATGCAAGTTGGTGGATTCGTACCTGCCGTTTTGGTTGGTCATAGCTCATCGCTTGCCGTTGTATTGAATGAACCATTAGTACCTTTGGCTACTCCTGCTGGATCATGTCAGGGTATGGCTGGTGCAACTGAGCCTGACATTATGGAGCTTGCTGCTAGTCCATTACGAGCTTTAGCTGCTGTAGCTGCTGACATAGTATGTTACATACCTGCTTATATGCGGTGTGACATATAGCACAATAACTTTGTAGTTAGCTCAGTGATTTTATACTTCACTTATTGAGTAAAATATAATTGCCCAACTGGGCTAACTGCAATATCATGAAAGGAGTACGTGATGAACGTACAAAAAATGATTGATAAATTGGGCTTTAGGTTGAATGATGAAGCAGCACGGAAATTCAATGTTTCTATGCGTCTTGATATCCTCAATGATTCCCAAATAACTTTAGTAAATTTATTACACAATAACCTTCTTACTGAACTGCAAGAAGTTGAGACAAATCTTACAACCATTGTAGGTGCTAATGGAATAGACGCTTATTATGCACTAACGTCCTTATCGAATGAAGTTGCACGTAATGGTGTTACAAATGCGAAAGTCTATGGAGCTTCCGGCAAATATTTCAATATAATGGATGCAGAGGAAGTAAAAAAGACCGAAAACACTTACAATGCTGGCACTGATGAATACCCAGTCGGGTATATCTTCAAAAACAGATTTTATTTCCAGACATCTACGGCAGGTGGATCATTAACTTTGGATTTATGGTATATTAAAAAACCATCCGCATTAAAATACACCTATGTCACTGACTCCATTGCCGGTGGTGCTACCGATGGGACTTATGGCTATGTGATACAGATTCTTGAGTCTGAACTAACATCGGCTGTGAACGATTATTATAATGGTTCGGTTCTATATAATAAGACCAAGGATTTCTCGGCTATTGTTTATGATTATGTTGGGGCTACAAAAACTCTGCATGTATTGTATGATGTAAATGAGGCTACGGAATGGGAAGCTAACGACGAATGGTATTTCGTTACTGGTCCAACGTCAGGTGAGAAACTTGGTGACTTTGAATCTGAGCTGAATGATAGTCTGCATGAATTAGTAATCGATCTTGCTGAATCCACGTTGTATAACATGATTAGCAATGACGCAAGGAGCGGTAAAGCTCTTGATAAAGCCATGGCACAAATCAATGGTCTTAATCAGCGAGTAGTGGCAGAGGCAGCAGCAGGAATAGGAACGACTGCGAGAGAGAGCTAATGACCTTCTCTAAATTGCGTGATCGTGCAACTTTAGGGTTAGAGGGTAACGCAATACGGCAAATGGCATTACAGTTTCTATACGAAGCCGAAGCTGAGATGTGCATGAGGGCTAAATGCTACCAGAAGCATAATCTTAATTTGATGGTAGACCCTGATAATGTTAATATTGTCGATCTGCCGTCAGACTTTTTAGAGCTTATAGCATTACCTGAATGGAAATCCATACCTTTAGAACATAACCCAAAATGGCAAGACGATGTACGTCGTAAATCAGATGGAACTTGGTACACTGGTACTCCTTACGAATATTACATGCAAAACAACCAAGTTGTACTTTACCCTGAACCAGACTCATACGCAGGTGAAAATAAATTAGGTGTGTTTTATGCTGCATCGGCACCTGATACACATGCAGCCGTGGCAGAGATCACAAAGATAACCTGTTACGGTGAAACTACCCTAGATGGGGCTGATTACTTTTATATTAGCTCTACGGCGACGGATTGGTACGTTTGGTTTGATGTAGACAATGGAAGCGTTGACCCGGCTATTACGGGGCGTACAGGCGTGGAAGTGGACATATCAGCCGATGATAGCGCAACTACAGTCGCTACGGCACTGCAAACAGCTTTAGATTTGTTGACTAACATTACAGCTACATCTAGTGGTGCGGTTGTGACCGTGACCAATGATACAGCAGGAGCCGTTAAAAGTGAAGCCATAGATGTTAATACTATGTTTATATTCAATGTAACTACTCCCGGACAAGATGCTCTCACATCCCCAGTGTTCGATAATGCCTATCATACATACTTGGTTGATTACGCCAAGGGAATGTTATTACATGAAGATGGCAAGATTAACCGTGGAGACAGGAAACTGGCTACGTTTTATGCTAATGTTGAAATGGTTAAGAGGCACTTCAAGTCTCGTGTGTCTCCTAATATTGGTAGATTGCGTGATACTGGCGGTGGTCCAATATCAGGACCTCATGGGCGAAGAGGGTTCGGCGGTAGAGTAAAAGAAGTCTCGGTATCGTCGAGTTAGTTTATGGCTAATATTAGAATAAACCAATTCAACATAGGGATGAAGACGTATGGCGATCTTCTCGATTCGTCTAAGTTTGAAAATGTGGAGAATTTAGAGACCGATAAACCGGGGATGGCATACAGGCGTGACGCTCAGAAGATAATTGCTAATGATACTTTTGATATAAAGTCTCCTGTTAAAAAGTGGGTTCATGATGATCTTAATAATGATGCTGAATGGATAATGTACGGTGATGCAGGCGGGAATGATTTAATAAAGAGGTATCGTGACACTTTTGCAACTCCAACCACTATAAAAGATTTCGGGGCGACACCAGCCACAGAGGAAACTTGTAAGATTATTCCATTTGACCGTGAAATACGCTTTGCTAACGGGCTAACACGTAAAGCAGGGCTATATCAGTACATAGATCGGGATTACTTCTGGAATAGCGCAATTAAGACTGTGGACGCTTTTGATTATGACGATGCGGAGGTAAGAAACTCAGCATTATCATTCTCATTGGTTGTGACAGATGAAACGGGATCCGGTGGGACATTAGATTTATCAGCTAACACATATTATTATAAAGTAGTAGCAGTATTTGATAATGGGCAGGAATGTCCTATGCCGGAACGGTTCTACTCTACAGCTAGTAGCGCAGTTGATTCGACTGTGATTTTAACGATAGCAGTTGATTTCAGCTCTTGGAACGAACGTATTACGCAATTTAAGATATACCGAAGTGACGCAGCTTATGGGACGTATAAGCTGGTGAATACGGTTGATTGCAGGGATACT
>ERZ889078.2035-NODE-2035-length-15001-cov-6.191222_pt1 | contig 15001 bp, 9 predicted proteins | sample MGYA00521266_ERZ889078 | MGnify/ENA primary metagenome ERZ889078 (study PRJEB32303, sample SAMEA104408618) | aquatic metagenome | biome: Brackish water; feature: Pelagic; material: water | place: Baltic Sea | collected 2014-06-16T06:34:00 | depth 76,534 m ...
CTACTTATAAAGGCCAAATTTAAGAAATTAAATGCATTGCTGCATTGTCTTTGTAATGATTTCTGTAAAAAAAAACTATTTCCTTATAATGCAATGAAAATCTATCCTGAGACCACAAGGCTTTATTGATTAAAAAAAGCACTGGACTTATGCTCAATTTTCCCCTGCGTGGACCGTGTAATGGAAAATCCATCATGAATGCTGTAGGCGCCTACCTCGCCCTGTTTATTGATCGCGATATAACCGACCTGAAAATTGGCATAATTCTTATTTTTGCTAACAATCCTGCCAATGGCTTCTTCGCATGCTTCTTGAGGAGATTTTCCTTGCCGCATGAGTTCAACAATAAGGAAACTGCCCACCGTTTTAAGGACTTCTTCCCCCAGCCCTGTAGCTGTAGCACCACCGATTTCATTATCAATAAATAACCCCGAACCTATAATGGGTGAATCACCAACGCGTCCGGCCATTTTGTAAGCCAAGCCACTAGTGGTGCAGCCCCCGGCGATGTCTCCGTTTTGATCTATAGCGAGCATGCCGATGGTGTCGTGGTTTTCAATATTAATAATGGGCTTGTATTGCGCGGTACGTTTCCATTCTTCCCAGGCCTTCTTTGAGGCATCGGTTAATAAGTTAGTCCGCTCGAAGCCTTGGGCCAATGCAAATTGCTCGGCACCTTGTCCGGCCATCAGGACATGTGGTGTTTCTTCCATCACTTTGCGCGCCACGGAAATAGGGTGCATGATGTTTTTCAAATAAACAACCGCCCCATAATCACCAGCGGAGTTCATGATGCAGGCATCTAGGGTGACGTGTCCATCGCGATCGGGTAATCCGCCGATACCGACGCTTTGTCCTTCGGCATTGGCTTCTTCCACGCGACAACCTTGTTCTATGGCATCGAGCGCCGTTGCGCCTTCGGTCAATAGATCAAAAGCCGTTTGCACCGATCCAGGGACGTTCCAGGTTGCGACCACCAGCGGCTTGCCCGATTGTTGGACCAAATGGGTTTGATTCTGGGCCTTAAATTGAGCGTTCAGCTCTTGTGCTCCCGCAACGATTCCTAGTCCCCCTAAGGCCGAATTTTGAATAAATGTTCTGCGTTTCATAAAATTTAGTTTATCGTGATTTCATCGGCAAATAGCCAGGCACGGCCTTGAGCGCTATGCCCCAAATGCCATTGGGGTAGTGCCCCTAAATTAGTCGCTTTTATTTTGATATAGCGCACCTTTTGCTGATCCAAATCAAAGGACACTGAAACCATTTGCGGGACTTCTTCAGGTTGGGGCTGAGGGAGCGTCTGACCCAGGGCCAAAACCGTCAAGGATTCTGGGGATAATCCAGCGGTGCAGGTTACCTCTTTGGGCAGGAAGATCCAACTGCGCTGGTCCTTCAAAAAGGCTATAGACACCTCATTGACTGGTACGGGATGGCCTAAATCAATTAAGGCTTCGAGATCTTGATCATGGAATCCTTGCCACGCCCCTGTTCTAAAATCTTTGGCTCCTTTCAAGCCATCAATCAAGGCATTCTCTCCACCACCGTTATATTGATTGGCATATTCAGACAGGAGTTTGATGCTTCTGTTAGGATCTATTTTGGTAAAGGTTGTATGCAATTCGACGCTCTTTCGTCCAGTATTTGTCGCCGCATAGAAGCTGACCCTGCTGTCGCTATCGAGTGTAAAAGGTTCTTCATAGCGCTTGAAGACGTCATTGCCGATGGCATAATAGAGCGAAATTTCGGGGTTTACATGACCCAATGCAACCTGCGTTTCATTTTTAAACGCTACAGATCCTTGAGTAATAAAAGGCGCTGGAATCACAGAAGACGTCTTTATTGAGGTCATAGGCGAGGCGTCTATTGTGGTCCCCCAGAGACTAGGCTTGGGGCCCATGGTAAACTCAATTGTTCCTCCAGCAACCAGCATTTCGTGACGGATAAAGGACTGCTTTAGTGGTGCCCCGTTGCGGGTAACCCCTTGGACATATGGATGATCGGGGTCATTGTTATGGGCGACAATAGTTGTCGTTTTGCCATTGGGTAAATTTATAGTGGCTTGATCAAACAGCGGGCTTCCAATAATATACTCCGGCCGCCCTGGGGTTACCGGATAAAATCCAAGACTGCTCAGGACATACCATGCACTCATCTGACCACAATCTTCATTGCCCGAAATGCCATCAGGTGTTGGCTGGTACAATTCGGTTAATATTTCGCGCACTCGAGCTTGGGTCTTGTCTGGCCTTTGTACAAAATTATAAAGGTAAGCCATGTGATGGCTGGGCTCGTTCCCGTGGGCGTATTGGCCGATCAGCCCCGTAATGTCTGCTTGTTCGCGTCCCGAAGTGGTAGACTGCGCGCTAAAGGTTTGGTCTAAGTGTGCCTCGAGTTTCTCAGCGCCGCCCATGAGCTGGATCAGCCCATAAATGTCTTGAGGGACGTAAAGACTGTACTGCCAAGCATTGGCCTCAGTATAATTAAAGTTGACTTCGTATGGATCAAAGGGAGCGAACCATTTATTGCGGTAGCGTCCGCGCATGAATCCTGTTTCAGGATCAAATACATTCTTATAGGACTGTGCGCGTTGGCTGTAGAGATCAAAGTCTTGGTCATGTCCCAGTTTTTCAGCCATTTGTGCGATCGCCCAGTCATCATAAGCATATTCCAATGTTTTGGAAACACTTTCGCTTTCTTCTTCGACAGGAATAAAGCCAAAATTCTTGTAGGCCTCAAGCCCCAAATGATCTTGCTCAGCACTATGCTTCATAGCCTGAAAGGCTTTTTCGGCGTCGAAATCAGTATAGCCTTTGAGATAGGCATCGGCAATGACAGACACCCCATGGTAGCCAATCATACAACCGGTGTAGTTGGCCGACAAATCCCAAATGGGAAGAATCCCCCCTTCGTCATATTTGGCGAGCATGGTTTTGATGAAATCCGTTGTACGTTCGGGCTCGATAATGGTATAAAGGGGATGAGCCGCTCTGTAGGTATCCCATAGAGAGAACACAGTGTAGTAATCAAAGTCCTTTGTTTGGTGGATCTCAAGATCCATCCCGCGGTAACGCCCATCAACATCTTGATATAAATTGGGGGCGATCATAGTGTGATAAAGACTGGTATAAAAGTTGGTCATGTCGGCAGCAGAACTCGTGCGGACTTCAATTTTGGAAAGTTGCTTAAGCCACGAGGCTTCTGCCTCTTTGCGTATCTGTTCAAAGCCTTTGTCGCCCACTTCGCTAAGCGCATTATTTTTCGCTCCTTCTATGTCTACAGCTGAAATACCAACGGTCACTGTGATGGGTTCGTTTTTGGGATTGTCCAGGCGCACAAAAGCCTTTGTTGCTTCGGCATTTTGGCCAAACCCATTGTCTTGAGTTTGGTTATCGGCTTTGAGCGGGTGTGATAGCCGTATGTAAAAAAAGAGTCTTTGGTCTGTGGCCCAGGCGTTGGAAAATCGATGGCCGACCAATTCGCGATCACTGATGGCTTCTATTTTTGCGTCTAGTAGCGCATCACGATGCGCCAGGTCAATCATAAAATATTGATCCTCTTGTGCGCCGAATTGATATTGGTGCACGCCTGCCCTTGGGGTAGTGGTGAGTTTGGTCAAAACGTCAATCTCGTCCAAATACACCTCATAATAGCCGGGGGATGCTTTTTCTTTTTCATGGCTGAAAGGCGCACGATAGCCATCGGCGCCATCGGCGCCATTATGGTAATTAACCTCATGAGTCGGCATGATCAGGATATCCCCGTAGTCGCTCACGCCCGTACCGCTGAGGTGTGTGTGTGAAAATCCATAAATGTAGCTATCGCTATAATGATAACCGCTGCAGCCATCCCACCCATCCAAACGGGTGTCTGGACTCAGCTGCACCATCCCAAACGGGCTTGTGGCTCCGGGAAATGTATGCCCATGGCCTCCCGTGCCAATAAATGGATCAACCCATTGCGTTAGGTTTTCTTTAGCGTTATTCGGAGCGTCTAGACAAGCCAAGCAACACAATAATAAACAGGCGAAAAAAAATCGGATCATGACATGATGGTTAATACGCTGTAATTTACAAATTAGGTGTTAAAAAAAGCAAAGACCGTTGATGCTTTTGGCCAGCCCGTTATATTTGCAACAAAAAAAAATTGCGCTGGATTATATTTGTTACCCTATACCTCTTGGTAGACCTTTATGCCTATCAAGGATTTAAGACCCTAAGCCGTCATCCACTGATGCCCTGGTTGTTTTTTGGCCTATCGTTTTTTGTTTTAGGGCTTTTTGTAGTCCAGATCACACTCTTGTCCGAACAGCGCAACACTTCGCCAGGACAGCTCTATGTGTTTGGTGTCTTTCTCGCTTTTTTTGTGCCAAAACTTATTGTTTTTGGCATTCTCTTTATTGAGGATATAGTGCGCTTGCCTTGGGGAGCATGGCGCCATTGGTTTGGAACAGGTGCCGCCGCAGAGGGCTTCTTGCCCAGCAGAAGACGCTTTGTGAGCGCACTGGCATTGGGACTCGCTGCACTGCCATTCGGTGCGCTGCTTTATGGAATGATCCGCGGAAAATACCAATATCAAGTCCTAAAATATCAATTGACTTTCGCCGATTTGCCTGAAGCATTCGATGACTATACCATTACCCAAATTAGCGACTTGCATTGCGGCAGCTTTGATAACCAAGAAAAGGTGGCCTATGGCATCAACCTGATCCAGGAGCAAAAGAGTGACTTGATTCTTTTTACTGGGGATTTGGTCAACAATAAAGCAGACGAACTCGACCAATGGCAAGATTTGTTCAGCCAATTGAAGGCCCCTGATGGTGTTTTCTCGGTACTAGGGAATCATGATTATGGCGATTATGTTCCTTGGCCCGACCAACAAACCAAAGAAGCCAACTTAGATAACCTAAAACTGCGGCAAAAACAAATGGGGTGGCGTTTGCTGTTGAACGAAAATGCGGTGATCACCAAGGGCAATGATAAGATCCATCTTATTGGCGTCGAAAACTGGGGTGCTGGAGGCTTTAAAAAGTCTGGGGATCTTGATCTTGCCGCTCAAGGATTAGCCCAAAAAGATTTTAAAATATTGATGTCCCATGACCCGTCGCATTGGGAGCAGCAGGTCAAGGATCATGATCAAAACTTTCACTTAACCCTTTCTGGTCATACCCACGGGATGCAGTTTGGGGTAGAAATCCCCGGGTGGTTTAAATGGAGCCCTGTTAAATACCGATACCCTTATTGGGCAGGGATTTATAAGAACGAGAATCGCTTCATTAATGTCAATCGTGGTTTTGGCTTTATTGGATACCCAGGACGCGTGGGAATCAAACCCGAAGTCACTGTGATTCAGCTTAAAAAGAGTCAAAACATCGGGTAATTCTAAGGAAATGTTATCTTTGTAACGTAATAAGTTAAACCTTAGATAATTTATGTCAAAGTTTGGTGAAATTATTGAAACTTCGGTTCCTGTTCTTTTGGACTTTTATACCGAATGGGACCAAGCATCACAAGAGATGCATGCCGTCCTTCGTGATGTTGCAGCAGCCTTAGGAGACAAGGCAAAAGTCGTTAAAATTGATGTTGAAAAAAACGAAGAGCTCTCTTCGGCACTTCGTGTCACAGGCCTTCCAACGCTCATGATCTACAAAAGTGGTGAAATGAAGTGGCGTAAAAGCGGCGAACAAGATGCCAATACGCTCATTGGATTGGTCAACGAATATGTGTAACGAATCATTCTAACGCGGTACAGTCATAACCATTTGCTCTCGCATAGTCCAGGACACGGGGCAGCATCCATTTCATTTTACTTTCGGCTTTAAGACTGTCGTGAAACACGATGATACTTCCGGGCTTAATTTGGCCTATTATTTTAGCCAAACTTTCTTCTTTAGAAACCCCACTATCCCAATCGTAACTCAGAAAATTCCACATCACTATTCGGTAACCCATGCGGTTTAGCCAACGGGCGTTGTTGGACTTTAAACGGCCATAAGGAGGCCGGAATAAATCAGGTTTTAAGCCCGTATGCTGCGCGAAGTCGGTTACGGATTTCCGGTAGGCCTTTTGCGGCACCCTGGCGTCGCTGACATGGGTATGGGTATGATTGCCGATAGCATGCCCTTGTTCACTAATTTGCTGAAAAACCTCTGGATGGCGTTGGGTGTTTTCACCAATACAAAAAAAGGTTGCCTGTGCCTGGTGTTGGCCCAACTGCTGCAACACCCAAGGGGTTATTTCTGGAATAGGCCCGTCGTCGAAAGTGAGATAAATCCGTTTTCGGCCCGAGGAGCTGTACTGGCGACCCGACCACATCCGCTTGGGAAAAAGCCATGGCAGCCAGAACGGAATTACGTGCAAGCGCATTGGCATATGGAGCTTTAGTTTAGAGCGGATTCTGGAAGTGCAAGACTATCTGTGGGACGCTCTTTCTGTAAAAACTCTTCTTCTAAATCCAAGCCCACGCGCTCAAATAAGTTCCGGAACCCAGAAACATCGTTGATGAAACGGGTCTTTGTCATTTGATAATAAGAGGCCTGATCAAAGGTGTTTACCAGCAAGACTAAGCCTTCGTATTGGTTCATTTTACTGTAAATTTCTTCGATATTATCAAGCTGATCCTGAAGGGTCATTTGACCATAATACACCAGGTATTCACGGTGCTTTTGGGCGGTTTGTTCAAAGACCAAACGGGCTTTTTCTAAAGCGCCGATTTCATAATAATTCCAAACAAAGGGATCCAATAAAGAATAGTATTCAAAAAGGTCGACGGGCATTTTTTCCATCCCCAGATCTAAAATGGTTTCGGCACGATCGAATTTGCGTTCCTGAATTAATTGGTCCGCTAAGCGGGCAAGGTTGCTGCGGTAGGTAATCCCATTGCGTCTGGTCTCGGTGTCGTGGTAAATAGCTGGATTTCCACTTCCGCCCCAGTCCCAATCCATGACAATATCAAACATTTTGTCACTGTTGATACGCCCCATTTGGTAGGGATTACGGGGGTCGACAGGCGTCTTTATGGGCACAAGTTTGTAAGCCATCCCATCGAGTTGCAAGTAATCTTTCATCCAGAGATAATCATCGTCACCAAAGGCACCACCACTAAAATAAATAGGCCGCTCCCAGTTGTTGTTGGCAATGATGTCCAGCATCAGGATGCGGTTTTTGTAAATGAAGTCACCGCTGAGTTCTATATCGATAAAAGGCACAATGAGATCCGCATCTTCTGGTGCCACAATGCCATTGGCCAAAACCGCTTCTTTGTCTACTGGGATACGGACGACCTTAGAAGGGAAGGCATTAATGAATTGGCCGCTATTGAGTTCCACTTTAAAACGGCGGTCTTCGCTGGCCACAAAATTCATCCAAGTCTCAATGTCAATGGTGTCTTTTAGGGTTTCTTGATAGGCAATCACATCACGCACCCCATAGCGGTATTGTTCGTGGGTCAGTTGTGAGGGAATCGGGGCGCTTTCAAAAGCCTGTTTTTTCATGTCGTCAATGTACCAGTCCGTTTGGAATAAACTTGTATTGACAATCCGAACATCTTGACGGTATTGTTCGATATTTTGCTGGTACCAAAGGGCAAAGGTATCGTTGTCCCCTATGGTAAATAATATGGCGTTCGGATCACAAGAATCCAGATACATTTTGCCCATAGAGTTTGCCGTACGGCGTTCAGAACGGTCATGATCATCCCAATTTTCTACAGCCAAAAGGACTGGAGCGGCGGCCATTGACAGAGCCAGCCCTATAGGAACAACCCACCGACTATTCCAGCGTTCTTTGAGCAAGTCGATAAGGGCATAAGCACCATAGCCGATCCACATGGCAAAAACATAAAAGGAGCCGACAATAGCATAGTCACGTTCTCTTGGTTCATAAGGACGTTCGTTGAGGTAAACCTTGAGCGCCAAGCCGGTGAATAGAAAAAAGACCATCAAGACCCAAAAACTTGATTTTTCGCGCTTGACATGAAAAGCCATGCCCAAGACCCCGAGAATTAAGGGTAAAAAATAATAGGTATTTCGCGCTTTATTTTGAGCCAAATCAGAAGGAAGGTTGTCTTGTGGCCCTAAGCGCAAGGAATCAAACCAAGAAATACCGCTCAGCCAATTTCCGTTTAAGGCAGAACCCTGACCTTGCACATCGTTTTGACGTCCCGCAAAATTCCACATAAAATAGCGCCAATACATATAGCCAAATTGATGCACGAACATAAAGTTGAGGTTGTCCAACATCGAAGGCTTTTTGATGTCCAAAAACGGACTGAATCGCTTTAAGAATTCATGATATTCTTTGCCACTCACCAAGCCTTGGGTATGCGCTTCTTTGAACTTAGAGACTTCCTCAACAAGGCGCGCTTCGTTGCGATAAGCTCTTTTTATGCCAAATTCTAGGCCGCCAGTATAAGACAAGTAATTGCCGCTGTGTTCTGAACTCCACATTCGGGGCAAAAGTGCTTTCTGGGCATCATCGGTATTTTGCGCGGCATTTTCCCATTCGTTGACGATGATGTATTTGCCGCTGGCACGGTCCTTTTCATATTTTGGTTTGTCGTCCTTGTAAGGGTTGTCGGGGTCTAGTCCCGCATAAACTTCGGTAAACTGAGGGCCATAAAACAAATGTGTTTCGGGATACTGCTCCCGATTGTAATAGGCCAGAAGCTCACGGGCATTGTTAGGGTTGTTCTCATTGATCACCGTACCCGCATTGGCTCTTATGGGCAGCATCAGCCAGCTCGAAAATCCAATAAAAATAAACAGCACACAAAGAATGAGTGTATTGGCCTGCACCAATCCGCGCTTTTGGGTCTGGGTGAGTCCAAAATAAAATAAGGCAACAAATAAAATACCAGCAAAGGCTGTTCCAGAGTTAAAAGGCATCTGCAGTGTGTTGACAAAAAAGAGTTCTGCGGCACTAAAAAACTTGAGTGTCCAGGGCAGCAGCAATTTAAATATGAACAGTAATACCGCCACCACGATAATGTTGGCCCAAATAAAATTTTTGGCAGTCACCACAGGGTATTTTTTGAAGAAATAGAGAAAACCAATAGCTGGAATCGTCAAAAGCCCCATAAAATGTATTCCAAAAGAAAGCCCAATAATGAATGCGATCAGAATCAACCATCGGTCACCGCGCGGAGTGAACATGTCGTTTTGCCAGCGCAGGCCGCAGTAAAACAAAGCCGATAACACGAACGTTGCGGCCGCGTAAACTTCGGCCTCAACAGCCGAAAACCAAAAACTATCCGTAAAGGCAAAGGCGAGTGCGCCAACAGCCGCACTTCCGATAATGGCCGCGTCATTGGTGTTGCCCTGTTCGACTCCATTAGGGGCGAGGCGCTTCAGTAAAAGACTCAATGACCAAAATAAAAACAAGACGGTAAAGGCACTGGCAAAGACAGACATCAAATTAATGGTCAGGGCAATGTTGGTGGGTTCCAGGGCAAATATCGAAAAGAATGCCCCTACGATTTGGTATAGCGGGGCTCCTGGTGGATGCCCAACCTCCAAATTACTCGCCGTGGTGATGTATTCGCCGGCATCCCAAAAACTCACTGTGGGCTCAACGGTAAGCCAGTAGGTGGTTAAGGCGATCGCAAATACAGACCATCCCACAATTCGGTTCCATTTTTCAAAATTAAATACTGTCATGCCAGGGCTTTAAATGATTGTTGCGAATTTAGCAATAATTAATGAAGGGCACCTTAAAAACGCTTTCATGCGGGCGTTAAAAATTTAAAAAAATTTACTTGTGCAACCCAAAGTTTGTATTAAATTTGCAACCGTTATTCCAAGAATGGCCCATGGTGTAACTGGCAACACGTCGGTTTTTGGTACCGAAGAGTCTAGGTTCGAGCCCTAGTGGGCCAACAAAGCAAGCCCTAACCAATGCGTTGGGGTTTGTTTTTTCTGTCAAATTCATACACTTTTGTGGAACACAAAAAAATATGATATATTTGCACAGAATTTGATAACAAGTTAAGAGAGGGGACGTGAGTCCCCTCTTTTTATAGTCATAATTTTATGAGAGATATTGTATCTGACCTTTTAGACAAAGCCTTCGAAGAACGGCCCGATTTGTTTTTGATTGATCTTGAGGTCACGCCAGACCTTCAGATTAGGGTGACCATCGATGGGGATCAAGGGGTGACCGTACAAGACTGTATTGATGTCAGCCGCGCCGTGGAGCACAATTTGGACCGAGAAAACGATGATTTTTCTTTAGAAGTTTTGTCAGCAGGCGTTTCCGAACCACTCACACGCCAGCGTCAATACAAAAAGAATATAGGACGGACCATCAAGGTAGTTTCCGCTCAAGGAGACTATGAAGGTGTTCTTGAAAAAATGACAGAAGCCGACATTACGCTCGCGTTTACCGTTCGGGAAAAGAAGCCGGTAGGCAAAGGTTATGTCAAGGTCGACAAGGAAGTGACGCTTCCCATAGACCAAATAACAAAGGCAATAGTGATGATAAAATTTTAATAAATTGATATGGAAAATTTAGCGTTAATTGATTCTTTTTCAGAATTTAAGGATGATAAATTCATTGATCGAGTGACCCTTATGGCGATTCTTGAGGATGTCTTTAGAAATGCATTAAAGAAAAAATACGGTAGTGATGATAATTTTGACATTATCATTAATCCAGACAAGGGTGATATGGAAATATGGCGTAACCGCATCGTGGTTGCTGACGGAGAAGTTGAAGACCCCAATGCCGAAATTTCATTGACTGAAGCCCAAAAGATTGAAGAAGATTTTGAAATAGGTGAAGATGTTTCTGAAGAAGTCAAATTGATGGATTTAGGACGCCGTTCTATTTTGGCATTGCGTCAGAATTTGATCGCCAAAATACAGGAGCACGACAATACGAATATCTACAAATACTTTAAGGACTTAGAAGGTGAAATATACACCGCCGAAGTGCACCACATCCGTCACCGTGCTGTGATTTTGCTTGACGATGACGGCAACGAACTGATCTTGCCAAAAGAAAAACAAATCCCATCGGACTTTTACCGCAAAGGGGATAATGTGCGGGGTATTATCGAGAGTGTCGAGCTTAAAGGAAACAAGCCGGTCATTATCATGTCACGTGCCTCACCTGTCTTCTTGGAGAAATTATTTGAACAAGAAATACCGGAAGTATTTGATGGACTCATTACGGTTAAGAAAGTCGTGCGCATCCCTGGTGAAAAGGCAAAAGTTGCTGTGGATTCCTATGACGATCGTATTGATCCAGTGGGCGCTTGTGTTGGGATGAAAGGATCGCGTATTCATGGGATTGTCCGTGAATTAGGCAACGAAAACATCGATGTGATCAATTATACTACCAACATTAATCTATTCATTACACGTGCCTTGAGTCCGGCAAAAGTGACGTCCATCACTATTGATGAAGTGAAAAAGCGTGTTGAAGTAATCCTAAAACCAGAAGAGGTTTCTAAGGCGATTGGTCGTGGAGGACACAATATTCGATTGGCGGGTCAATTGACCGGCTATGAAATTGATGTATTACGCGAAGGCGCTGAGGAGGATGTTGAATTGACAGAATTCTCTGATGAAATCGAACCATGGGTCATCAATGAGTTCAAAAAAATTGGACTGGATACCGCAAAAAGTATTTTGGAGAAGGACCTACAATTTTTATTGAGCAGAACAGACCTCGAAGAGGAAACCATTGTTGAGGTGGTCAATATATTAAAAAGAGAATTTGACGAGTAGTCCAAAGTTTGACTACTTTTACACGAGAATACGATAGAAATCAATAGGAAAAGCATTTATGGCTGAAGCAAAAACGATTCGGATCAACAAAGTTTTAAGGGAATTTAATATTTCGCTTGATCGCGCCGTGGAATTTTTAGGTTCCAAAGGGCACGTGGTGGAAGCGCGTCCGACATCTAAGATCTCTGAAACGGAATACCAAGTTCTTTTTGCCGAGTTCCAGACAGACAAATCTAAAAAGGTTGAGGCCAAGGAAGTTGGTGAAGAAAAGCGTAAAGAGAAAGAAGAATTAAGAATCGAACGCGAAAAAGAAGAAGTAGAAAGGTTAGCAGTACCAATTGTTGTCGTCAAGGCTGAAAAGAAATTGGACGGTCCGAAAATGCTTGGAAAGATTGATTTATCGCCAAAAAAAGAGTCTAAACCAGTTGTGACTGAAAAGGCACCAGTGGTAGAAGTCGTGGAAGAAAAAATTGCTGAGGTGATCGAAATAGAGACGCCTAAAGCGGAAGCACCCCAGGAGGATGCCCCCGTGGTGGTTGCTGCTCCAGCTGATGTAGTAACTGAAGCGCCTCAAGAAACGCCTCAAGAAGCGCCTCAAGAAATACCTCAAGAAACGGCTGCTGAACAAGTTGTTGAGGCCCCTAAGGCAGAACCAAACATCCGAACAATCGATAGCGATGCTTCTGGTTTGGTCAAAACGCAATACACCAAACTTAATGGTCCGAACTTCACTGGGAAGACTATTGACTTGACACAATTCAAAAAACCGGAGAAAAAAATAGACCCTAAGGCCAAGGAGAATGCAGATAAGCGTGGGAAACGCCGCAGAATCACTAAGGGACCAGGGACAGCAGCTCCTAGTCGTGACATAAAAAAACCAGATAGTCGCGGGCGCACAGCAATTGCGAAAGTCGAGCCGAGCGAAGAAGACGTACAAAAACAAGTGCGTGAAACTTTAGAAAAACTTCAAGGAAAGTCCTCTAAAGGAAAAGGCGCCAAATACAGAAGAGATAAACGGGACAGCCACCGCCAGAAGACGGAGGAGGAAATGGCACAAATTGAAGCCGACAGCAAGCTGCTCAAGCTTACAGAATTTGTGACGGTAAGTGAAGTGGCAACCATGATGAATACTCAGGTTACTCAGGTCATTTCGGCCTGTATGTCCTTGGGTCTGATGGTGACCATGAATCAGCGCTTGGACGCGGAAACCCTTTCTATTGTAGCCGAGGAATTTGGCTATGATGTAGAATTCGTCAATGCCGCTGTTGAGGAAGCATTCCATGAAAATATTGATGCTCCAGAAGATCTTAAGGATCGCGCTCCGATTGTTACTGTTATGGGGCATGTCGATCATGGAAAAACGTCATTGTTGGATTACATCCGAAAAGAAAATGTCATTGCTGGCGAATCTGGAGGGATTACACAACACATTGGGGCTTATGGAGTGACTTTAGAAAGTGGTCAAAAAATAGCCTTTTTAGATACACCAGGTCACGAAGCCTTTACGGCCATGCGTGCTCGTGGAGCGCAAATAACGGATTTAGTGATCATTGTCATTGCAGCCGATGATGATATCATGCCACAGACCAAAGAAGCCATCAGTCATGCGCAAGCCGCTGGTGTGCCTATTGTTTTTGCCATCAACAAAATTGACCGACCCAATGCAAATCCAGAAAAGATCAAGGAAGGATTGGCAAACATGAATTTATTGGTTGAAGATTGGGGGGGCAAAGTGCAGTCTCAAGATATTTCTGCCAAAACGGGTGAAGGCGTCAGTGAGTTACTAGAAAAAGTGTTGCTTGAGGCCGAAATTCTGGAGTTGAAAGCAAATCCTGACCGCAGCGCCAATGGTACGGTTGTGGAAGCATTTTTGGATAAGGGCCGCGGCTATATTTCTACAATTTTGGTTCAAGGTGGGACCCTTAAAGTCGGGGATTATGTCCTCGCTGGCCAAAATAGTGGAAAGGTCAAAGCCATGCACGATGAGCGCGGTAATGTATTGAAAACTGCAGGTCCAGCAACACCCGTGTCGATCCTTGGATTGGATGGCGCGCCGCAAGCCGGTGACAAATTCAACGTCTTTGAAGACGAACGTGAGGCCAAGACCATCGCGACCAAAAGAACACAATTACAGCGTGAGCAATCCGTACGCACACAACGTCACATCACACTTGATGAGATTGGACGTCGTATTGCCTTAGGAGACTTCAAAGAACTCAACATTATCCTAAAAGGGGATGTGGATGGTTCTGTCGAGGCCTTAACAGACTCGTTCTTAAAGCTGTCTACAGAAGAAATTCAAGTCAATATCATACATAAAGGTGTTGGCGCCATTACAGAAAGCGATGTGCTTTTGGCCTCTGCTTCCGACGCGATCATCATCGGGTTTAATGTGCGCCCAATGGGCAATGCACGCCAGCTCGCTGATAAGGAAGAAATTGACATCCGTAATTACTCCATCATATACGATGCCATTAATGACCTTAAAGACGCGATGGAGGGAATGCTTTCTCCTGAGCTTCGCGAGGAAATTACAGGAACAGCCGAAATTCGTGAAACCTTTAAGATTTCTAAGGTTGGAACGGTAGCTGGTTGTATGGTGGTCAGTGGTAAAATCATGCGCAATAGCGGTATCAGACTGATCCGCGAAGGTGTTGTGGTTTATACCGGTGTTTTGGACGCGCTCAGACGTTTCAAAGACGATGCAAAAGAAGTCTCAAAAGGATATGACTGCGGAATGCAGATAAAAAATTACAACGACATTTTTGTCGGAGATATCATCGAGGGGTTCCAAGAAGTAGCCGTTAAGAAGAAGCTTAAATAACACAATTCTGTTACAGAGCGGTCGCTAAAAAAACGCACTTTATTTTTGTTCCTTACGTGATTTCCCGGGCTTTAGAATAAAGGCGGTATTGAAATTTTGCTGTATCGCCAATAAGGCCCTATCCGCTTCTAAACGTGAATAAAAATTACCGACCCATACTTTATAGTTTGGCGTTTCGTATTCGATAACCGCTGGCCATTGGTCGTATTTTGCGTTATAGGTTTGTAGGTGTGTTTGGGCTTGTTCTAAAGTGCCATAATGAAGCTGGATCGTATAAGTGTCGGTCAGCTTTAAATTGGTCTGCATAATGGTTTTTAGTGCCATGAGCGAATCGACGCGCGCATCTTGACGCACGACCACTTCTTGAGCTTGAGCGCCCAGGACTCCGCTCAAAAGAACGGCTAAAAGAATGACAAATGAATTTTTTAAGCCCATAGATAATTGTGCTAAAT
>ERZ889078.2039-NODE-2039-length-14986-cov-9.426629_pt1 | contig 14986 bp, 13 predicted proteins | sample MGYA00521266_ERZ889078 | MGnify/ENA primary metagenome ERZ889078 (study PRJEB32303, sample SAMEA104408618) | aquatic metagenome | biome: Brackish water; feature: Pelagic; material: water | place: Baltic Sea | collected 2014-06-16T06:34:00 | depth 76,534 m ...
AGCAAATAACACAAGCACATAAAAAACATGGATACCAAAGACTAAATCAAAGTGTGTATATATATTATAAGAAAGCCTGGTTGTATTTTGGAGTATCGGGAGGAGTGATTTTCCGGACAAGGTTGGGGGAGGGATGATCTGACATTGAGTATCATAGTAATGTCAGATTTAGGGACTCAGGAGGAATATTGCTAACTTGCTACTGATTTAGTTGGTTATTTGCCTACTTTTATCATATGAGAATGAATATGAACGCTGGATAAAAAAAGTCAATGTGTTATCAAGGCCCTATCTTATAAATTCAGAGCCTACTAACTATTGTAATTATAGTAGTAACTTGTATATTGTATTGAGCCAACTAAACTATCTCTATGAAAATTGGCCTGATTTTCCCAAATAAAGACAGAAGGTACAAAACGGTCCACCTGGGACTGAGTTACCTTGTTTCTTATGCAAGGGCACAGCATGACGATCTGTGTTTTCAGGTTCTTGACACAAGGGTTGCAAGTAGAAAGGAGACTAAAAGGTTTTTTGCATCGAACTTTGACCTGATTGGAATGACGGTATTTTCGCCTGTATATTTTGAAGTAATTGCACTGTTCAAGAAGATTAAAGAGACCTTTCCAGGAGTGCCTGTTTGTGTTGGAGGACCTTATGTGACGACCATTCAGGAAGAAATTTTTACAGAAACCCCAGTGGATTATGCAGTATATGGTGAGGGTGAAAACACCTTCTGCGAACTGATCGATCACCTGAAAGGCAGGAAAGAACTCCAGGATATAAAAGGGATAATCTATAAAAATGAGATCGGGGAGATTATAAAAAATAATCCAAGGGAGAAAATTAGCAAGCTGGATGAGATTCCTTTTCCAGCTTATGATCTCTTTCCTATGGACAGATACCCTTTACACAGGATGGTTACCAGCAGAGGCTGTCCGTATGCATGTGCCTGGTGTAATTCGAGTTCCATCTGGAACCACAGTTTCAGGCAACGCGGGGTAGAGAATGTAATCAGGGAGATTGAATTTCTGCTAACAAATTATGGAAAGAAAATCTTTGTTTTCGGTGACAATAGTTTTAACGCGGATCTTAAATGGGTCGAAGACTTTTGCGATAAATTAATCAAGAAGAAGATAAAGATACTATGGTCAGTATCCCTCAGAGCTGATATTATGACCCAGAATCTCGCGAATAAGATGAAAGAAGCAGGATGTTATAATGTTGCTATTGGGATAGAATCGGCCAATGATAAGATCCTTATAAAGATGAATAAGGCGACAGACATCGAAAAACTAAAGAGTGGTATCTCAATGTTAAAGAAAGCAGGTCTTGAAGTATTATCTCAGTTTGTTATTGGGAGTCCGTACGATACACTTGAGACGGTTAAAGAGTCAATTGAGTTTGCCAAGAGTTCAGGATGTGATTATTCAAATTTTTACACCATTCTTCCATTCAAAGGGACGGCACAATGGGATTATGTAGAAAACCATGGGACGTTTCTTGCAAAAAAAATCCATGATTTTCATTCTGTGGAGCCCAGAATTGTATTTGAAACTCCTGAGTTTCCATATGATGATAGGTTGGAAGCCATCAGGCTTGTAAAGAAGGAAGGTTTTTACAGTAACAAGGATAAGAAAAGCTTATTATTTGATTATGCCAAAGAATCGGCGAGACTAATTCAGAAAATCCTACCTGCAGCTATTGGGGAGAGGATTTATATGATATTGAAATCTGTTTATTCCCTGAAGTTGGTGAAGAAGCATAATATTTAACGCTGAAATGATTGTAATTCTGCTCATAACGGGATGCATCATCCTGCTATACCTTTTGTACCCGGTATATTTGATGGTTTCTCCTAAATACACCCCCCCGGTTCAGGATAGGTCTGTTAAGGAGCAGTCTGTTTCACTGATACTCCTGACCTTTAATGGGAAAGTATATATTCAGGAGAAAATAGAACTTCTGAATCGTGAACTTGAGCATTTTCAAAAATATGAATTCATTGTGGTTGATGATCACAGTACTGACGGTACCCAGGAACTACTGGAATCTCTACAAGAAAAATTTAAGTTAAAACTCATGCTAAAAAACGAACATCTGGGAATTCCCAATTCGATGAACATGAGTGTAAAGGCTGCCAGGTATGATTCCGTCGTTTTTTGCGACCAGAGACAACGGTTTACCGGAGACTTTCTTAGAGAGATCATTGCTCCCCTGGAAGACGATGAAGTGGGTGGGGTTTCAGGTTTTATCTCCTGTCTCGATAATGGGAACCATCTGTCGTTCCTGCGAAAACACGAAAATTTCATCAAGAAATGTGAAAGCCGGACAGGTAACCTGATCGGTGTGTATGGCCCATTATATGCCATAAGGAAAAGTTGCTATCAAGAGATAGGTGAAAATATTATCCTGGACGATTTGTACTTAAGTCTGAAGATACTTGAAAAGAAAAAGATCGTTTTGATGGAGAAGTGCAGGATAGTGGATGATGATTTCATTAGCCTATACAATTGTAACAGGAGTAAACGCTATTTGCAGGGATTGCTTCAAATACTTATCAGGAAAGACCTTGTTGGGAACATGCCGTTCAAACTTAGAATCATGTTGTTATGGCATAAATACCTGAGACTGTTGATTCCGCCAACAGTTGTGCTATTTTATCTTTTCCTTGCAATCCTTTCTCCTGCAGATACATACGCTGCAGTTGTGTTCGCCATCCTTTCGATCTGCATTCTCATTAGTATCATTGCCCGTCGATTGACCATATTCTCGAATTTAAACAACCTCTTCAGGATTACCGTTTATTACGTTGTTTCGATGGTGATTTTAACCTTTAACAGGATTTATTTGAAGATTAATTTCCAAACAAGGATGAAAAGATCATGACAGGTGTTTCCGAATGATATCAACCATAATGAATAAATCAGAAAAGGAAAGAAATATCTTGCTCATGCGGCCATCAATACCTGATCGGAAGGAACTTGAACCGTACCTGACCAGGATTTGGGAATCACGACAACTGACGAACACAGGCCCAATCCATGTAGAGTTTGAAGAAGCCTTGTGCAAGTATCTGGGAGTAGAAAATATCTGTTTATTTGCCAACGGAACACTGGCCCTGATTTTTGCACTTAAAGTACTTAACCTGAAGGGGAAGGTCATAACAACGCCTTTTACTTCCATTGCTACGATCCAAGCAATCTACTGGAATAATCTGACACCGGTTTTTGCAGACATCTACCGGTCAGACCTGAACATTCATGCTGACAAGATTGAGGCAGCAATTACCCCGGATACCAGCGCCATTATGCCGGTACACATTTTCGGAAATCCTTGTGATGTTCATGGTATCCATGAGGTTGCCACAAGGTACAATATAAAAACCGTGTATGATGCTGCACACTGTTTCGGTGTGAAGCTGGAAGGGATCCCGGTTTGTCAATTCGGAGACCTTGCTGTACTTAGCTTCCACGCAACTAAAGTGTTTAATACTATTGAAGGAGGAGCAATTGTTTGTGGCGACCGTGTAATGAAAGAACATATCGATGCATTGAAAAATATCAGGCTGGATAATGGTCTGGATAACTTATGTTCAGGATTGAATGCTACAATGAATGAGATCCAGGCCGCCATCGGAATGGTACAATTAAACCATATAGACAACATAATCAACTTGCGAAAAAATGCCACCAACATTTATCTTAACCAACTGGCAGGGATAAAGGGTATTGAGATTCTGGCGTCCAGGAGTAGTGTGGATTATAACTATACCTATTTCCCTGTTATTATTGATCCTGTTGTGTTTGGTAGAGGGAGGAATGATTTAGCTGACCACTTTGAGAAAAAGGGGATCTCTACGAGGAAATATTTTCATCCTTTAGTGAGTGATTTTCCCGAATTCAGTATGTATAAAACTGTTGATTTACCTGTAGCTGAAGAGATATCAGATAAGATCCTATGCCTTCCTCTATACCATGATATCAGCTTTGAAGAGATCACATACATAACCGATTCTATAAAACAATTGTCGCAGAATAATCAAACCGTTTAACAGCATATAGATATAGAGGTTTCATGAAGGTACTGCAATTATATCATAAAATGCCTTTCCCGATGCATGATGGCGGCGCCTGTTCAATTTATTCCAGTTCATTAAGCATATTAAGCCAGGGTATAAATCTTAAAATACTGGCAATGGACACGATGAAAGCTCCAGGGGATATAGATTTGATGCCAGTGAATTTTTTGAAGAAAACCCGGTTAGAATCTGTCACTGTTGACAATAGAGTAAACCTATTTCATGCCTTTTGGACTATTTTTAGTCATGTGTCCTATTTTGCGAAGCGGTTTTATTCCACATCTTTCAAACACAGGCTTGTTGAGATCCTAAAACAGGAGGATTTTGATATCATTCAACTTGAGCACCTCTATTTATGTCACTATCTGGTTGATATCAGAAGATTATCCAAAGCAAAAGTCATTCTGAGAGCGCAGAATGTTGAGTACCGGGTATGGAAAGAATACAGTAGAAAGCTTAAGCACCGACTCCTGCAGAAATATTTGGGTCTTGAAGTATTGAAACTTGAACGGTTTGAGCGTCATATGGCATCACAAGTGGATGGAATCATGGCACTGACCAAGCAAGATGAAGATTTTTTCATGGAAGCCAATAGTAAAGCCTATGCCTCAACAATTCCGATGGGAATTGATTTTTCGTGTCTGGCAAAAACTGATAACACTTACCAATACATGGATTTTCCAATCGTTTATCACCTGGGATCGATGGATTGGAGACCAAACAGCCAAGGATTAAAATGGTTTATAGAGAAGGTATTCCCATTGGTTTTAGTAACTATGCCAAATATTCGTATTTGCATTGCAGGCAGGAATATGCCGGGTTGGTTTATTAAAAGAAACAGCAGAAACCTTATTGTTGAAAGTGTTGTTGAAGATGCCACAACATACCAGAAAGATAAAGCGATAATGATTGTCCCGCTTCTCTCTGGCAGCGGAATACGGGTAAAGATTCTTCAGGGGATGGCCCTGGGGAAAACGATCATATCAACCTCAGTGGGAGCACAGGGTATTTCCGCGATAAACAATGAGAGTATCATTATCGCTGACAGCCCGGAGGAGTTTGCTAAGCAGATTTGCAGGTGTGCGGTCTCAGAATCTTTGTGCAGGAAAATTGGTGAGAATGCTCGAAAAGCGGCAATGTTGAATTATGAAGTTGATTCTATTGGCATTCAAATGAACCAATTTTATCAAATCGTGTTATCCGAGATGAAAATGACGTTGCAGGAAAAAGTAGCATGAGTTCCAAAATAATAAGAAACTATCTGCCTGAGTTACTGGCTCAGGGCTTCCTACGATCTAAACCCAGTATGGTAACGGTCAATCTTACGAACAAGTGCAACCAGTATTGCATCTATTGTGAAATTGGAAATGGAATAGAGTTATCGGGTGGGAAATTATTAACTACTGATGATTTACATTGGATCATCGACCAGATGGCCATTAATAAAATCCGTAAGATTTCATTATGTGGTGGTGAACCGTTTTTGTTCAAAGACCTGATAGAGATCGTTGCTTATGCCGGGACAAGGCGTGTCTGGTGCTCCATTACAACAAATGGAATGACAGCTCACCAACTCAGCGAGAGTGATTTAACAACGTTAAAAGAATGTAAGTCTGAAATTAATATCTCCATTGACTCATTTCAGGAGTCGATTCAGTCACATACACGTGGTACACCTGCTGCACTTCCAAACGCACTAAAATCTATACAAAAATTAAGCGAAAAGGAAATTCCTGTCACCCTGTTAACTGCCGTTTCAAAATTCAATTATCATAATTTATATAACTTCTTTACTGTAGCTTATGAAATGGGCGTTCAACAAGTTTTGTTCCAACCGATAATTTATCATTCCAACTACCCTGAACGCCCTGCAATTGATAATAAATCGCAACTAAATGTAAGTATTGACGAGTTGGACAAGTTAATGTCTGAACTAAAAAAAATACTTCGATTTGAGCGATCGCATCTGATCAGTACAAATGTGTACAGGCTTTTACCCTGGATCCACTATTACTTAATGAATATTGCATCCCAAAATGGCAACTGGTTCTTTCATGATGTTCTTAAGAAATTCTACTGCAGGGATTTATATGCCATTATCGACATCAGTTATTACGGAGGGATACAACCCTGTGGTTTGGCAAACGCCAATATCACCATTCATGAAAACCGACATCTTGGATTACTTAAATTATGGTCCGAAGCAACCTCAGGGATCAGGAATGATTTACGGAACGACAGATATCATGTGTATTGTAATAGTTGCTGCCATCATTTCAGTCGAAATATGCTTGCATCAATCATGAAATATCCGCTTCAAAATAGGGATCTGTTAATTAAGATGGCGTATCTTCTTGGTTTACGGATTTATTCAAAAATCTGGAAGAGACTATTTAAACGAAATTAAATGAGAACAGTATTAGTAACAGGTGGGAACAGGGGGATCGGGCTGGAAATCTGCAGACAGCTGGATGTACATGGATACAGGGTTATACTTGGGACGAGAAATATTGAAAACGGTATGAAAGCCGCCAGGTCGTTTAGTGGGAATGTAATTGTCAAACAGCTTGATGTAACTCATGAAGAGAGTATCCTAAAACTGGTTGAGTTTATCAAAAACGAGTTTGGAATACTGGATATATTAATCAACAACGCAGGAGTGGGGGAAGTAGAACCTGATCATAAAAAACCTCTTTTATCAAGAGCTAAAAAGTTTGTTGAGAAACACGTATCCGGGGCAACGAACCTGTTTCAGGTTATTGTTCCTGTGTTGCGTAAAACGGGTATCGTTGCTCAACACAGTGGTGCGGAGGAGGTGTTACTTGCAAACGTAAAACACATTATGGAAACAAACTTCTATGGTGCATGGCGAATGATTCAGGTTTTTATTCCGTTATTACAAAATAGTGACAACGGGAAGATTATCAACATCAGTAGTGGAATGGGGGCATTGGAAAGTTTAACTGGATATTATCCAGGATACAGTTTGTCAAAATCCTCCCTCAACGCCCTGACTATCATGCTTTCTAATGAGCTGAAAGAGAGGGGAATAAGCGTTAATGCAATTTGTCCTGGTTGGGTAAAAACAGATATGGGAGGGCCAAATGCCACCCGTTCTGTGAGCGAAGGAGCAGACTCCGTGGTTTGGCTTGCTACGGAAGAGGGCAATCCCACAGGAAAGTTCTATAAGGACCGGAAAGAAATTGATTGGTAATATAAACTTTCAACTATCATCTACATTGCAGAAGGCTTGTCATCCTCAAACGGAAATTATACTGACACGAATTCTGACTCTGCAATAAAAAAACCTCTGTGAATATTTGATTCACAGAGGTTTTTAATTTTAATCAGGTGCCCAGAACAAGACTCGAACTTGCACACCCGTAAGGGCACTACCCCCTCAAAGTAGCGTGTCTACCAGTTTCACCATCTGGGCGGTTCGAAGTTAGATATCAGAAGTACGAAGTACGAACTGGAAATTAGAAGTACAAAGTACGAAATCAATTCTAACGTTGAATTTGGGGTTGCAAAAGTAATAAGTTTTTTTTCTCTGTCAAAGGAATTTTTAATGAGCATGGCCAAAGAATGTGATGGCAAAGGCAACAGCCAAACCGAGAATAACCGTCAGGAATTTGCGAATGTTGTACTGGTGGTTCTCCTCGGTTTCAAACAGGATGGAGGTTGAAACATGCAGGAAAATACCAATCACCAATGCCATTGCATAGTTGAAGTAATGTGAAATGTCATTCAGGGTGGCTTCCTGGATAAACCGGCTGATAACGGAACCCAGAGGTGTCATCAGGGCAAATAACAGCAGTAAACCTATAGCTTTGGTTCTCTTCATGCCGTAATGCAGAAAGAGGGTGACAAGGGTGAGGGAAATGGGGATGTTATGGATGACGATTCCTGTGACAAGTATATTCCGGGTCTCAGGATCAAAAGAGGGGACAATAGGGATCCCCTCAAGAAAAGCATGAATACATAATCCCAGCATTAACAGGACCGGAGAGATATGATCTTCCTTATGACAGTTGTTGCAATCGTGCTCATGACCGTGCTCAGCACCTCTTGTCAGGAGCTCCAGTACCAGTTGGAGGAGAAATCCCAGCAGGATAAACAGCCCGGTGTATTCCACCGGCTCCTCATATACCTCGGGAATGAGATTCAGAAAGGTAATCCCAATCAGGAATGCCCCGCTGAAAGCCAATAACAGTTTCAGTACCAGGGTGTTGTCGTGCTTGAAAAGGAACACCACCGAGCCCGAAAGGAGGGCTGTCAAGACGATGATAATGTAGGTCCAGATCATACTGAGTTAGTTTCAGGTTTCAAATTTCAAGTTTCAAGTGTCTGGTTTCTTGTATCCTGGATCCAGTATCCAGGATCTAGGATCTAGGATCCAGTATCCAGAATCCTGTATTCCGTACTCTCCGGCACACCCCTGAATTGTTCCAGGAACTTTCCGGAAACCTTCGAAAGACAGCCATAGTTCAGCGGGAGACCCAGGTTCACCAGGTCGCTCTGTACTTTTACAAAAAACTTCTCACTCAGCACGATCCTGTTTTCCACAGCTTTTGTCATTAGCCTTGCTGTCAGATCAATATCTTTACCGTAGTAGTCATTAGCATCTTTAAAAAAGGTTATATTATAGACTTCCGTACAGTAATGAATGGAAACCTTGCATCTAAGGAACATCTCAGGTAAAGGAAAACAGCGTATGTTGTACACGGTTGAATAGATCTCCTCCAGAAGATGATAATAGGATTGTATCGTCTTTTTCTCCCTTAACTTATCATCCGGAATGAACAGCATGATCTCATCACCTATTCCCTTGACAATATTATCCGGAAAATCATTCAGCAATGAGATGAAATTGAACGTATTGTTGAGCTTCCTCCCCCAGTCAGGCAATCCCCCCGTATATTTCAGATCGGTCGACTTGTTGATGTCAATAAAGAAGCAGGTTCCCGGACAGGTAGGAATCTCCTGAAGGAACTTCTCTATCTCAAGAGATGTGGGGTCGGTGAAGTGTATATAAGTCGCCATATGCTGGATGCTGGATCCTGGATGCTGGTTGCTGGATGAAGAAAAGACCTCCAGGATCTAGGATCCAGGATCTAGGATCTAGGATCCAGGATCCAGCATCCAGCATCCAGCATCCAGGATCCAGCAACCAGGATCTAGAACGCCTTCAGACCTTCCTCTTCATTCGGGTAGATCTCAAAAATATTCGTAAAGCCGGATATCTCAAAAATCTCCTGGATGTTCTCCTGCAGGCTGCAGAGGGTGAATTTACCTTTGGCCATTGTAATCCGTTTCAGGGCCATCAGCAGGATGCGCAGTCCGCTACTGCTAACATAGTCCATGTTTGACAGGTTGACCAACAATCTGATGTCGCCGGCATCAATCAACTCCATCAGCTTCTTTTCCAATACAGAATAATTAGTCGTATCCAACCGGCCGTTAATGCTAACTACAGTACAATTCTCTGCTTTTTTTTCTGTTATTTCCATATCTGTATCTAATGTTATTTAATATACTTTCTCAGGGTAACCACATTCTTCCCTCTCTTTCGCTCATAACTCATCTCATCCATCACCTGTTTGACAAAGTGGATACCAAGTCCGCCTACTTTCCGCTCCTCCAGAGCGGCGTCGAGGTTCACCTCTTCAGAGGCCTCGATCAGGTCAAAATATTTGCCGTCATCGACGAGCACAACTTCCAGAATTCCGGAAGATGAAAGGCTGAATGTAATATCAATCAAATGCTCCTTCTTATCCGTGAAGGCATAAAAGACAATGTTTGTAAAGAGTTCCTCCAAAACAAGGTTTAACTCCATGCTGGCTTTCGATGAGATATTCCAATCACGGGAGATCTCTTCTACTGTTTCAACTATCGTATGCAGCTTTTCCAATTGATTTGGGAGCTGTATTGATTTCCTCTCCAGCGGAACTTCCGCAGATTCGCTGCTCTTCTGGTAACCAAGGATCAACATTGTGATATCATCGGCCTGCTCGACATCCAATGCAAACTGATGGATCGAATCAACAACCTTCTTCACCAGGGTTGGTACGTCAGCTCTCCTGTGTTCATGAAGTACCTCCTTCAGATAGCTTTCATTGTAAAACTCTCCTTTTGCATTTAAGGCCTCTGTTACACCATCAGTATAAAGAACCAGGCGGTCACCCGGTTTAAGCTGGATTTTCTCTGTTTTATATCCATGATACTCTTTTATTCCAAGTGGAATAGCTGAGAAAAGGTCCATCCTGCGCACCTCCCCTTCCCGGTCCATAATCAGTGGAAGATTATGTCCGGCGTTACACAAATCAATGGTTCCGGTTCTCAGGTTGATAATCCCCGATACCATTGTAACAAACATTACGTTGGGATTATCCTTACACAACTCCTTGTTAATCAGCGCCATGATCTGATGAAGCGGTTGGCCGTCCATAGTCCTGGAGCGAAACAGTGTTCGCACCACCGTCATAAAAAGCGAGGCAGGCACCCCTTTTCCGGAGACATCACCAACGGAAATGAACATGTGGTCTTTATCCAGGAAGAAGAAATCGTAGAGATCGCCTCCAACTGCCCGGGCCGAATCAAGTACAGCGAAAAGTTCAAACTCAGAGCGCAGAGGAAACTCCCTCGGGAGCATTCCCATCTGGATGGTATGGGCAATATTTAGTTCACTTTCGATCTTCTCTTTTTCTGAAGTGGTCTTCTGCAATGATGCTATGTGCTCTTTGAGTTTATCGAGCATTACAGTGAAAGAATTGGCGAGCACACCTATCTCGTCCCTTCGTTTTACGCGGGGAAGTTCCAGATCGAAGTCGCCCTGCCCGATTTGGTGGGTTGCCTTCACCAGCTTTCGCAGGGGTTTCGTCAATCGACGGGTGATCAGGATCGTGACAATGAATACTGCCAGAATGCTGAAAAGGAAGATTATCCCAAGATACTTCAGGAAATCCAGGAGATCTCCAAAGACCTCCAGCACCGGGAAGACAACGACCAGATACCACCCGGTGGAAGGAAGTAGTTCCACCTTCGTCGTATTGGTTGTCCTTCCCAGGATGATTACTTTGTTGACCTCTGATGAGTCCTGAATTCGTTTGGCCAGTGATTGAAAGCGTGGACGTATAGAATCACTGGCAAGCGTAAATATATTCTGTGTGATCAGTGTACTGTCAGGATGGTAAATGATGACTCCTTCCCCTGAAACCAGGAATGCATATCCGGATTCATATACCTTGATTTGTGCAATGGCTCTGCCAATAGCCGAGAGTGATATATCCAGGGTGAGTACCCCGATAAAGGTCTCTTTTCCCTTAACATCGCGGAAAAGCGGAACTGAGTAGGTGCACATCAGGGTATCACCTCCACCCTCATCATAATAGGGCTCGGTCCATACCGCCTTTCCCTCGTCCTTGGCTTTTTTGTACCACTCCCTTTCAAAATAGTTATAGGAGTCTCCACCCAGAAATCTGGTTCTGATCTCTGTTCCCACCTGATAAGAATAGAGTGCGTAATAGAGGGAGTCCTTCAGAAAGGCATAGGGTTCAAATGCCATGCTGGTGCCATAAATATATGGTTCACTGAGCACGATCCCCTGCAAAACTTTCCGCATCTCACTGTAGTTAGGATCGGCTGTCCCCACAAACCGGGCAAGTACTTTGGGAACTTCTTCCGCCTCCTGAAAGGTTTTTTCGAGCCGGGTAATTGTGAGCTCCATGGTTTTGGAAATGTCGTTGTCCGCCTCTTTCGCCAGAATCTGGGTGGTATAGACAAGGGTATAGATGAATGAGACAAGGAAGATCAGCATCACAGCCAGGATAAAAAAGATGCTGTATCGGAAGGCAAGGCTCCTGAATCCAAAACGGATACGATCACTTTTTTTCTTCTTAATCTTCCTAATTTTCTCTTTTCGGGCCACGATTCGGTTTGTAATTCCCGGTAAAGGTAAAAAAAACTATATTTGTACCTGTTACAAACTTAATATTGCTGTATGGACAATCCATTATATTCCCTGCATCCAAAACGGCTATGGCATTATTTTGCTGAAATTTGCGAGGTTCCTAGACCATCTAAGCAAGAAGAGAAGATAGCGAAATACCTGCTTGATTTTGCTGCGAATCATCACCTGGAAGGCACTCTCGATGAGATTGGGAATGTAATCATACGAAAACCCGCTTCTCCGGGATTCGAAGACCGCAAGACCGTAATCCTTCAGAGTCACATGGATATGGTAGGAGAAAAGAATTCTGATTCCGATCACAACTTTGCTACAGACCCGATCAAACCCCGGATTGATGGGGATTGGGTGAAAGCAACAGGCACCACACTGGGAGCTGACTGCGGTATCGGGATCGCAGCCTCCCTGGCTCTCCTGGAAGCGAAGGAGATTCCTCATCCGCCACTGGAAGCGCTTTTTACAATGGATGAAGAGACAGGACTGACCGGAGCCTTCGGATTGAAACCCGATGTTCTCCAGGGACGGATTCTGATCAACCTCGATTCGGAAGATGAAGGCCAGCTTTTCATTGGATGTGCAGGAGGAAAAGATACCATTGCAACATTCCTTACCGAAACAGAAGCATTGCCGGCCAACCAGGAGGCATATGATGTTAGTATCACAGGTTTGGTCGGAGGCCATTCAGGAGATGATATCAGCAAAGGGCGAGGAAACGCTGTGAAGATCATAAACCGTTTTCTATGGAATGCATCTCATCTGTTTGATGCCCGCATCAGCTCATTTAATGCCGGGAATCTTCGAAATGCATTGGCCCGGGAAGGATTTGCCCAGATTGTGATCCCGTCCGGGTCTGCTGAAGGGTTCGAAACATTTGCACAAACGTTTCATAAAGATCTTGCCGGAGAATTTCATATCACCGAACCACAACTGAAGATTGCAGTCTCGAAAACAAATCTTCCTGCTGTTGTGCTAACAATGGGATTACAGGATCGTTTGTTGAATGCCCTCTATGCCTGTCCACACGGTGTGATCACAATGTCGCAAGAGATTGACAACTTTGTAGAGACCTCTACCAACCTGGCCTCAGTAAAAATGAAGCAGAACCAAATCGTGATCACCACAAGTCAGAGAAGTTCAGTTGAAACTTCAAAAAAGGATGTAGGAGACATGGTAGCGAGTCTGTTTCACCTTTCCGGAGCGAAAGTAAAGCAAACCGTTGGATACCCTGGCTGGAAACCCAATCCCGATTCGGAGATCCTGAGATTGAGTGTTGCCTCGTATAAAAAACTCTTTAACCAGGAGCCAGCCGTACTTGCAATCCATGCAGGTCTTGAATGCGGCCTGATCGGCGCCATCTACCCGGGCATGGATATGGTCTCCTTCGGCCCCACTATCAAAGGGGCGCACTCTCCCGATGAAAGGCTTGATATCCCAACCACAGGAAAATTCTGGGACCTGCTGCTTGACGTACTGAAGCATACCCCGAAAAGATAGCACAGGGTACAGGGCACAGTGCTCAGGGGCAGGAGTGATTACGAATGGTTCCCTGCCCAACGGTCCGGCGGGGATTTTCGATTTACGAATTATCCAAGACCACAGGTCTTCTATCAGCCGCAGGCTCTATCAGCCGCAGGCTCAATCAGACGAAGTCTCCATCAGGCATCCGGTATCCAGAATCCAGTTAAAAATCCGGCAGCGGCTCCTCTGCCAGCACCTCCTTCATAATCACCTCCATCTCTGAACCGGCCTGTCCCATCACCCGGCCAATGGTGCCTCCCATAAGCATGGATAGCATCCCGGAGTTGATACGTGAAACGTATGTTTTTCCGTCAGTTTTCCGGTACACGGAGATTCGGCAGGGCATCAGGGCAGAGACAAATTTGGTGGGATCATCTTTCATCAGTGTACCGGAGTATTCGGGTTTACATAGCTCAATCACCTTCACCTCCTGCACATCGATATCATTCTTTCGAAGGGTCTCCTGCAGATCATGCACGGTAGGTATCTTCCAACCGGAGCTTTCAGCATGTTCATGGATCTTCCGGATTGTCTCGTCAAAGCCGAACCGGCTTTCAGTTTCCTGTATTACATTATTTATTTCCATGAGATCAGCTATTTTTTTTCATTGGGTGTATTTTCATTGGGCGGGTTTGGAACCCGCCCTTACTTTCGTCCTGCGTCTCTCGTCCCTCGTCACAATCCCACGCCTACTCCCAGCCTGAAGATAGGATTCGTATAAGGAGAGAGTGGGCTATCGTTCAGGTTAATCATGATCAGAAAGTCGACGAATACCCTGTTGGTGATCGGTTGGGAATAACCACCACCCACAAAGACACTGTGAATGTTAAGCAATTCCCTTCCTTTCGAATAGGTTTGTTTTGCATAGTCGTAGATATCCACATATCTCCCGTTTGGATCCTGTTCGAAGGGTATTACATAAAGGAGGTATTCATATTCGGCATGGGCGAAGAAATTACCGGCCCATCCGTCGAACAGGCTTCTCAGGTAATAGCGGAGAAAGATCCGACCGCCAAAGGTATTGGAAGAATAACTTATGGATTCCTGGTCTACGGTATCCCAATAGTAATCACTAAACCTGAAATACTGATAGATGAATCCCACTCCAACATATAGCTGATCAATAGTCCGGACCCGGACTTCCGGGGAGATATTGAAGCCAGTTACGGTTCCGAATTGAAACCCGAGGTTTCCACCAAGTGATACTCTTCGCCAGAAGTTGTCGGGGCGCTGGGCCCGGGCTTTTCGTGTTGCTTTAACTTCAGCTTGCACTGTATCGGTTTGTGCAGTTGCCATAGGGATTACTGTAATGGAATCCGGATTCTGGGAAAGCCCTGTCCATGAGAATGAGAGTAAGAAGAGTATGAGGAGGCAATTTCGGTACATAATATTATATAAAAAGGCTTTTAGATCTATGCAAAGGT
>ERZ889078.2041-NODE-2041-length-14979-cov-27.369807_pt1 | contig 14979 bp, 12 predicted proteins | sample MGYA00521266_ERZ889078 | MGnify/ENA primary metagenome ERZ889078 (study PRJEB32303, sample SAMEA104408618) | aquatic metagenome | biome: Brackish water; feature: Pelagic; material: water | place: Baltic Sea | collected 2014-06-16T06:34:00 | depth 76,534 m ...
ATCAACGGTAAAGCTGAAATATTATCTCTTGCTTAAGAGTTAAAAAGGACTTATAGATGGCTAAATCAGATGTTATTGAAGTTGACGGCAAGATTATTGAAGCATTGCCAAACGCGACTTTTCGAGTAGAGTTGGAAAATGGGCATATTATTTTATGTCATATCGCGGGAAAGATGCGTATGCACTATATCAAGATACTTCCAGGTGACAAAGTTAAGTTGGAACTAACCCCATATTCCCTGGACAAGGGTAGAATCACTTACCGTCATAAATAAAAAGAGGTCCGCCTCTTTTTATTAAAAACCTTCATTAAAATTCAAATATATCATCCAAACTGTATTCCATATCCGTACCGTCATCCTCAAAACCAATAATTACTTGCGAAATCGTATTTAAGTCCGCGATCATGGAATTATCCATAAAATGCAAATTGGCTCCCCCTTGAACGAAAAGCGTAATGATCCATCTCTCGATATTGCTAACAAAACCGCTTATCAGAGCTAGTTCCAAGCTATCCATGCTGGTGATTTTAGCTTGATTGGTATTGATTAGATTTGAAAATTGGGTAATCGTATCCGCAATGGGAGATATCTCTTTATAGTATCTAAGAGTCAGACAGAACATCGATAGAGCCGATCTAAAAGATATGAACAGTTTTTCATTCAAGCTAGCCTGGTTTGCTTTGTAGATAAACTCTTGCAAGTCTTCGTTTAATTTAAGCAGTTCCTCCAAGTCATCGGGTTGTATGAAGTCGTAAGGCTCTATTATCGTATATATAAAATCGGTTAAACTTGAATTGAGAAGTCGCGTTTCTCTTTTTTGATTCTCAATCTTCAAATTATCTATATCTTTTTGACATTTTTCTTTCGTCAATCTTATGGATATTTTATTGCTGTCGCAAACAAAAGTGAGAGCCGATTTTTTGGCGCGCTTTTGAAACTGCGACGAGATTTCTTTGTTCCATATCGTAAAATAAAAATATTCTTCATTTTCCTCCAAGATAATTTCAAAGAATATTGAACGGTTGGTGGCAATGTAGGCGAGGGCGAAGTTGTAAAATTGACCAATGAACGCGTGCGCTAGACAATGCGACGAGTTGTTCGAATGGGCCAGTAGGTCCCAAAATTGATTCAAATCCTCTTCTTCGTCTACCGATATGACGTATTTCACGCTAAAAAGATTTTCATCCTCAAAAAGATTTATAATTTCGCGTTTGCTTTTCATAGTACGTAGCTTAGCGCCATATGACTCTTTTCGGATTTCGCGACTTTTTTTTGCGCGGATAAAACTTTGTTGATATTATCCATAGTTCTATCGAGTGAGCGTTGATTCACTGCGACTATGGAAGCGCTTACGCTCAAAAGTGGAAATTTCTTTTTTTTCGATTCGCGTCCAACGGATACGATATATCCATTTTCTTTGTCTTCTTTTGAGTAAAAGTCTCTTACGTCGGTTTTGAACTTTTGAACAAGCGTTGCTAATCGTTTCAAAGATTTTTCGTCGTCGTTGTCGATGCCGCAAAAGAAGTCGTCTCCGCCAATATGCCCTATGAAAAAATCTGGCGACAACTCTTTTCTAAGCGTATCGGCGAACAATTGTATAACCCTGTCTCCATTTCTAAAACCGTAAACGTCGTTAAAAGCCTTGAAATTATCCAAATCGAAATAGCATAAGGCGCAGTTGGAATTATTTTTGGCCACTTCGCTTACATATTGCTCAATCATCCTATTGCCAGGCAGCTTAGTCAGTGGATTTTGATCTCGAGCGATTACTAAATTTTCCTCGTTTATAATAGAAATAATGGAACGCGCGGACAAAAAACCATAATATTTCGAGTTTTTCGTAATTATGACTCCGGCGGATTGCGAGTTATTGGAGAAAAGTTCGATTATCGAGCCTATGCCGCTGTATATGTCAGCGTAGGCGCAGCGAGTCACTAGGTTTTTAAGTTTTGTTTTGTTTGGCCCATCGTTTAGGAGAAGCGACATTCCGTAGGGCGAATACAAAAATTCTTTAATTTGCTTTTCGTGAAGTATGCCCATTGGTTCGTTTGACGAGTTCACAATCGGTATGACATCCGCGCCGCCGTTGTTTTTAAACCGCTCTATCACTAAATGCGTTTTCGTTTCTATATCCAGCGAGGTGGTTTTATCGATATAATTTTTAAGCGGCGAGCCCTTTTCGTTGTTTCTTTTATCCTTCCTTGACATCTCTTCGATATGAATGTATTTTTGAAGGATTTCACTGGTCTCTTTGGTGGGTCTTTGCGCTAAATAGCCTTGCACGAGATGGCAACCTATCTCTTTGCAGGTAAGTAGCTCTTCTCGCGTTTCCACTCCTTCGGCGATTACGGTAACGCCGAGTTGCTTGGCTAGATTCGTTATGCTCGCGACAAGTATTTTTTTCTTTAGATTCGACTCTATGTCTTGCAGAAAAAATCTATCTATTTTAATAATATCGGGCGTGGAATCATATAAAAGTTTATATCCCGCGTATCCAACTCCAAAGTCGTCTATGGCGATGCAAAAGTTTTCTTCTCTGTAGTGTTTTAGTATGTTTTCGAGATTGCCCTCTCCGGACACTTCGTGGCGTTCTGAAATTTCAAAACATATATGCTCTTTTTTTATGCCAAGCGTTTTAAGTATTTCGTTTGTATTTCCATGCGTGAAGTTTGTCATTTCGAGCAGGCGGTTGTCCAGATTGTAAAATAGTTTGATGTTTTCGTATTTGGGGATTTGGCTAAACTTGAGTAGCGCCTTTTCTCTCAAGGCGATATCGAAAGAGTAGAGCAGACCTTCCTCGTAAGCATTGTCGAAAACGCGGAAGATAGACTTGAATCCAGCTTCTTCGAAATTGCGCAAAAGGGCTTCCACTGCGAAAGTCTCACCCGTATGGATGTTGAGTATCGGCTGAAACGCGAAGTCGAGTATCTCGAGTTTGTCCAGCCACTCTCTAGGTAAATTATTTTTCATGGAAGCATATTAACGCATGGGCGTTACAGTACGATTACAGTTGGATATACCTCTTTTTTTGGGCTTCTTTCATTTTGTCTATTTCGACCAGTATGAAGCTGTCTACGCAGTTGGAGAAGTCAGGGTCTACGTTGTATGCGCAAAACTTTATACCGCCTTCCTCGCAAAGATCGGCGTACTGTTTGTACAAAGTCGGGACGTTCGCGTTAATCGCGGCTAAGGCTTTTTTGAGGGTTCTAAAATTCTCTTTATAGTCGTCCGAATTTAGTTCGCTATCAAGATTGTTTATAAGCCTTTCGTCCGAGTTGAAATTGTAGGGAATCTTCGCGTTTACAAGCTTCTCCTCGTCGTGAAAGTTCATGTCGTAAAAGTGTAGAATCATGTCTTTCGCCACTTTGGAGTAGGTGGCGCTCATCGAGACGGGCCCAAAAAGGTATTTGACTTCGGGGTTGTTTCTTAGGTAGGCCCCGATGCCTTGCCATAGGTAGTCCAGAGCTCTGCTTCCCCAGTATTTCGGTTGCACGAAGCTTCTTCCAAGTTCTATGGAGTCGTTTAAATATTTGTCGAAATTTTCGTTAAAATCAAAAAGCGTGGAGGCGTACAACGCCTCTTTGCCGAATTTTTCGACGATATTTTTCGTCTCGCCAATTCTGTAGGCTCCAACTATCTCCAAATCCTCGTTGTCCCAAAGAACGATATGTTTGTAGTATCTGTCGTACTTGTCGATGTCTCTTTTTTTATTGACCCCCTCTCCGACTTTTCTGAAGGACAACTCTCTAAGGCGCCCAATCTCGTTTACGACAATCGAGTTCTTGTCCTCGCCATCGTAAAGGTAGATTCGTTTATCGTCTTTTGTCGTTCCCAAAAGCTTGCATTTCTTCAACTCTTTTTTGAGTTCCTGTCTATTTTCTGGATGGGCTATAGCGGTTTGGGTTAAGAAAAAACTTTTCTTCTTTTTGAGGCTGTATACGTGCTTCTTGTGGAGGTCTATGACTTTGTCTTGCAACAAACCTTTTGGATTTATATTCTCGTTGGGGATTATCTCCCCAACGAGAATTTCTATGCTATTGCCGCGTTGCCCAAACATCTCGTTAGAAAGCAGCAGGGTGGACAACTTTTTATTTATCGCCGACACCGAATAAAAAGTTTTTGAGTTCTTTCCGCCTAAAAACACGGGCAGTATCGGCGAGCCGCTTCTTTGGGCGAACTTTAAAAAACCTCTATGCCATATCTTGTCTTTTATCCCCGTAGGCGTCGCTCGACTCACTTCGCCAGATGGAAAGACTATGACCGCCTGTTCCGCGTTTAGCGCTTCGTACACCCTTTTGATGGCGTCTTTGCTCTGTCTGGCCTGAAAGTTGTTCACGTCTAAAAATATTGGAGCGAGCGCGTCCACGGAGCTTAGCGCCTCGCTCGCAACGATTTTAACGTCCTTTCTCACCTTGGAGACCAGTTTTATGAGGGCGAACGCGTCTAGGCTTCCAAGAGGATGATTGGCGATGATAACGACTCTTCCGGAGGCGGGTATGTTTTCCGCGTCCGTGTCCGAAGCTAGATAGTTGAAATTAAAATATTTCAAAGCCTCGTCTATAAACTCAAAGCTGCCAAGGTGCGAGTTTTCTTTTAAAAAATTGTTTATTTCTTTTTGGTGAACGATGGAGTCGGCGAATTTGGATATCGCGCCTTTGATGACTTTATTGTCTTTTATTTTCGGATACTTTTTCGTAATCATTTTTTGAATATCAATCATTTAAACCCCTGTTAGCTTTATGGTTTAAAATTGTAATCGAACGCCATTACCGTTTGATTACGCGAAGGCTTAAAAGTTTACGGTGAAAGTGGAGCCCATGTTCTCCTCGCTCTGTATCTCGAGTTTGAAATTGTGAAGATTGGCGATATTGTTGACGATAAACAAGCCGAGTCCCAAAGAGTTGTTCCAGTTGTTCTTATGCACTCTATAAAATTTGTTGGTTATGTTATGCAAATCTTTTTTGCTTATCCCGATGCCCGAGTCTATCACTTTTAGGCTTTCCCGGCTTATCTCCACGCGAACTTCGTCCTCTGAGTATTTAAAGGCGTTCTCGACGAGGTTCGATAGAAGCACGCAAAAAAGCGATCTATCGACTTTGAGAGTCGCGTTTTTGTCGCCCTGGATTATCACTTCCCTGTTTGGATAGCTGAGTTTGATGTTTTCCACGGACTCGTTGACCAAGTCGTATAGGTTGAGAGTGGCGAAGTTCAGAGAGACGTTGCCTCCGTCGAGTTTGATGGAGAGTCGAAGAGTGTCTATGAGTTCGCTGAGTTTGTTGCCGTTGTTGTAGATTTTGGTTAGAAATTTGTGGCGAATGTTCGGGTTGAGGTTTGGGTCGTCAAGCAGCGTTTGCGAATAGCCGTTTATAACGGCTATCGGGTTTTTAAACTCATGCGAAATCGCGGATATTATGTCGTCCTTTTGGCTGTTTGAGGCTTCGAGCTTGTTGGTGTATTTTGATTTTTGTTTTTCTCTTTTCACGAGGATTTGCGAGATTTTCGTCAGCAGGCCGGTTATGAGAGAAAATTCTTGAGAAAAATCCGAACTTACGTAGGTTGATTTTTTTTTGCCCGCGAGTTCTTTTAAAAAGTTTGCTATTTTTTGCGTTTCTCGTTGAATCTGAACGTTAATTCTATACGTTACGATAAACGCTCCAATCAAAAAGATGACTAAAACGCTGAGGATTTTTACGCCAAGCGCGAAAATTTTATCGTTGATGTTTTGCAGCTCTTTGGCGAGCCTAACGTATATTATATGATCGCCAAACGCGTATTGTTTTGCAACGTACAACAAATTTTCCTTTATAGTGTTGGAGTATCTAACTTTGTATCCGTAGGTTTGAGTCCGCGATTGCGCTATCTCGTCACGGTACTTGTGGTTTTCCATTTTTGTTTTGTCTTCGTGGGATTCCGCTAGTATATTTCCATCCGCGTCGATAACCGTGAGTCTGGTGTCGAGCTCGGTTCTCATTTTTTTGGCAAGTTCGTCGAGATTCGTTTCGGGATGAATGGTGAAACTCAGGATTTCTATATTTTGGATGAGCGCTTTTTTAGCGGCGCTGAGATAAAAGTCTTTTATCCAATAGTAGGTTATTCCGCCAAGAATAAAGAAAAGCGCGAAGAAAAGCGTAAAAAACTTTCTAAGAACGATTTGCTGAAACGTTAACAAAATATATATCCCTCTCCGCGAACCGCTTGTATGTAGTTTTTGCTTCCATCTGGGTCTATCTGCTCTTTAAGCCTTTTGATGGCTACGTTTACGGTCTTCAACTGTTTGTTTTGGCTATCTTTCCAGACGCTTTCAAGCAGCGCGTCTCTTGATAGCAACAAGCCCTTGTTTTTCATAAACTCCAAAAGAAGATTGTGCTCGAGATGAGTTAGCTTGATATCTTCGTCCGCTATCGTAAAGGTTTTATTCGCCGCGTTGTAGCTTATGTCTTTGTATTTGATGACGTCTTGAGCCTGCCGCGTCCTTTTGAGTAGAGCTTTCACTCGCGCTTTTAGCTCGTTGAGGTTGAAGGGTTTCGTTATATAGTCGTCTCCGCCATTTTCAAAACCTTCTATGATTTCGTCGGAGGAATCTTTCGCGCTAATGTAGATAACTGGCTGATTGTAGCCTTCTTCTCGGAGTTTGGAGATGTACAAAGAGCCTTCGACCCCCGGCAGGTTTCTGTCCATGAGTATCAAAGCGATATTTTCCTCATCGAGTATGTCTCGCGCGTTCGTGGTGTCAACGCAGGCGATTACGTCGTATCCCTCTTTTGAAAGGGTGTACTCCAACAAGTCTAAAATGTCTTCTTCGTCTTCGACTATTAGTATAGTATTGCTATTTTCCATCATCTGAGTATTGTACCGAATTTAGTTGCGAAAATTTCCGCCAACTTTGGCGTATACGAGAAGATTGGCGATGCTTATGGCGCGAGAAGCGATTTTTCCGCTCTTTCTTAGAGCCCTTAGCATTACGTGAAACTTTTCAAAACTATTGGAACCATCCGCTTGTATGGATAGATTTCTCTCAACCATTTCGTACAAATCGTCGGCTTTGCTCTCTTCGATTAAAACGTCGTTGTATATTTCTTGCAACTCTTCGGCGTCTTCGCAATTCATCATGGCGATTGTATGCTTGATAGCCGCTACCGTTGCAGTTTGCATAGGCACCGCGTATTCGGAAATTGTCAGAACGTCGACGTCCACGCAAACGTCGGTGAATCCTCTGATAAAGCTTCGAGTGTTTGAAGACGCTCTTGCGAGCTCGTTCGTGATTTTAAGATAGGATATCACCCGTCTCAAATCTCGCGCTTCTGGGGTGTAGAGCGCGAGTACCTTTATAATCGAGTTGTCAATATCGTCTGTTTTGGAACCGACGTTTTGTATGTGCGCTCGCGCTTGCGTAAATTTTTCTCCATCGCAATCGTTAAGCGCGGAAAGAATTAGCTCGTTCGCTAAAAACAAACCCGTATTAAGCTCGATTATCTTCTCTTTGATCTCGTCTAAGTTTGTTTGAAAAGTCTGTACCATATTTGTTCCTTAATTTAGTTTTTGTAAGCGACGCGCGAGGCGCGTCAACCAAAACGCCCGGTGATGTAGTCTTCCGTTCTCTTCTCTTTTGGATTTAGGAAAATGTTTTCCGTTTTGTCGTATTCTATCAAGTCTCCAAGATACATGAACGCGGTGTAGTCGCTTATGCGAGAGGCTTGCTGCATGTTGTGCGTGACTATGGCAATGCTTATGTCTTTTTTAAGTTCGACCAAAAGCTCTTCGATGGCTCCCGTCGAGATTGGGTCGAGCGCGGACGTCGGTTCGTCGAAAAGAAGCACTTCTGGTTTGACCGCGACCGCTCTCGCGATGCACAAACGCTGTTGTTGTCCGCCGGACAAGCCCATGGCCGATTTGCCCAACCTGTCTTGAACCTCTTTCCAAAGCGCTCCGTCTTTTAAAGCTTGCTCGACTCTGTCGGCGACCTCAGTTTTGTTTTTGACGCCGGCGATTTTAAGCCCGTAAGCCACGTTGTCGAAAATGCTCATAGGAAAAGGCGTCGGCTTTTGAAAAATCATGCCCACTTGCTGGCGAAGTTTTATAAACTCGTTCTCTTTGCTTATCTCCAAAATATTGTTGCTCTCCCCAGTCTCCAAATCGCGAAGCTCTATCCTGCCGTCGTACTTGTTGCCTGGATACAAATCGTGAATGCGGTTCATGGCTCGAAGCAGGGTGGACTTGCCGCAACCGCTTGGCCCGATGAGCGCGGTTATCTTGTTTTTCTCTATTGGCAAAGTGATGTCGCGAAGAGATGGATGTTCGACTCCGGGGTAGGTGAAAGAGAACTTTTTGACGTTCATTATTGGCATGATTTTTCCTTGTTCTTTGTTTTGTTATTTTTTGGTTCGAGTTATGAATCTTCCCACGAGATTGATGGCCAAAACCATAACCGTGAGTATGAACGACGCCGCCCAAGCCAAATCTCTACTCGACTCTTCTGGCTCGTTCGCCAAATCGTAGATGCTGACGGTGAGCGACGGAAAGCTTTGCGTCAAATCGAGCGTGAAGTAGTTGCTTGTCTCCGAGGTGAAAAGCAGAGGCGCGGTTTCTCCGATAATCCTAGCGAACGCGAGTAAAATACCCGTCATGATGCCCACTTTCGCGGCTTTGACGATGATGTCCAAAATAACTCTGTATTTCGAAGCTCCAAGAGCGATTCCGGCTTCTCTTAGCTCGCGAGGAACCAAAGAGAGCATGTTGTCGGTGGTGTTGACGACGATGGGAATCATCATGATGGCCAAAGCTATCGCTCCCGCGAATCCGCTCGTTCCTCCGGTGGGAACGACTATCACGGCGTAAACGAACGCGCCGATGACGATGGAGGGAGCCGACATCATGATGTCGCTCAAATCGCGGATGAGAGAGGCGAACTTGCCTTTGCCATACTCTTGTATGTAGACGCCAGCCGCCATTCCCAGAGGAATCCCTATCACCGCCGCGAGACCCGCCAAAATAAACTGACCGATGATCAAGTTTCTAAGCCCTCCGGTTATCAGGTCGTTTAGAAAAAGACTAAAGTGAAATGAACCCAAACCTTTGATGAAAAGGGTGACGAGTATCCAAGCCAAAAAAGACAAGCCCACAAGGGCCGAAAAGACCGAGAGAGCCAAAAATATTTTGTTTATCAAAAGTCTCATTAGTTGGCCTTTTTAAGAAAGTAAAATTTGGCCAAAGAGATGACTCCGAAGCTGATGACGAAAAGGATGAGCGCGAGATAAAAGAGCGCGCTTTCTCCAAGTCCGCTAGCTTCTCCGAAGTTGTTCGCCATGGCGACGGGAATAGAGATGGTTGGATCGTTGATGGCTCCAGGAAGAGAGAAGATGGAGCCAATCAAAAACGCGACCGCCATAGTCTCTCCCAAAGCGCGTCCAAGCGCCAAGATGATGGAGCCTATGATGCCGACTTTGGAGTAGGGAAAGATGATGTCTTTGACCACCTCGAACTTCGTGGCGCCAAGCGCGTAGGCCGACTCTTTCAAAACTTCGGGAGTTGTGTTCATGCTGTCTCGCGTTATCGCCGCCATGAATGGAAGTATCATGACTCCGAGAACCAAGCCCGCCGTAAGGAGAGAAACTTGATAGCCTCCGACCAAACCGGCGACTATCGGAGCGAAATAGTAAAGACCCCACATGCCAAATATGATGCTTGGGATGGCGGCCAAAAGCTCGATGCCCATGCCCACCGCGTTTGCGATGTGTTTGGGCGCGATTTCCGCCAAGAACACCGCTATTCCCATGGCGATTGGCAAGGCGAAAACAAGCGCGATTAGCGTTGAGAGCAGGGTGCCGACGATGGGAATCAAACCGCCGTACACCGTTTTGGTGAGGCTTTCCTCGTCGTCGTCGAAAAGCACGCCGTCGTCTTCGTCGAACAAGACTCCCCCGTTCGACGCCTCTTTAGGCGCGATAGAGGTCGCGGCGCGGGCTCCCTCTATGGGAACTTCTATATTCCAGTCCGGATTTGTCAAAAAGTTGAAACCATACTCGTCAATGGCGAGCTTGGACGAGTTGAACAGCGTGATGAAAATGCCTATAAGTATAATGAGAACGATCGAAGCGCTGGCCAATGATAGTTTTTGAAAGATTTTTTCCATATATGTCGCCTAATTTTGATGAGTGTGATATTATAGAAAGATTTAGTTACAAGAGAGTTACAGCGATTCTTTTATGAGAACCGCCTCCATCTCATGGGCTGGAATCGGCTTTCCGTAAAAGTATCCTTGAACGTTTTTACATCCATTTTTGACTAAAAAGTCTCTCTGTTCACTGGTCTCGACGCCTTCGGCGATAACCTCTAGATTTAAACTTTTTGAAAGCGCTATTATTGATTTCGCGATTCCAATATCTTCTTCGTCGTATGGCAAGTCTCGCACAAAGGATTGATCGATTTTGAGCTTATTGATAGGTAGGCGTTTTAAGTAGGCGAGAGAGGAGTATCCCGTTCCAAAATCGTCAACCGCGAGTTCTACGCCCATATTTGAAATTTCTCTGAGAAGGACTATCGCTTTTTCGGGGTGGGTCATAATCTGTCCTTCGGTAACCTCAAGCGCGATCCACTCGGGTTTGCAACCTGCGTTTTGAAGCGCGTCTTTTATCATTTGAATAAAATCTTTGTGTTGCAGTTGTTTCATAGCGAGATTAAGTGCTAGTTTTCCAGGATTGAGGCCATCTTTATACCATTGAACGACTTGTTTGATGGCGGTTTTCATGACCCACTGGTCCAACGCGACGATAAGACCGGTTTCCTCGGCGAGCGGGATGAACTCAGACGGGGCTACGAGTCCTTTGGTTGGATGGTTCCATCTGACCAAAGCCTCCATCCCAGTTAACTTGTGATTTTCTCCATCCGTTTGCGCTTGGTAGAAAACCGTAAACTCTTCATTTACGAGAGCCTCTCTTAGCGAAGTTTCCAGGGTGACGTGTTGAGAGGCCATCATGGTCATTTCGGGTGAGTAAAACTGATAATTATTCCTTCCCTCGTCTTTGGCTTTGTACATGGCGGCGTCGGCGAATTTTAGTAAATTGGTGGCGTTCTCGTCGTCTTGCGGATAAAGGGCGATGCCTACGCTAGTGGATACGTAAAGCGTCTTGCCGGCCACTTGCATAGGTTCTATCAAGCTCTTGAGAATCTTGTCCGCCAAGATGGAAGCGTCCTCGAATTTGCTCAAATCTTCCATCAAGATGGTGAACTCATCCCCGCCTATGCGGGCCAAAGTGTCCTCTTTGCGCATAACGCCAGCGAGTTTTTTCGAAACTATTCGAAGCACTTCGTCTCCTATGTCGTGTCCCAAAGAGTCGTTGATTTTCTTGAACCTATCGAGGTCGATGAAAAATACGGCTAGTTGCTTCGCGTTGCGTTTCGCTTTTTCAATCGCTCTCGTCAATCTATCGTGAAACAAAAGACGATTTGGCAGTTGCGTCAAAGCGTCGTGATACGCTTGGTGCTCTAAAATATTCTTTTGTTCTTTTAGCTCGCTCTCCGCCGCTTTGCGGGCGGTAATGTCTTGCGAGTAGCATACGATTCCGGTGGGCTCTCCGGATTCGTCTTTAAGAAGGGTGAGGGACAAAGAGGCGGAGAGTTCGCTTCCGTCTTGTCTTATGAGGGTGACGTCTTGATGAAACCTACCAGACTTCAGGAGTTCTTCCACTTTGTCGCTAAAAAGATTGACCTCGCCTTTAGGGTAAAGTACCTCTACGTTCGCGCCTATCATTTCTTCGGAGGTATAGCCTAACAGCCTTCGCGAACCGCTATTCCAGTTGATGATATTGCCTTGCAAATCCGACGATATGACCGAATCCACCGTTTGCTCTATGATTTGCGCTTGATGCGCGTACCTCAGTTGCAGTTCTTTGTCTTTAGTGACGTCCGTATGCGTGCCGACCATGCGAATCGCCTCACCCTTGTCGTTGTAAAGAACTTTCCCTCGATTGAGAATCCATATCCATTTTCCGTCTTTGCTCAAAAGTCTATGAACGTTTTTGAGCGTCTCCGTTTTTCCGTCTATGTTGTCTTGTGCGTCTTGGAGCGTTTTTTCCAAATCGTCTGGATGAACGCGGCTTTTCCAAGTGGAAAACTCGTTGCTAAGCTCGTCGTCTTCGTATCCAATCATCGCTTTCCATAAAGGTGAGAAATAAACCGCGTCGCCTTTAACGTCCCAGTCCCACAAACCGTCTTGCGTCGCTATAAACGCCAGCTCCAAACGCTCGGTTAATTGTTGATTCAACGCTTGCGTGGCGTTGAGCGTTTTAACCAAATCGTTAAATTCGCGCGAGAGTTCGGATAGCTCTTGCACGCCGTCTTCGCTAGCTCTTACGTACCTGTCTCCCGACCTGAATTTTCTAATATTTTCGATTAATCGATCCAAATGCTTAGTGAGCCCATTTGCCACTAAATAGGCGAACGATACGCCAAAAAGTATCGCTATAACGGTAAACGCGACTCCTTTGGCGATAGTGTTCTTTATCGCGGCTTCGCGAGCGCTTTGGCTTAAGCGAAGATTGACAAACCCTATGCGCGCGTCTTTTTCGTGGATGGGTCTTATGACGTCAATATATTTATCGTTGTAGGAAATTATCTTTTCTTGATCCACTCCCCGAATGCGCGAGGAATTCGCTTTAATATACTTCACTCGCTCCTCGTCGGCGACGTATTTTCCCGTGAGCGATTTGTCGGTGTGCGAGATGATTTTGCCATCGAGGTTTATAACGCAGGCGAAAGTTAAATCGTCGAAGACGTCAAAATTGTCCATAACTTGCTCAAGACCGACGTAATCGTTCGCTAAAATCCAAACCTTGCTCGACGTCGCTAGCAACGCGCTTCGATAATGGACCTGTTTCATTCCGGCGGTTCGCAAAAAATCGCTTTGATAGGAAGTGATTGAGTAGGTGAACGCGAGGGTTAGCGCGACGAGCGCGAATCCAACGCCGTATATGAGTTGCGTCTTGAGGCTTTTGTTCCATAATTTATATAAAAGATTAGTCATCTCCCAATCCTCCTATAGGGCGGACTTCGGTTTGAAAGTTTTTAAGAAATTCGCGAGTGGGGGCGTAATCGCTATCTAGAGCCTTTTCATAACGACTAAGTTCCATAGCGGATAAAATTTTTCTACCTTCTTCATCTTGATGTAAAGAGAAGATGATTTTACTTACTTCATCAACTAATGCTTCTGGCACATCATCTCTTACGACAAGTCCATTATTTGGGAGCGCTGGCGTTTGCCATTTTATCTCGACTTGCTCCGCCACTTCGGGACGCTCTTTTATAAACGCCTCCCAGGGAGGCGGCCAAGTGGCCGCGGCCGCGGATTTGCCAAGATAAACGTTCATGATTGAAGACTCTTGCGAACCAACGTAGCTGTTGGTGATATCGTGATTGACGTCTAGTCCGTTTTTATGCATGTGCCATTGGGGCATCATAGTGGCGGCGAGCGCGGTCGGCGCGGGATAGCTCACCGTCTTTCCTCGCAAGTCGCTCACTTTGTTTATGCCGCTATCTTTTCTAACTAGGATAATGCCTCGAAAGTTTTCGTCATCTCCCATTTTGCCAAATATTTTATAGCCTTTTTTAGCCGCGATTACGGTTTGGTATGGATTTGGCAAAGCGAAGTCGAAGCGTCCGGAGAAAAGTTTTCGTTCAAAGGAGGCGTAGTCTCGCGAGGCTTCCAAGCGAAGTTCGCTCCCTTTGATTCTCGCGTTTACGTAGTCAATCATCGGTTGGTAGATTTCAAAAAGTAGTTTGGGATTGTGTAGGGGATGAACGCCGAAAATATAGATTTTGTTTTTCGCGAATAGAGGGGTGTCGGAGTACAGCGGTTCGTATATCGCGGAGTCTTCCTGAACGCATCCAGAGACGAGCAAAAACACCAACAGCGTTAGAAAAGCGTTTTTTATTTTTGAGTACATTTTCATAGTATAGCGTTATTTTATTTTAAGCGAGATTCGCCGCGCTAGGAGTCGCGCGGCGAGTGAAATTTGTTTACTTAAGGGAAATGAAATTCGTTTTATGAGTTATTTGATACCTTTGGCCTCCCAATACGCGCTGATCTTGCTCGTTAGACTCTCAGGCAATGGAACGAAGCCCAAGCTTTTAGCTATCTCTTGACCGTTTTTGTACGACCAGTCGAAAAATTTAGTTACGTTTTTGTTCATGTCGGCTTTTTCGGCGGGAACCAAGATGAAAGTCGCGGCTACCATTGGGTAAGACTCCGCTCCATCTGGGTCGGCGATTACCGCGTAAAAATCGTTCGCAGGATCAAGAGAAGCTTTCGCCGCCGCCGCTTGAAAAGAAGCGAGAGTCGGAACTATATACTTTCCTTCTTTGTTTTCAACCGTCGCCATAGCGATTTCGTTGTTTTTAGCGTCGGCGTAGTCGATGTAGCCAACGGAGAAAGGAGTTTGCTTGATAAGAGCCGCGACGCCAGAGTTCGTTTTACCACCGATATGGTGATCTCCAGGCCAGTTAAGCGACTTTTTGGCGCCAAACGTTTTCGCCCAAGTTGTAGAAACCTTGCTTAGGTAGTACGTGAAGTTGTAAGTCGTTCCACTTCCATCCGCGCGGTGAACGAAAGTCAGTTTTTCGTGTGGAAGCTTGACTCCGGCATTGTCTTTGGCGATTCTCGCGTCGTCCCAGAAGGCGATGTTGCCAGAAGCGATGTCGACGATTACGTTTCTGCTAAGTTTGATCTCTTCCATGTTTGGAACGTTGTAGCCCATAGTGATCGCGCCAACCACGCCAGGGAATTGGTATAGCTTGTCCGCCGCTAAAGCGTTAGGAGACAATGGCTTGTCCGTTCCAGCGAAGTCGACGGCTCTAGCTTGAGCGTCTTTGATGCCTTTTGAAGAACCTTTTTTAATGTAGTCAATCTGAATACCCGTATCCGCGTTGTAGGCTTTAATCCATTTTTGGTAAACGCTATAAGGAAAAGAAGCGCCGCTTCCTTTGA
>ERZ889078.2042-NODE-2042-length-14959-cov-19.516439_pt1 | contig 14959 bp, 18 predicted proteins | sample MGYA00521266_ERZ889078 | MGnify/ENA primary metagenome ERZ889078 (study PRJEB32303, sample SAMEA104408618) | aquatic metagenome | biome: Brackish water; feature: Pelagic; material: water | place: Baltic Sea | collected 2014-06-16T06:34:00 | depth 76,534 m ...
CAACTATATCATTTTTACTTCGCGTTTACCCTCTTTAATCTCTCCAATTAGATAACCATCTGTTTTACTGAGAATAATATCAACATTACTCTCTTCAACTACAAGTATCATTCCTACACCCATATTAAAAGCTCTAAACATCTCATCTCTATCTATATGCTCAGCCATAAGTTCAAAGATAGGAAGTACTTTTATACTATCTTTTTTAACTTCTGCCATTAGATTTTCTGGCAGAACACGTGGTAAATTTTCTATAATTCCACCACCTGTAATATGTGCCATTGCAACAATCTCATTTTTAAGTTCTTTAAACATTTTTACATAAATATTTGTTGGTTCTAAAAGAGTTTCTATAAGTGGTTTACCATTAAAATCATCTTCAAATTTCTTGCCCATTTTTTCAAATAGAACCTTACGAGCCAATGAAAAACCATTGGAGTGAAGTCCAGAACTAGGAAGTGCTATAAGTTTATGACCAGCTTTTACTAAACTTACTCTATCCATTTCACTCTTCTCAGCTACACCAACTGCAAAACCAGCTAAGTCATAATCGTCTTGTGAGTACATTCCAGGCATCTCTGCAGTTTCACCACCAATTAATGCACATTCACTTCGTTTACACCCCTCAGCTATCCCTGCAACTACATGAGTAGCATTTGTAACATCAAGTTTACCTGTTGCATAATAATCTAAGAAAAAAGATGGTGTACCAAAATTACAAAGTAAATCGTTCACACACATTGCAACTAAGTCAATTCCTACAGTGTTATGAATACCACTATCGATAGCAAGTTTTAGTTTTGTTCCTACACCATCAGTTGCAGCAAGCATCACAGGTTCTTTATATCCAGTAGGAAGTTCAAATGCTCCTGCAAAAGAGCCTATTCCCCCTATTACACCTGGAATTTTAGTAGATTTAACTAAAGGTTTAATATTCTCCACAAAACTATTTCCAGCATCTATGTCTACACCAGCATCTTTATAAGAAATTTGACTCATTTTTAAAGCTCCAGATTATTAGTTTGAGGTAAATCACATTGTTTTGTAATCATGCATAATGGACAAAAGTTTGTAATACCAGCAATAAGAGGGATTACACCTAAATAAAACCATACAATTCCCGTAATAAAACCTACGACAATGAGTGCTAGACCCATAATAATTCTAATTGGTCTACACATTTTTCTGATTTTGTTCACATCCATCTTTTTTACCTTTATGTTTATATAAATATTACGCAATTATATCTATATTAAGTAAAATTAATCCAAAAGTGGATAAAATCGCATTAATAATAAAGGATTACTTAAACATGAAAGATTTTATATATAATGAAATGATGGTACACACTGCTTTGTGTACAAATAAGAACCCAGAAAATGTGTTAATCGTAAGTGATAATGCAGCTGATTTGATTGAAGAAGTGAAAAAACATGATGGTATATCATGTGATGTTGTCTCTGCAAATATTAACACCCTTCGTGATGCAAAAGATGGAGCTTATGATGTAATAATTTCTGAACTCGATTCTGATGCAGCAGTATTAGCACATTATAATCGTCTTTTAAAAGAGGATGGTCTGCTTGTTACAACTCATGCTTCTTTAGATGATCTAGATGCAAATAAATCAATAATGCAAATTTTAGGAAAATATACCAAAATTATTATGCCTTTTAATATTGGGAATGGTAAAACTGCACTTTTAGCTTCAAAAGAGTATCACCCAACAGCAGATATTATTTTACATCGTGCTGATATGCTTGATGGCTTAGAGTATTATAATTGTGATATTCATCCAGCATCTTTTGCTATGGGTAACAATGTACGTAAAGCATACCTAGGTATTATTAAAAACTAATGGCTTTTAAGTATGCAATTGCTCTTACAGGGAGTATAGCTACTGGAAAAAGTACTGTTGCCTCTTTACTTGCACTTAATGGCATGCGAGTGATTGATGCAGATACAATTTCACATGAAATTCTAGATGTTTCTGTTGCTTGGGTGAAAGAGACTTTCGGAAGTGAATATATTAAATTTTCTAAAGTAAATCGGGCTAAATTAGGAGAACTTATATTTTCTAATAATGAAGCTAAAAAAACTTTAGAAAATTTTTTGCATCCTAAAATTAGAGCAGAAATAGAAAAACGAAGTGAAAAGCAAGATAGATTAAAATTCCCATATCTCATAGATATTCCACTTTTTTTTGAAAATAATAATTATGATATTAAAGATAGTGTAGTTGTTTTTACTCCCTCAGATGTGCAATTAGAGCGTTTTATGAAACGTAATGGTTATACTAAAGAAGAATCTTTAAAGAGAATTGCAACACAACTTCCTATAGAAGAGAAGAAAAAAAGAGCTACTTGGGTAATAGATAATTCTAAAAATTTAAAGCACCTCCAACAAGAGTGTGAAAATTTTGTTGAAATTATAAAGGAGAAATACCTGTGAATATGGCTAAATACAGTGCCAATGGCAATGATTTTGTAATTTTTCATTCTGAAGTAAAGCAGGATAGAACAGAATTAGCTAAAACACTTTGTCATCGTCAAGATGGTATAGGTGCAGATGGTTTAATTGTAATAGTTCTACATGATAATTATGATTTTGAGTGGCAATTTTATAATGCTGATGGAAGCCATGCAGATATGTGTGGCAATGGCTCTCGTGCCTGTGCTCATTATGCTTATACTCATGATTTGGCTCCTAGAAATATGAGTTTTTTAACAGGGGCTGGAGTTATTAATGCTAAGATTGAAGATGGCAATACCAAAAGTAAAAGTGCTATGGTTTTAAGTGAACTAACTCCACCTGTGATTTTAGATAAAACTATAGAGTTTAACAAAAAATCTTGGTGGTTACTCAACACAGGTGTTCCTCATTTAGTTCGTTTTAGTGAGAATATTGAAGAGTTTGACATAGACGAAGCAAGAGAGTTACGTTACAAATATAATGCTAATGTAAATAATATGGCAGTAGTAGGTGAGAGTCTTCGTGTAAGAACTTATGAACGTGGAGTGGAAGCGGAAACTTTAGCTTGTGGAACTGGGATGGCAGCTTGTTTTTACAGAGCACTTCAAGAGAAGAAAGTGAAAGAAAATATAGAAGTGTTTCCTCGTAGTGGAGAGACTCTTTATCTAGGTGTAAATGAGAGAACCATTACTTTTAAGGGTAGAGTTATAAATACTTTTAATACGGAGTGGGATATTTAATAAATTAAAGGAGTGTTGAGGCTAGACTTAAAGTCCAGCAGCCTCAACAATTTTAGCTTGATGGTCTGTTATCAGTGGTTCAACAACTTCATCTAGAAGTCCAGCACTCATAATTTCACTCAAACGATAGAGTGTTAGATTGATTCTATGGTCACTCATACGGTTTTGTGGGTAGTTATATGTTCTAATACGACCAGATCTATCTCCACTTCCTACTTGTGCGGCACGTTCAGCTGCATTTTCAGATTGTTGCTCACGCATTTCTAGGTCATAAAGTCTAGCTTTAAGAACTTTCATTGCTTTTTCACGATTTTTATGTTGCGATTTTTGGTCTTGGTTGGTTACAACTAAACCAGATGGCAAGTGGGTAATTCTAACTGCGGAATCGGTAGTATTTACAGACTGACCACCACATCCAGAAGAACGCATAACATCTATTTTTAAATCTTTATCTTCAATTATAACTTCAACATCATCAACTTCTGGCATAACTGCTACTGTAATTGCTGATGTGTGAACTCTTCCTTGAGATTCTGTTGCTGGAACACGTTGTACACGGTGTGTCCCACCTTCATATTTCAACCGACTATAAACCTGTTCACCTTTTATAAGTGCAGTTACCTCTTTGTATCCACCTGCATCAGATGGACTTGTACTTATAAGCTCGATTTTCCAACCACGAAGGTCTGCATAACGAGTATAAGCATCAAAAAGGTCTCCTACAAAGATAGCAGCTTCATCTCCACCAGCACCAGCTCGAAGTTCAACAATAATATTTCTATCATCGTTTGGATCTTTAGGTAGAAGAAGCATTTTTATAGCTTCTTCTATTTCTGGTTTTTGAGGTTCAAGCTCTTTAAGCTCCTCTTTTGCCATATCGCCCATTTCAGCATCACTCAGCATCTCTTTTGTATCTGCAATATCTGCGATTAAAGCTTGGTACTGTTTTGCTTTTTCAACGATAGGTAAAAGATTTGATTGTTCTCTGGAGAGGTTTGTCATTCTCTTGATATCAGAAGTGATATCAGGTGAACTTAGCAATTCGCTAAGTTCATTATAGCGGGTGATAAACGGTGTTAGTTTATCTGCTAGCATATTAATATGCTCTGATTATATAGCGTTTACAGATTTGTGTAGACGACTTACTTTTCTTGCAGCAGTCTCTTTTTTAAGAATACCTTTGCTTACAAACTTGTGAATTTGTTGGTTAGCAACTTTAAATGCTGCAGTCGCTTCTTCTTTGTTTCCAGCTTCTACTGCTGCATTTACATCTTTAACTATGTTTTTAAGACGAGTTCTGTAAAAACGATTACGCTCCGTACGAACGAGTGTTTGACGAATTCTCTTAATTGATGACTTGTGATTTGCCATTATTAGTCCTTTTTGGAATTTAAGTGCGCAATAATAGCTTAAAAATAATTAAAATTAAGTTAAAGAGTGCTAGAATATGCTAACTTATACAATTTGGATGTAAATATGAAATCATTAAAGCTGTTTGGAACAGATGGAGTTAGAGGCGAAGCAGGATCATTTTTAAGTGCTCAAGTAGCAATGAAAGTGGCAATGGCTACAGGTATATACCTCAAATCACAAGCTATAACAAACAAAATTTTAGTGGGAAAAGATACTCGTAGAAGTGGTTATATGATAGAAAATGCTATCGTATGTGGTTTAACTGCTGTTGGTTACGATGTTATTGAAGTAGGACCAATGCCTACTCCTGCTATTGCTTTCATTACTGAAAATATGCGTTGTGATGCAGGTATTATGATTAGTGCATCTCATAACTCCTTTGAAGATAATGGTATTAAACTCTTCGATGCTCATGGCGATAAATTTTCATCAAAAATTGAGCAAAAAATTGAAGATATTTATTTTGATGATGAAAAATTGCTTGAAGCACAAGCAACAGCTAAATCAATTGGTAAGGCTAAACGCATTGATGATGTTATTGGTCGTTATATAGTGCAGTTAAAAAATTCTTTTCCTGTTGAGATGACTTTGCAGGGTATGAGAATTGTTCTCGATACTGCGAATGGAGCTGCTTACAAGGTAGGACCAACAGTTTTAGAAGAATTGGGTGCTGATGTTATTGTTCTACATGATAATCCAACAGGGTTTAATATTAATGAGGGATGTGGTGCACTTCACACGAAAGATGTACAAGATAGTGTTATAAAGTATCGTGCTGATATTGGGATTGCTCTTGATGGTGATGCTGATAGATTAGTAGTTGTGGATGAAAAAGGTGAAATTGTTGATGGTGATCAACTTCTTGGTGCTTTAGGTGTTCATTTGCACTCTAAAAAACTTTTAAAAGGGAATGGAATTGTCGCTACTGTTATGAGTAATCAAGGTTTAGATGATTACATGATAAAGCATGGATTAAAACTATTTCGTTCTGATGTTGGCGATAAAAATGTTCTTGAAATTATGAAAAAAGAGGGTATTAATTTTGGTGGAGAGCAGAGTGGTCATGTTATTATGCATGATTTTGCAAAAACTGGAGATGGTCTTGTTTCTGCTCTTCAAGTTTTATCTCTTTTAGTTGGCAAAAAGGTAAAAGCATCTGAGGTATTAAGACCTTTTGAATTGTATCCTCAAAAACTAGTAAATATTGATGTAAAAGTGAAAAAACCATTAAAAGATATAGTGGGTCTTGATGAACAATTAAAAACACTTGATGGTAAGCATGTCCGTCATCTTATCCGTTACTCAGGAACTGAAAATAAATTAAGAGTACTCCTAGAGTGTAAAGAAAATAAGGTTATGAATGAGTGTATGAATGATATGTTAAACTTTTTTCAAAAAGCTTTAAATGCCTAACCACACATTTCGTTTAAGTGCTATACTCCTTTTTACTCTTGTTGGTGTATTTATTATTGATCAAAATATAAAGGGATTGTTCGTAGATGGATTTCGATATTATACAGATTGCATAGATTTTATTTTGGTGTATAACAAAGGTGTAGCATTCTCAATGTTCTCCTTTTTAGCTGAGTATTTAAAGTATATACAATTAGTTATTGTCGCTGGAGTTCTTGGCTATATTTTTTATCTTAAAAAGATTTGTTATGCATTCGCCTCTGGGCTACTTTTAGGTGGAGCTTTTTCAAATATATATGATAGATTTATACATGGTGGTGTGGTAGATATGGTCTACTGGCATTGTGGATTTAATTTCGCAGTATTTAATTTTGCAGATGTTATGATAGATATAGCAGTAGTGTGGATACTGATTTTAAATTTAAAACCACAGTTATGTAAAAGCTAGATAAAAGCACTTTTTTGGTATTATTGCCCGAAATAATAGTTCTATAACTATAAGATATAACACAGATAAAGGAAATAGATGGAAATCAAAACAAATAAAATCGATAGCGCAAATGCTGAGATTCAAGCAACAATCTCAATGGATGAAGTGAATACTAATTTAGATAAAATTGCTAAACAACTGGCTAAAACAGCGAATGTTCAGGGGTTCCGTAAAGGAAAAGTACCTATTTCAATTATAAAAAAACAGTATGGTGATAAACTAGTTCAAGATGCTGAATCAGAATCACTTCGTGATGTTTTATCTGCAGGTTTAGCTGAGTTAAATATTTCTAATGACTCTTTAATTGGTGAGCCAACTATCGCTAAATTTGACAAAAGTGATGATAAAATAGAAGTAGAAGTAAAAGTTGCAATGCGTCCAGAAATTGACCTCTCAGCTGTTGATTCTTTAGTACCTGATTTTACAAAACCAGAAGTGAGCGATGAAGATGTTGCTAAGCGTATTAAAGAGATAGCAGAGCAACAAGCTCCTCTAGTTGATATCAAAAGAAATCGTATGATGAAACTTGGTGATACTGCTGTTATTGATTTTGATGGTTTTATTGACGGTGAAGCTTTTGAAGGTGGAAAAGGTGAAGGTTTCGCACTTAAACTTGGAAGTGGACAATTTATTCCAGGATTTGAAGATCAACTTGTTGGTATAAAACGTGATGAAGAAGTAACTGTTAATGTAACTTTTCCAGCAGAATATGGTGCATCACAACTTGCAGGTAAAGAAGCAGAGTTTAAAGTAAAAGTAAATCAAATTCAAGTAAAAGAAGAAGTTGAAATTAATGATGATTTAGCGAAAAAATTACTTCCAGGTGATGAAACAGCTGATGTAGAAAAATTAACTCAGCAAGTAAAAATTCAAATGCAAGGCGAAAGTTTAGGTAAACTTTATAATGATGAGTTAAAACCTGAACTTTTAAATAAACTTGTAAGTGAGATTTCTTTTGCACTTCCTGAGTTTGTAGTTGAACAAGAAATTGATATGGCTGTAAACAAAAAAGCTGGTTCAATGAGTGAAGAAGAGATTCAAGAACTTCGTGATAATGCTGATAAATTGACAGAGCTTCGTGAAACTTTCCGCCAAGATGCAGAGGAGAGTGTTCGTGCTACATTTATCATCGATGCTTTAGCTCAAGAAAAAGGTGTTAAAGTTGAAGAGCAAGAATTAATGCAAACTATTTACTATGAAGCAATGCAAACAGGACAAGATCCTCAAAAAACATATGAACAGTATAAAGAAGCAGGATATATCCCTGCCATTCAAATGTCAATGGTAGAAGATAAAGTACTTTCTGCTTTACTTAATGCAAAATTAGAAGCATAGATTATGAGTTATATTCCTTATGTAGTTGAAAAAACAGGAAGAGGAGAACGTTCTTATGACATCTACTCTCGCCTTTTAAAAGATAGAATTGTTATGCTAAGTGGAGAGGTTAACGATGCAGTTGCTTCTTCAATTGTAGCACAGTTTCTTTTTCTTGAAGCAGAAGACCCTGAAAAAGACATCTATTTTTATATCAACTCTCCTGGTGGAGTTGTAACTTCAGGAATGGCTATTTTTGATACTATGAATTACATTCGACCCTCAGTTGCAACTATTTGTATAGGTCAAGCTGCATCTATGGGTGCATTTTTACTTTCGTCTGGTGAAAAAGGGAAGCGTTATGCTCTTCCTCATGCTCGTATTATGATACATCAACCTTTAGGTGGTGCACAAGGACAAGCAACTGACATTCAAATTCAAGCTGAAGAGATACTTCGTATGAAAGCAGAACTCAACAGTATTTTAGCTAAAAATACAGGTCAAACTGTAAAAAAAGTAGAAAGAGATACTGATAGAGATAATTTCATGGGTGCAGCAGAAGCAAAAGAGTATGGAATGATTGATGAGGTTCTGATAAAGAACGATAAAGAATAAGGAATTACTATGGCAGGTACATTAAGACGTAGAAATCGTAGAAACATTGATGACTCAGATGGTGATACAATGCCAGACGATAATTTCTCTTCTTCTGTACCCTCTGTTTTAGATATGGACAGCCCATCTAGTGATATAGAAATATATTCTAAAGAAGTACTGGGCAGGCTTATCGAAGATAATCTCCCCCCAACACCAAATAATTTCTCTCTCTATTTTGACCGATTACTTGAAGATAAAAATGAAAATGTTAGAAAAACAATTTTATCAATGTTGGAATTAGAAGATACTAATGAAGATGAAAATACTATCATTTTGGAGCAAAATCTTAAAAAAGGGTTTGCTTCTGTAAAAAATATTTTAGCATCAACTGCTAACTTATATAAAAATATGTCTCTTATGACGAAGATACTTGAAAAAAGAAGAAAAGAGTTAAATGAAAATATAAACAGTAGTGAAGCTGAACATGTTTTAAAGTTACTTGATGCAGATATAACGAAATTAAGCTCTATTCTCAAAACGCAAAGTTCACAAATGAAAAGTATTTATGATGAAACAGCAATTATTGTAAAAAATGTTGAAAATGAGACTATTTTTGATAATAAATTTGGTGTTTACAATAAGCGCTATCTTTTAACTAAAACAGATCAAGAGATGGGTCTTATAAAAGAGTTCAAGCATAAGAGTTCACTTATAATGATAGAACTTTCCCGTGACCTAAAAAAGAGTGTCAAAAACGAAAAAGCTATTATTTTAATGACCAGAACCCTTGCTAGATTACTGCTTAAAACATCAAGACGTAGTGACATTGTAGCTCATTATGGAAATGGTGTGTTTTCAATGTTACTAAAACATACTGATTTAGAGAGTGCTAAAAAAACGAGTGAAAGACTTTGTGATTTAGTAGCAAACTCCAATTTTTTCTTGGCCGATAGAGAAATACAACTCAAAATTGCAATAGGTATTACGAATATTGATGCAGTTTATAGTTCAGAAGAAATTATTGTGAGTGCTATGAATGGTATAGAAAAAGCTTATGAAGATAGTAAGATAGATTATGCAGTTTCGCTTAGAGAATAAAGAAAGATATATATGAATTTAAATATAGTAGAATACCCAGATAAAAAATTACGTGAAAAATCGAAAGAAGTCAAATCTTTTGATTCTAAATTACATGAGTTGTTGGACTCAATGTACCCTATAATGATGAATACTAATGGCATTGGTTTAGCGGCTATTCAAGTCGCTTTTCCTCTGCGTGCACTGATCCTGAATATTCCAGATGAAGATGGTGAGCAACCAGATGAGAATCTTATTGAGATGATAAATCCTGTTTTATCAAATTATAGTGGTGAAATTGTTTATCAAGAGGGGTGTTTGAGTGTCCCTAAATTTTATGAAGATGTGAAGCGATACTCAAATATTACTGTGAATTATCAAGATAGAGATGCTAATACTATAACTCTTGAGGCGGAGGGTTTATTCGCTATTGCAATTCAGCATGAGATGGATCATCTTGATGGTCTGTTATTTATAGATAAACTTTCGTATTCAAGACGTAAAAAGTTTGAAAAAGAGTATAAACGTATGCAAAAAGATAAAAAAAACGGTTAAATTATGACAATATGTCATAGTTTTGCATTACAATTAAATTACATGATAATATGTTTCTAAATCAGTAAAGGTTGGAAATTATGAAAGTATTATCATGTGCTACATATGAAGGAATAGATGCTAAGGTTGTTCAGGTAGAATCAACTTTAACCAAAGGACTTCCTTCCTTTTCTATTGTTGGCATGGCATCAACAGCCATAACAGAGTCTAAGGAGAGAATAAAGTCTGCACTTCTTAGTAATGATTTCTCTTTTCCTCCAAAACGCATTACTTTTTCCCTCGCTCCATCAGAACTTGCAAAAAGTGGTAGCCAATTTGATTTAAGTATGGCTACTCTTATATTACTACATGATATTGATAGAGATTTTAGTGATTGGTTTGTGTTTGGAGAGCTTGGTCTTGATGGAAGTGTGAAAGAAAATATACAGCTGTATCCTCTTATTTTATCTCTAGCAAATCAAAATTTTATACAAAAAGTAATTGTCCCTTTTGAGTCTTTAGAAAAGTTATCAAAGATTCCTGATGTCTCTTTTTATGGAGTTAAAAATCTCAATGAAGCAGTAGAAATACTTAAAAATAGTGAAACAGCAACACCAAGTATTGTAAGTGCAGGGATAGATTTTCCTTTTTATGAGATAGCAAAAGAGAAATACTACTATACTAAAGAGTATGGCGAAGATTTCATTGATGTAAAGGGGCAAGAGGTCGCTAAAAGAGCTGCTCTTATCTCTGCTGTTGGATTTCACAACATTATATTTGAGGGCAGTCCTGGATGTGGTAAAAGCATGATTGCAAATAGGCTTCGCTATATTTTACCTCCAATGAAAATGAGTGAGATTTTGGATGTAGCAAAATTACAAGTATTAGACAATAAAGAACCAGAGTTTAAACCTCATAGAAATATGCAAGCAGTACATCATACCTCTACATCAGCGAGTATTTTTGGTGGTGGAAGTCACAAAGCAAAAATTGGCGAAGTTGGACTCTCTCACAATGGCATACTTTTTTTTGATGAACTTCCTCATTTTTCAAAAATAGTTTTAGAATCTTTACGAGAACCAATGCAAGATGCAAAAATTAGGATATCACGAGTAAATTCAAAGGTTGAATACCCTTCCTTATTTTTATTTATTGGTGCAATGAATCCATGTCCATGTGGAAATTTACTTGACAGTAAAAAAGAGTGCAGGTGTAGTGATTTAGAGATACAAAGATATAAGAATAGACTCTCTGAACCTTTTTTAGATAGGATAGATTTAAATATTATCATGCAGAGTGTAAAGGCAGATGATAAACCTAGTTTATCCTCAAAAGAGATGCATAAAATGGTAGTGCAGAGTCACATTTTTTCTAAAAAAAGAGGTCAAGAGAATTTTAATGCAAAACTACATGATAATGAGATAGAAAAATTTTGCATTTTAGATACTGGGGCAAAAGAGATACTAGATATGGCAATAAATCGTTTTGCTTTATCTTTTAGGAGCATAAAAAAGGTGCAAAAAGTGGCTAGAAGTATTGCTGATTTGGAGCAGAGTGTCATTATAGAAAAAAAGCACCTCTTAGAGGCACTCTCTTATAGAAGAAGATAGTTTATTGGATAGTATCTATAAAATCATAGACTTGACGAATTTTTTCAAAACTGAGTTCTCTTTCATCGAGGTCAATTGTGGATTTAAATTTGTTTTTCTTGATTTTAACACCATTAGTTCTAATGGCAAATTTTGAACCAAGATTCTCCTCTTTGATTTTTGTAAGATAATTTTCTATTTCATTTTTTGATATTAGTTTTTGAATAATATGGTCAAGAGTCTCATCTCTTAAAGCTTCATCTTTGATTTTACTTATATCGAGTAAATACTCATAGTTAATAAACTCATTATTTTGTAAAACATCAAACAAATTATATTCAAAATTATAAGATTGATAATTAGATGTTTTTAAACCAAGCTTTTTTTGTATAGTTTTTGATGTCTCTCCATTAGCAAGTAATCTATCAAGATAATAAGAGATTTCAAAATTATCAATAGCACAGTTTATATTGAGTAAATATGGGAAAAAAGCCAATTCATTTTCATTAGCAGTTATAACAACACAAAGGGCACTATCGATTTTGTTAGCTTTAAGTGCAGCCACTCTTGCATGCCCATTAAGAATTGTATAGCCATCTTTTTGTTTTACTACAGTAATAGGTTCAAGTTGTGAAAATTTTTCTATAGAATCACTAAGTTTGTCAATATTGTGATTGTGGAGCTTAATTCTAAAAGGATTATCATGTAGTAAATCAAGCTCTAAAGTTAGAAGCTTATTTTGTGATTCGGAGAAAAGCCCTTGGGTTGATTTCTCTTGAATGATTTTATCTGCATTTTGTTTAAATTGTTCTAGGTTTAATCTTGCCATAGTTATCCTTCCAGCGCTTTTTGGATTGCATATTCTATTATACTTGCACTCATCACAAGTCCCTTATCGAGTTCACTTTTATACTCAAGCATTGGCAGGTGTAAGTTTTGTGCCTCTTTTACTCGAGTACTATCAGCAATTGTAAATACATTTTCTATGTTTTGCTCAATTGCGAGTTTTGCAATAGCTTCTATGTAAACTTCATGTATTTTTGAGTTTTTAACTTTGTTAATAAAAATAGAGTCAACACTAATTGATCTATCGGTTTCTTCTTCAATCTCTTCGATTTCAGATGATAGCTCTTTTAAACCGTTTACTGAAAAATCTTCAGCATCTGTGACAATACTCATCATATCACTAGCATAAATAGCCATATGTAAAGAGAGACCAGTTGAGGGTGGAGTGTCTATGACAATAAAGTCATAATCATCCTTAACATGTTTTAAAATATCATTGAGTTTTTTATGAGGCATAGTAAAGACTGCACGACTAAACTCAACAACACGCCCAAGAGCCAACTCACTTGGAAGTAAGTCAAGGGTGGCATTGTCAAATTCAAGTTTTTTAATGTATTGTTTTACAAATCCATGGTCAATTTTTTCTTTTCTCATAAGGGTATCAAAAATATTTTTGATACTATTACCGGTAAAATATTGGTTTGCAAAATAGCGAGAAGTATTGGCTTGTGAGTCCATATCTACTATAAGCACTCTTTTGTTTAAAAGAGCTAAAGTGTAAGCAAAATTTGAAGCGACTGAGGTTTTACCAACTCCACCCTTGAGGTTAGAGATAGTGATAATTTTAGTTCCATTTTTGTTTTTAAACTCTTCGAGGTCACCAACAACCTCATTTAAATCCTGAAACTTTAAAATCTCTTTGGCATAATTTACAAACATATCGTTAATATAATAACTTACTCTTTTAGTGGTAGAGACTTTTTTAATATGGGGAATAAGTTTTGTTTGAAGAAGCTCAGTTAGATTCTTTGCGGATATATTGTAAACTTCACTTGCTTTTGCAAGTCTGAAAATTTCCATGCAATGACCTTTTGATATTATAATGCAATATTATAGTATCTTAATGATAAAAAGAAACTTTTGAGCTACTCTACAAGGCTTTTGAAATTTTTGAGTGTAAAGAGTTTTAGCTCTTCTCCTTTTAGGGATTTAAGTTCACTTGAGAAGCCTTTTTTTGAAAAGATAACAAAAATATCAGCTTTAATCTTTGCATTTTCACAAATATCATGTAGACGGTTGAGTTCACTTTTTTTGATTTTACTATTTGTATATTTACAGCTTCCTGCAATAATTTTACCACTTTTTGTCGTGGCAAAGATATCTAGTTCACTGTTTCTATCCCAATAGCTCCCAATTTCAATGATTTTATCATCTTGAAATTGTAGTTTTAAAAATTCTTGTGCAAGTTCGATAAAAGTGAGTTGAACAAACTCATTTTGGTAATTTGTAAATCGTTGTCTTATCTCTTTGTAGTCACCATCTCGGATGCCTTTAAAAAGAGGAGAGATAAAGGCAAACCAAAAACGATAAAAAGGACTAGTAAAATAGAGTTTATTATCAACTGTTTCATTCTCACTCCAAGATGTGAAAATATTTTTTGCTTTTTCTACTCTAAGAAGTCCTTTTTCTTGAAGAACTTCTACCGCAGAGTCTCCTACATCTTTGTCAATTTTAGCTCTTTTGTAGCTAGAGTGCGTTTTTCCATCTCCCATAGCTATGCCAGATAAAATCGCATGATAAACAGGTGCTCCAGTTGTAAGTTCCGTGATATCATTTCTAATAAATCGATAATCATCTAAGATAAGCTTTTCAATAAGCTCTAATGATGGCTTAGCTGTGTCGATTTCACCCCAGTTTACACCACCAAAAATCGCAAATTTTTCAATTGCATCTTCAAAATTCTTTGGTTTATGATTTGTGTAAAAAGATTTAAACTGCTCAGTAAGTGTTTTTTGATTTGAAATGATAATGTAGCCTTTATAAAATATTTGTAATTATACAATAATATTACACAATTACTACACACTAGATTTGTATAATACTTTCAATGTAACTCAGGTTGCATAACTATTACCTTTAGTTATGCTACAATAGTTCTAATTAAAAACCCAAAAGGATAAAACATGAAAAAATTAAATCTCGCAAGCTTACTTCTAGGAGCAGCTTTATTTACAGGTCTTGGTGCTGTTTCTTTAAGTGCTAGTAGCAAATGTGGTGCTGGAAAATGTGGTGGAGAAACTGCAAAACCTGCAAAAAAATGTGGCGATGCTAAGTGTGGCGATGCTAAAAAAACACCAGCAAAAAAATGCGGTGCAAGTAAATGTGGCGATGCAAAAAAAGAGAAAAAAGCTGCTAAATGTGGTACTAAATAGTCCTTCTTTTTGAATTATAACAGAGTTTCATCTGTTATAATTCTATTTTCATCCTATCTTCTGCAAAAATAACTTCACCTTTAAACTTCTTTTTTATTATCT
>ERZ889078.2043-NODE-2043-length-14959-cov-9.480609_pt1 | contig 14959 bp, 6 predicted proteins | sample MGYA00521266_ERZ889078 | MGnify/ENA primary metagenome ERZ889078 (study PRJEB32303, sample SAMEA104408618) | aquatic metagenome | biome: Brackish water; feature: Pelagic; material: water | place: Baltic Sea | collected 2014-06-16T06:34:00 | depth 76,534 m ...
ATCCCAATGCCCTGCTGCCTGTGAATCTTCGAGCTGAAACCGATACCGATAATGGTATCCGCCTGGACTCCGAATTGAAAGCCGGCGTCACTCGCTCACAGCTAAGCCCACGTTTTGGGCTGGCCTACCCCATTTCTGATAATGGCGTTATCCATGTCTCATACGGTCACTTTTTTCAACTACCCAGATTTAATGCGATCTATGATAATTATGAGTATGAGATCCAGCTGGGCGGTTTGCAGACGACCATGGGAAATGTGAACCTGAAACCGGAAAAGACCATTGGCTATGAGATGGGTATACAGCAGCAGCTTAGTCCTGTGTATGGCCTGGAGCTTACCATGTACTACAAGGATATCAGCAACCTCTTGAGTCAGGAAATTATCAGTACGATTGATGAAAAGGTATATGCCCGATACATCAACAGGGATTATGGAAATGTCAGGGGGATTACCTTAACCTTGAACAAGCTTTATTCTGATCTGTTTGCCGGCAGTATAGATTACACTTATCAGGTTGCCAAAGGCAACGCGTCTGATCCCAATGCTGTTTTTAATGACTATAATGACAACAAAGAAGTTGAGAAACAGGTCCTGCCGCTAGATTGGGATCAAACCCATACGCTGAACACCTCACTCACGGTTGGGAAACCTGGGGGAGTTAACCTGGGTCTCATTGGTCGGTTTGCCACGGGACAACCCTATACACCCTCCAGTCCCGGTTCCGCTCTGGATACTCAGTTTGAAAACAGTGACCGCAAACCTGCCAGCTATAACTTTGATTTGAATCTTTATAAGACGGTCAGGCTTGACAAGGTCAAAATGAAATTATATTGCAAAGTCTTCAATCTCACCGATCAGCTGAATCAGCGGTACGTCTATGCCAGTACTGGAAATTCAGAGTCTCCCTACCGTACCATTCCGGCAGCCTATGTGTTGTCACAGAATCCAAATTTTACTGCCCAGGAAGTTGACCTACGACCCGACTATTATTCTGAACCACGCAGAGTCCTGCTGGGTATTGAAATCCAGTTTTAGGTAAAGAGGAATATACATGAACCGCTATTTTTACATTCGGACGCTTCAGGTCATCTTATTGACGCTCATGGCCCACAGTATTGTGTTTGCAGGCGCCCAGGATCGACGGACAGGAATTCATGATGGTAATCTGGTCTATACCCGTTTTTCGAATTTTGGGAATCTCGGAGATCGCTATGAAAATCCCCGCATGGAGTGGCCCAAGGGCTCAGGTATGGTCTATGGTTTTGAATTCATTATGATCGCCGCAGCAGAAGTCGAAGATGTTAATGGTGAATTTGTAAAGATTTGCTCTGAAAGCTATTCCCACCCCACCAGTCATGATATTTCACCGGATGGATCACATCTCTGGAACTGGCAGCCTCTCGAGAATTATTTCAATGCGGGTCCGGAAAACGTAGATGAATATCCTGCCATGAGTCACAAGCCAGAGACCTGGCCCATGATTTGGCCTCATGATTATCCCGGACTTGAGGGGAGTCGAGATGGCTTATGGAATGGGGAGTTTGGCGCTTACACACGCGCTGATCAGGAAAGTTATTACGTCATGGATGATCGGGATAACGATGAGTTCGACTATTTCCCCTTTATTGGCAGTAGCGTGGATTCTTCAGGGTATCCAGACGGACGCAGAGGCCTGGGTCTTGAAGTTAAGGTCCGTGGTTATGAATGGGCTGCAGTAGAAGCTGAAGACATCCTGATTGTCCGTTATGATATTGCCAATGTGAGTGACAAGGACCTTGAGACCGTCGTCTTTGGCATGTATGTGGATGCCATGGTCGGTGGCACCAACGACAATCCGGATTATGCCAGATTCGATCAGTTTGATGATATTACCTACTGCTGGGATTTTGACGGCATTGATAATCGAGGTATCCCAGGGTTAGGCTATTTTGGATACGCTTTCCTGGAGAGTCCTGGTGATCCCCTCAACGGTGTTGATGATGATGAGAACGGTCTGGTTGACGAACGTCAGGATAATGATCGTGGTGATTTCATTATGGGACCCATTGGTAATTATGGTGATCCCAAGGAGCACTGGAGTGGTGACGAAGATGGTGACTGGCGCATCTATGAAGATTTTAATGTAAACGGACTCTGGGATATGGGCGAAGCCATACTGGATGACGTCGGGAATGACGGTATCGGTCCCTATGATCAAGACTATGTCGGTCCTGATGCTGATGGATCAGAAGCTAATGGTGTTCCCGATCCAGGTGAACCTAACTTTGGGCAGCAGGACAATGATGAATCTGATCAGATCGGTTTGACCAGTGTAATTCTGCTTGAACCACAATCTCTCCAATATGACGATCGAACCTTTAATCAAATGACCCCAGACCTGTTTACTTATGTTGATCCGGCGAACCTGGCTTTTATGTATGGTTCTGGATATTTCGGTTTACCGAAAAACGAAACCCGGAAATTTGCCATCGCCAATCTATTTGGAACCGATGAACAGGATATCTTTCGCAATAAGCGAACCATGCAGCGGATTTATGATGCTGATTACAACTTTGCAAAACCACCCTTGAAGCCGGTGTTAACTGCTGTTGCTGGCGACGGAAAGGTTGTCTTGAAATGGGATCATTCCGCTGAAAAATCCATTGATCCTATCTATGGAAGAGATTTTGAGGGCTACTTGATCTATCGGTCCACAGACCCTTCATTCAACGAGATCAAGACTGTCACCGATGCCTTTGGGAGTCCTATTTTCTGGAAACCCCTGGCACAATATGATCTGGTGGACGAGCTTGAAGGTCCCCATCCCGTAGAAATTACCGGGACAGGAGCGCACTTCTACACGGGTAGTAATACTGATCTTGTGTACTTCTACGAGGATACAGATGTACAGAATGGTCGCACCTACTACTATGCAGTTTGCTCATACGACAAGGGCTATGATGACGATTTCTTTGACAGGGGTATCGTAGATGTAGAATTGCTGGCTCCCATTGCCCCCGTTGAATGTACCAAAATCATTCAGACCAATTCAGTGGGCCAGGTTAAATTTATCGATGGAAACTGTGCTGTGGTGGTGCCCAACGCCCCCAGCGCTGGTTACATGGCTGGACATCTGACTGATATACAGCATCAGGGTCTGGCTACAGGAGATTTCCAGGTAAACGTCATCATACCTGATAGTATTGAAGATAATCATAACTATGAAATCACCTTCACCGATACAACTCTGGGTCGTTATACATCCAGTGTGTCTGTGAAGGATGTGACCTCTGACAGGGTGATCTATGAAGTGATCCCTTACGATGAATTCGTCATTAGCAGTGAGATAGTCAGGGGCATGCAGCTGCAGTTTGAAAATGATTCCGCTGAAGTGATGCATTCTGAATGGCTCGTAGGGAATAGCAATATCCCTGTAGAAACACAATTATTATGGTCATCAAAATCAATTCCTGTCCCCGAAGACTATGAAATTCGGGTAGGCCAGGCACTTATGGACACATCATACAATGCACTGCCATTTTTAAGGACGCCTGTAAACTTTCAGCTCTGGAATACGACACGCAACGAGAAGGTTCCATTTGAGTTTTCTGAAGCTATTAATAAAGATAGTACACTCAATGGGGGAGATCGAATTAATGTCGTCCTCAACCCGCGAGGCTTTTTATACAATACGGCCTGGGAGTTCTACTTCAGAAATGACTCTTCCCAGACCAATGTCCGCATTCCTCAACCTGGAGACGTATACTCTCTCACGGTTAGCAAGCCCTTCAATTCAGATGATACATTGAGGTTTACATCTCGTGCCTCCAGCATGGATCCAGTCAAAGAGACTGCCGATATGGACAATATATATGTCGTCCCAGATCCATATGTGGTTAATGCCAGCTGGGAAAAGCCTCTTTTTTATGCAAGTGGTCGCGGTGAACGACGTGTTGATTTTGTCAATCTTCCCCAGGAGTGTACCATCAGGATTTATACCATGAGTGGCAAATTGGTAAGAACGCTGGAGCATTCCAGTACGATGACCAAAGGAAGTGAACCCTGGGACCTGATTTCAGAAGATGGGCTCAGTGTTTCTTTTGGTATGTATATTTTCCATGTAGAGGCAGATGGGGTGGGTAGCAAAGTTGGAAAGTTTGCCCTGATCAAGTAGGACGAATCAAATATTCCCAAACGAAGCGATAGGTGCCGGCGATGAAAATAAATAAAACTGCAAACAGATTGATCCTGCTCTTGAGCATGTTTTGCGTGACCCTCTTTTCACAGACTGATGAGGAATCCTTTAGTGCGGTGAATTATAATGAGGAAGTTTCTAATGTGGGAACATCGGCGGCAGCTTTTTTAGAGATTGGTGTCGGTGCGAATTCTCAGGCAATGGGTGGTGCTTTCACGGCAATTGCCAATGATGTATCCGCCTTATACTGGAATCCAGCTGGGATCACACAGTTGAAGAAAGTATCTATTACTGCCAACTATACTGAATGGCTGGCGGGAACGGCACATGAATATTTTGGAGCCGTGATTCCCATGGGAGGACGTTTTGCGATTGGTCTGAGCATGAATGTCCTGAATTATGTAGATAAGCAACCCGTGAGAACCATCCAACTACCCGAAGGAACGGGTGAATTCTATGCCGCTTCTGATATGGCTCTGGCTGCCACAGTTGCGGCAACAATCACGGATAAATTTTCTTTTGGATTAACGACCAAATATATCCTGCAACAACTCTGGCATGAGTCTGCCAGTGCCTTTGCCATTGATGTGGGTGTCCTTTATAATACTCAGATTGAAGGTCTCAGAATCGGTACCACCATTGCCAATTATGGTTCAGAATTACAAATGACCGGTCGGGATCTAAGACGCCCCTTTGACGCAGATGAGACCCATTATTCAAATGATCGTCTGAATGTTTTGCTGGAAACAGATCGGTTTCCGCTACCCCTGCTTTTTCGCTTTGGCCTAGCATATTCATTTGCTCCATTTAAGGGACAATATGTAACTTTGGCTGCAGACCTGAATCACCCCAGTAATAGTGTGGAATCAGTTGATCTGGGAGTGGAATGGGCTGTGGGTCGTATGATCGTGGCTCGTATGGGGTATCAATCATTATTTGACGACCATACGGAAAATGGTTTGTCCGCTGGATTTGGACTTGCCCCGCAAATAGGTAGTTCAATGCAAGTAGGATTTAATTATGCCTGGTCAGCCTGGGGCTTACTGGGAACGGTACAACGCTTTTCAATAGACCTACAATTCTAGGTCGGAAAAAAATACGAGGAGATGGTATTATGAAATCAACCCTTCGAATGATGCAAACAGCAGTATTCCTGCTGCTTCTTTCATTCCCTATGACGAGTCAGGCCCAGTGGAATAGTGCCTTACATTTTAGCTGGTGGGAACATGATCGTGTCATTGTACCTGATACACCCCTCCTGTGGCCTGGTCAGCTTGATGCTGGCACCGTGGAAATGTGGTTCAAACCCGATTCCATCTTTAAGGCGGATACACATGATCCTGATTATACCTATCTGTTCTGCAAGAATATCTCAGGTAATTGGCCAGGTGATATGGGGATTCACTGGCTCCGCGGTGAGGGTGATATGAATTGCTTTGTACAGGATGGTACAGTCAAGGCTGATGGCTCAACCTCTCAAAATGTCATGGCCAACACGCCTGTTTGGTTACCACGTTGGTACCATGTGGCGTATGTTTGGGATGTCACTGATACCATGCGCGTTTTTATCAATGGGGTTCACTCGGCAGACATGGAACCCAATGGGGTACCAGAGGGGGAAACCTGTTTTCCTGTAACCAATGGTGAACAGATCATCACCATCGGTTCTGGCGCTCAGGATCATCATTTTGATCGCTATGAAACCTGGCGTGGTATGATTGATGAAGTTCGCATTTCAGCAACTGCCAGGTATACTGAAAACTTTGTTCCTGCTGAGGAACCTTATGAGGTGGATGGCTACACGGTCGCTCTCTGGCATTTCGATGATGGAGAAGGAAACATTGCGACAGATGCTACTGGTTATGGCTTTGATGGGATACTTGGGGGCTCCGAGTTACCAGGATATGAAGGTGATGTACCTGCTATGCCTGAATGGGTAACAGTACAACGCGATCCCAAGATCGTGATCAATGAGGTCCTTGCTGATCCTGCTGGTGATGCGAATGGGGACGGGACAGTGGACGCTGCTCAGGATGAATTTATCGAGTTGCTCAATCTCAGCTCGAATCCAGTGAATCTCACTGGCTGGACTATTGGTGATGGCTCGGTTCAGAATTTTGCCTTCCCAGCTGGTTATACGGTGCAACCCTTCCAGTTTATTACCATCTTTGGTGGTGGCAATGTAAGTGGTTTTGCCGGCTATAATAGCGACCCGCTGCTCACAAAAGTCTTTACAGCAGGTGGCATGATCGGGAATGGCCTGGCAGATGCCGGTGATGCCGTTGTGGTGCTTTCAGGTAACGGCGTTGATGACGCCTTCCTGGCCTGGGGCAGCAGTGCCGCACCTGTGGTTGGAGAAGTAACCTGGGAGTTTGCCGGGATGACTACAGCCAATGCAGCCAATGATAATTCGCTTACTCGTTTTCCTGATGCCAGTTTTGAAGGAGATGATCCCTTTGTTGAGCACAATACAGTATCTGCAAGTGACTACTCTCCTGGTCTGAGTCTCGATGGTGTGGATAGGCTTGCATTTACCCTGACACTGTTGAGTTCTCCTGCCAATGGAGGAACCGTGGAGCTTGATTCAGTCAGCGCAACCAAGACAGAATTTGGCTATGGTGATTTTGTTACCTTGACAGCCCTTGCCGGAGAAGGTTTTGTCTTCTCAGGTTGGGAAGGCGATGAAGTAGCCCTGGTCAATCCGATTTATACGGCAATGACGAAATCCAAAACGATTACGGCTAATTTTCTACCTGCCTTCCAGCTTCCACCTACTATCGTTATCAACGAAATCAACGCGGATCCTTCTACGGATCCCATCTATGGGGATGCCAATCGCGATTGGATTCGACATGCCGAACAGGATGAATATATCGAATTGCTCAATGTCAGTTCAGAAGCTGTAGATATGAGTGGTTGGGTCTTAGGTGATGATGAACAATTCAGCTTCACCTTCCCCGATGGTTACATCCTGGGATGTGGAGAGTTTGTGACAGTCTTTGGTGGTGGCGATCTCTCCATTGGTCCAGCAGTTGGTTGGAATGTAGACCCAATGCTGACTCATGCTTTTATCTCTGATAGTTCACATATGAATGATATCGGTAATGGTCTGCCCAACGCTGGAGAGTGTGTCGTCCTGATATCTCCTGACACCTCTTACGCCATGTATGTGAACTATGGTAGCCATTTTGGTCGCGGTGTTCCCAAAACAGCATCGACTGAGAATATCTATTTTAATATGCGTGTTGAATCTGCAGCTGATGCCGGGCAGAACACATCCATTACACGTTATCCAGATGGAGACATGTCCGTAGTGGATGCCTTTGTTCAGCACTTGACCATTTCTGAGCTGGAGAACTCACCCTCATCATCATTCGCTGAACTGGAGAATATCTGTACCCTCCTGGCAGTTGATGATGGAAATGGTGAACTTCCGACTCAGTGGCGTCTGGATGATTGCTATCCCAACCCCTTTAATCCATCAACGACTATTGGTTTTGAGGTACCGACCTTCACCTATGTTTCAATGACGATATATAATATTAAAGGACAGGTTGTTGCACAGTTGATGAACCAGAAGGTCACCCCTGGTCGCTATGAATTTACCTGGAATGGTCTTGACAATGCCGGTAATCTGGCGCCCTCTGGTGTGTATTTATACTCACTGAATTCCATCGGATTCTCTGAGACCAAAAAAATGATCTTGATGAAATAAACTATCATCAGGATAAATATAACTGTAACACAGGTGGATGATTGCAACAGCAATCATCCACCTGTTATCTAAGAACAGAGGAAAACTTGAAATCTTCGCCACGCCCCGTGCTTTTTTTACTGCTGCTGACCATCATGGCCAGTTCAGCCGTCTTCGCTCAAAGTCATCCTATCTTTAGATTTGCCCCATCTCTACCCCTGGCTTCTATTTATCACGATCAGGTCAGCATGGTGGAGGTTGTTATTGAGGATGAACTTGACTCAGTTGAAGTGCCGGCTCGTGGTTATGGAGGATGGGGATTCAGTAAACCAAAAAGTGCCCATTTTCTTTCGGATTCATCCAGCATGATCTCAAATGATGCAATGGTCATGAGTTATTTTGGGAATCATGAAATCAGTGGTGATCTCTGGATCAAACCTGAGGCGGAAGATGGGACCATCATCAGCTGGGGCGGTTTAGGTTCCCATTATATAACTGTGTTTATGGAAAATAATCTCCTGAATATTCATCGCTATTATGTAGATTCATTATTTGTGATGACATCAGAAGTGGAGGTTGATACAACAAGCTGGAGTCAAATTCACTGGATAAATCGTATCGCAAACTCTTATGCTGAATTTGAGGTTTACGTGAACGGTGTCTCACTGGTTCATGATATAGAACTCATTGTGGATATTCCCCCTGCCTTCACCATGATCAATTCCCAGGTAATTGTTGGTGCCTCTTCTGATCCCCGATCATATGGACCTTCATTTAAGGGCAAGATTATGGGAATCAGTCTGAATGGCTACAGTCGCTCAGAAGCATACCTCACCGCTTTTCCCGCCTTCGATGGGAGCGAGTTTTTTGGCATGCCACTCTACTTGGAACGCAACTATGATAAGCTGATTACATCCAGCCCCACTGAAGTTGGGAAGCGTGCTTTTGTTCCATACTCAAACGATTTTTACATTCCCCAGGGATTGGCTTCTACCTTTGAGGATAGACGTGCTCCAGTTGAGGACAACATGGTCTATCTATCTATGTACCACAAAGATATTGATGGCGAAATCAATGGCAATAATTCCATTGTAGTTGAAATGGATCCTGCTCAAAATTATCGTGTTCGCAGGTGTTTCAGGTTTACCTCAGGTCCTGTCTTTGGTCATGTGCCCTCTATGGCGTATTGTGCCGGTTATCTTTTTGTGGGCTCAGAGAATGTTGTTTATAAATGCGAATTACCTGAATATGATCCAGCAGATGGCAAATATTTTGACCTGAACCCCATCCAGTCATATTCCATGCTATCGTCAAATCTGGATTATTTCAATGATACGCTGTGGGTGGCCAGTTGGGGTCGCTATAATACCACAGACCGCTCCTTTTTATTGGGATATCCTATTGACGAAAATGGAGCTATTGATCTCAGTGTGTCACCTGGACGCTATGAGATTCCCAACACCAATCAAGGAGCTGGCTGGACAGAATATGGGGGGGAGCAGTATTTATTTGTACATACCAGCTATGGCGGGACCAATTTTAGCAAGTTGCATCGATTTCGGAAAGACCAACTTCGGCCCCTGCAATTAAGTGTGGCGGAGCGTGTTTTTGACTTGCCTGCTGGTGGAGAAGATCTGTCTTTCACTTCCGTGGGTGATCTGATCACCGTTTCTGAATCAAGTTCACGGGCCTATCAACTTCGCACTTATATTTCGCCCTGGAATCAGTTCTACCCATATATCTTTGAGATTACCCCGGAGGTCCTTTTTGATGATGTTGATACAACGTTGGTGGCTGTCAAGGAATATGAATATGTCCAATTCCCAGATCATCTAATGGTCTCAGCTTTTCCAAATCCATTTAACGCAAGTATCACCATTCGCTATGATCTGGAATCAGACATGCGTATCGGTGTGAAAATTTTTGATGTGCGTGGATCTCTGATTGATACCCTGGTTGAGGAGCACCCCCAAGCCCGGGGTAGCTACCAGTTAAACTGGTCACCTAAGAATCTCACCAGTGGGATTTATCTTGTAAGCTTTGAGAGCTACGGCCAGCTCTTGATGACCCGAAAAATAGTCTCCATAAAGTAATTGATCAGCAAACAAGATTGATAGCACAGGAGCAGTTGTATTGTCTAAGATACTGAAATTCATCAGGTTTGAGAGAGCCGCAAAGAAAACCGTATTCGCAGCGTGGCTCATGCAAGCTGTTTTATCACACGTTTGGGTCTTCATGGCAACAATATATCTGGTGTTTGGGCTAGCTGCTTCTTATGGACAAGCCACATCGAATTTACTCTGGTCTGACGATTTTGAAGATGGCGATGCTGACGGTTGGCTTTTCTATGATGATGCAACCGGATCCTCGAACTGGTTTGTGGAAGGTGGATATCTGAATCAGATCAGTGATATCGGTGCCAATTCGTTAGGTACACATGCTGTGGCAGGGTTGGCAAGCTGGGATAACTATACGCTTTCGGCCAATCTTATTTCTACAGATGATGACTATATCGGGGTGCTTTTTCGCTATCAGAATGCTGGTAACTATTATCGTCTTGTGATCTCATCCCAGGCAGGCCGAATCTACCTTCAAAAACGTGTTGAGGGTATCCTGGAAACCATGGATCAGCTCACCATGATGTGGCCACTCTGCACCTATAACATCGCTGTTGATGTGCAGAATGATTCAATCACGGTCTATTTAAACAATGAGCAATACTTTGCGGTCCTCGATACCAGTTTTGAAGCAGGACGGGTTGGCTTCACCACCATCTATAATAATGGATCCTTCTTTGATGATATTGAGGTCTATGATCGCCTGGACATACAACCCTTTGACAATAGCCTGGTTATCAACCGGGGTCCCTACCTCCAAAATGTTCTGGGTGATAGCGCCACCGTTATGTGGAGAACGAATCTTCATACAAACTCTATTGTGGAATATGGATTATCAGAAGCCGTGACAGAATTGGTAGGGATAACGACCGCCACCAAAAATCATGAAATTGTACTCAGGAATCTGCTTAGAGATCAAGAGTATGTCTATCGTGTGTTTTCAAATGCCGAGGTAAGTGAATGGTCCACATTCAGATCGGCCAAGCTTCCTAATGATCCCTACAGTTTTGCCTTGTTGGGAGACAATCGCACAAATTTCATGCGCCATGGAGAAATCTCAGCTGCCATCGCCGAGGAAACTCCGGATTTTCTCATCAATGTAGGTGATGTGGTTCAGTACGGACCTCGACCAGACTGGGATACGGAGTTTTTTAATCCCATGGCGGATTTGATCAAAAGCATGCCGATATACGTCTCCATTGGAAATCATGAGAAGGAGTCACGTAATTTTAGTGAATACTTTGCCTTTCCGGATCCAGATCACGAACATTATTACTCCTTCGAATATGGGAATACATTTTTCATCTTTCTGGACAATAACATTGCGGCTTATCCCACTGCCGACTACCCCGCTCTTGATGAAGAGAGTGACCAATACGCGTGGCTTGAGGAACAGCTAGGCTCAGCAGCCGCACAAGATGCTGAATGGCTCTTCGTCCTGGGTCACGTCCCCATCTATTCCGTTGGCACCAGTAATAATTATCCAATAAATCGCGATCTGATTTTACCCCTGCTCCTTGATTATGGCGTAGATATTTACTTTGCCGGTCATATTCATGACTATGAAAGAGGTTTTTCAGAGGGGCTTCATCATATTATTAGTGGCGGTGCAGGCGGTCCTTTGAATCACCAGGTCCGCGCTCTTCCGGAGATAACCGAGTATGCAGCAAATTATCATTACTGTATGATTCAGGTGAGTGGTTCAGTTGTGGGTTTTCAGATCAAAGACAAGCACCAGAATTTGTTGGATCAATTTGTTATCGCCAAGGACCACGTCTCGATATCTGATAATGAACCCGTACAGCCGCAGCAGCTAAAACTATACAATTATCCTAATCCATTCAATGCTTCCACAATGGTTGCGTTTTCACTACCGCAGCCAGGCGAATATACGATTACCATATACGATATAATGGGGCGTCCAATAAAAGTGTTGGCTGAGGGCTTTGCCCAGGCAGGAACCTACTGGTTACATTGGGATGGTGACGATTCCCAGGGCCAGATTGTTCCCAGTGGCATATATACCTGCCACATACGCACTGCGTCTGGCAGTACTCAAATTAAAATGAGCTATTTAAAATAAACAGGATGAAAATAAATGTTTTCATCTTCGTCTTCATTGGGATAGTCATCTCTGCACTCAGTACCTGTTCCACTATCTCAAATATTATAGGATCCCCTGAGGAAGCAAAAGTTTTGTGGCAGGCTGATTTTGAAGATGGAGACCTGACGAAATGGACTTTTTATGATGACGTGGAGGATGAAATCTCAAATTGGTTTGTTGATCAGGGCTATTTGATCCAACACAGCAATATTGGGGAGGGTAACCTGGGAACCAATGCAGTATCAGGAAATCCTGACTGGACGGATTACACCGTCTCTGCAAATGTAGTTACCACAGATGATGACTATATCGGTGTTCTGTTTCGATATCAAGATCCCGATAATTATTATCGTTTTAGCCTTTCATCGCAAGTCTCCAAGATTCGTCTGGAAAAGCGATTGGACGGCAAGATGTATTCCCTTGGATTGATTGAAGAAATGTGGCCAGAATGTCGGTTTAATATCAGTATTGATGTGCAAGGGGATTCGATTAAGGTCTATCTCGACCAACAGAAATATTTTGCCATTGCTGATACCAGTTTTGATCACGGAAAGGTGGGGTTCTCAACCTATCACAATGATGCTTCATTTTTTGATGATATTACTGTCTATGACAGGCTGGAAATAAAACGACCCGCTCCAGTACTTCAATTTGATCGAGCGCCCTATTTACAAAATGTGCTGGGTGATAGTGCTATGGTCATGTGGCGAACAAACCTTGCCCAAAGCTCCCAGGTTGAATTTGGCCGAACGAAGACGGAAACCATTAAGATTGGTAACCCTGACCCCGTACTTAATCATAAAATCACCTTGCGTGGATTGAATGCAGGTGACGTGTATGTTTATCGCGTTATCTCAGGAACGCTGGTGGGTGAATGGAGTCAATTCCGCGCAGCAAAATCAGCAGGTGAATCATATCGCTTTGCTCTCTATGGCGACAATCGAACTAATTTTCTGCGCCACAAAGAAATTGTAGCCGGTATTGCCCGGGAGGCTCCCGATTTTATTATCAACTCGGGAGATGTGATCATGAGTGGTCTGCGTCCCGATTGGGATACAGAATACTTTGAGCCACTACAGGATTTAATCAAAACAACCCCGGTCTACATTGCCATTGGTAACCACGAGAATAATACACTTTATGATCAGAAATATGAAGTTTCGCCAGACACGAATCCCAACTATTCACGATATTTCCGAGAATACTTTTCTGTACCAGAAGCAGAACATGAGACTTACTATAGTTTTAATTATGGGAACGCCTTTTTTGTATTTATTGACAATAATTTAGCGGCGTATTCGGAGAGGGATTTTCCTGAAATACAAGCAGGCAGTGCCCAATACAACTGGTTGGAAGAACAACTAAAATCGCCTGCTGCTCAAACTGCTGAATGGCTACTGGTTAGCGGGCATATTCCCATTTTCTCCGCCGGAACATCTGTGGATTACCCCTTGAATAGAGAGCATCTCTGGCCATTGTTTAAAAAATATGAAGTGGATATGTATTTTTCAGGACATATACATGATTATGAGCGGGATTTCTCGGATGGTATACATCATATCCTTACCGGGGGTGGCGGTGGTCCTCAGAACACGCGGGTCCAGAATCAAGCCGATATCAGGCACCTGGAATCAAACTATCATTATTGTGTGGTGGACATTGATGGCGGTGTACTCAGGCTTAGCTTCAAAGACAGATATCAGAATTTGATGGATGAGCTAACCATTGACAAAAACTCGAAACAGGAGCCATCACAAACTATCCACCAACCAGAATCCCTTGGGCTCCATATCGAGAAGCTTCCTACGGATGAGGTTCCCATCCTCATACGACTGACCCTCCCTGAAGAAAGCGATTACAGGATAACTATTTATAACGATTCAGGGCATCCCATCAAGCATCTCGTCAATGGGCATGCTGGAAGAGGAACGTATTGGCTGCATTGGAAAAAGGTTGATGAGGACGGCCTCCCCGTACCAAGTGGAGACTATGCTTGCCTGGTTGAAACCGCTAATGCAAAATCACAAGTTCAAATCAAGATTTAGAATATCGCTATGACGCCGATCCGATTTCAGTCAATTCTCATCCCATGTTTTGTTATAACAATACTGGTTTCCTGTGAACAGAAACCAGCGCAAACAGAGGCCAATATTGTGGCGAAAGTGGGAGACGCTCTCATAACAACCGAGGCTTTTACGCGTAGTTATCAAGCTGGACCTTCAATCTTAAAACATCCGGATGGACCGAAACAAAGTTTTCTGAATGCCATGATCAATGAAGAATTGTTGGCGGCAGAGCTAAAGCAGGATAGCAGTTATCACTCGAACCCTAGAATTGTTAAGGCCCTGCGTTTGTTAAAACAAGAACTGGTGGTTGAGCGCATGTTTAAAACTGAAGTACATGACCGGATCAACGTGAGGGATGAAGAAATAAAACAGGCCATTGAAAAATCAGGCTTGAGCATACGTGCCAAATTTATCATCAGTCAGGACAAGAGCACCATGCTCCAGTGCCTGCAAAAATTGGACGGCGGGCTTGAATTTGATCGTGTACAATCAACCCTCGCTGGGGATGTGCAATCACGAATTATTTTTGATTCAACGGACTATGTTCGAGAAGGTGAGTTGCCAGAGCCTCTCAATACGCAGCTATTCCAACTTCAGGTCAACACATATTCAGACATCATCACCATGAGGAATGCTTATGTCATTGCACACTGTAGTGATCGGCTTCAGGAAATCATTGATCCCAATGACTTTCAAAAATACCATGATCGATTTCACAAGGTCCTTGATCATCGCAAAAGGCTGGCATCTTCACGTATATTTATCAAAGATTTTATGGATCCCCTGGGTATCGAGGTAGAGG
>ERZ889078.2044-NODE-2044-length-14946-cov-25.761668_pt1 | contig 14946 bp, 15 predicted proteins | sample MGYA00521266_ERZ889078 | MGnify/ENA primary metagenome ERZ889078 (study PRJEB32303, sample SAMEA104408618) | aquatic metagenome | biome: Brackish water; feature: Pelagic; material: water | place: Baltic Sea | collected 2014-06-16T06:34:00 | depth 76,534 m ...
TATTATTAATAGGTGTCGGGATATTATTACTCACAGGATCTATGACACTGTTATCTGATTTTAGTAATTCTTTTATGTCAAATTGATCTCTCATGTGATATCAAACTATTGATGTGATGCTGCACTAAATAATTCTCACTAGGGGCTTTGTCATTTTGGTTCAAGTCTCTGTAATCTTAGAATGTTTGATTAATTTTATGAATTCCCATCAAGGAATTAGAACAGATAATCTATACAGGATTATTTCATTGAATTTGAAATTTGCAAAGCCAAGATTTAGTAAAAAATCGATAAAATGTACAAAAAGTTTTGAATCTAAGGTTTTTTTACGTGCAATTTCTATGTCGTGGTTAAATACAAATTTTGTATAATCGATTTATGTTTCAATTAAAAAATAAAAAAAATATATTCAAAATAATTCAAAGTAAATGGAGTCAATTAGAGGACCCTGACCCAGAATGGGAACGATTAGAGGAATAATATAGCCAAAGAAGAGTTTGGAAAAATAAGTTTCAGAAATCAAACCCAAAAATTTTCTAAATTCATAATCCTATACAAGATTATGTTGTGTTGAATTAGTTTTTGATTTTTTTAGAAATGCCTAAAATCATCTTAGACGTACATCTAGGTATAATTTGGGAAAGTGAACAGCAAAACACCCTGATATTTAGACAAAGTAAGCCATTGCATAGAATAATTCCTAGTTTTAGGCACAAATTTAGGCATATTTCTTAGGTAGTGTTACGTTCATAACATTTCGACATATGTTGTGAAAAATATCTCATTTTCTTGTTATTTACATCTGTGGGGTTTATGATGCCAATTTATACAGAAGATGATTTTTCTATAATGCTTGACAAAAGATCTATATTTTTACTCGAATTTGACCTGTTAGGAGTTTCTGCATCAAACCTTTTTTGAGTTTTTCATAATTTTGTACTTCCTTTTTATCTTTGGATTTAGATATGATCCCACCCAATTCCAATGTTTTTTCAATTAGAAGATCAAGAGTAGTAAGAATTTCTCCAATTTTTTTCTGCTCATCAGGAGGAGGTGTGATAAATTTTTTTGGATAAAGATCTTTGTTATTAAGTTGTGGAATACCAGCATTTTCAACTAAGTTATACAATCCAATATATTTTAGACAATAATAAAAATAAATTGGATCTAGAAGTTTTTTACAGGTTAATACCATTACATTTGGATCCACAATAGATTTTTTTGAGAGTAATCTAACTTTATTTGTATAAATTGCCGCTCCCCGTTTTGGGAATACGATAGAATTAGAATTGGATAATTTAAGATCAATATTTTCATTTTCAAATAATAAAAAAAAGATAATCAATTTCCAATAATGGTTTTTAAGATAAAATAGAATTCATCATTTTGGGAAATAATTGAGGAATACATTCTAGTCGTCTTAGACCATAATTTGGTCAGGATTCTATTAGAATAAACCTGAATGATTAAACAGATTTATAAAAATTAATGAAATGAATTTGGTTACAAAGTTTTTGAGAAAGATTTTTTGTCAATCATCTGCATATCCTCTAAGTTGATCATACAATGAAATCTGTTCTGAGCTTAAAACATCAACAGTCTTTAGATGAGCCTGAAGATGAATATTTCTTAGTTGCCACTTTATCTCACTGCTGTTTTTCAAAAGTTCATTAAGTTCCTCTGATGTGATTGATTTGTCAGCAAACTTTTCATCAATTTCTCTCTCAATTTCAATGAATTGCTGGCCAAGTGGCACTGCTTGTTGAGACATTTCAGTATAGAAAAATTCAATTTGCTCGTTCTGTTCGGGAGTCAAGTTCAGCTCTTCGGATAAATCCAAGACGTGTCTTGGTCCTGGATAACTATTCAATTCAGCCGGTAAAGCCATTCCCACACCATGACCTTTTGGAATTCCTGTTAACTCTCTAGCAGTTAATGATTTTATTTCTCTTGTTTGTTCTCCGGCCCATGGAGAATGGATCATTTTCTTTTCTGTTTCAATTGTTTCTGGTATTTGAGATTCTTTTTCAAAAATCAAATTTTCAAGAACATTTTCAGAATTAGAGGAAAGTAAAACAAATGCAGAGATAGAAACTAAAATTATTCCTGCCACAATTATCACACCTTTAAAGAGCACTCACAATAACCTCACAAGTTTTTTAAATGAATTAATCATTTTATTTCCAGATTTTGTATTATTCAAGAATGAGAGTATCCACGTAGAATGTCATATTGTCTAATTTGTTCAAGATTTAAGATTTTTCTTGTTGCCAAATGACATCGTAGATGCGTAAAACGAAGTTTTCCCCACAATTCTCCCGATTTTTTCAGATATTCCTGCAACTGTTGATCAGATATATCTTGATTTGCAAATCCATCATCAATCATTTTCTCTATTTTGATAAATTCTTCACCGATTTCTTTTGCATCTTTTTCCATCTCATCATAGATGTCTTGGGTTTGTTTTCTTTGATCATCTGTTATGTCAAGTTGTTCTCCTAATTCTAAGACATGGATAGGTCCAGGATGATGATTTAATTCAGCTAAAATAGCCATTCCTCCAAAAATTCCACCTCTACCTTTTCGAATTATTTCAATATCTTTTTCAGAAAGGGATTTTACTTCTCTTGTTTCTAGACCAGAATATTTTGATTTTGTTTCGCTCATGATATTACTACCATGTTTCACAGTTTAAAACATCAGTACAATTTTCAAAGTTGGAATTTGTATTATAATGACATAATTGCTTTACCAAGAAGGAAAATTCCTGAGAAAAATATTATTAAGGAAAATACAAAAAGAAGCTTTCTTGCACTGATTTTATCTACTAATTTAACACCCATAATAGAACCTGGAATAGATCCTGCCAATAAAAATAACAAAGATTCAAACGAAATAGTGTCCATTGAATAATGTAAAGTTGTTCCAACAAAGGCTGCAAAAACTCCAAACAAGGCCATAGTTCCAGCAGCAATTTTTGGTGAGTGTAATGTTTTTACTAAAACAGGGAGCATCATAGAGACTGCACCTAGTCCTGAAATTTGATAAATCAAACTAATTGGACCACCTGTGATTAACCAAATTATTGGGTTTCTCTTAGATTGTTTGTGAGAAGAGTCCATGGATGATTTGTCTCTTGAGATAAAATCCAGATGTTCAAAATCTTTTTTCAATACATGGAACTTTATCAAGTAAAAAGTCAAGCCCATGAAAATAATTCCCAATAGTAGAAATATCATGTCGTCTAATACTTGAGAACCTTGAGTTTTCTCAACATATTCCCAAATGATTTTTCCTAAAAACATTGATGGTACTATTGGAATAATCATTATTGCTAGGGCTTTCCAATCCACATGATGGTTTTTTGCATGATTTGTTGCAGTAAAGATTCTTGTAAATGCTAAAAATGCAAGATTGGTTCCGACTACAGCTTGTGGAGGCATTCCAAGAAGAATTAAAATTGGAAAAAGCATCGGAGCTCCAATGCCAGACATGCCAATTGCAATTCCAATAGCAAATCCCACTGTAACTAAAATTATTGCAATTATTGGTTCTGAAATTGTCGTAACAAATACGCCATCAAGAAATAGCAATGTGAGATGTTCAATCATCTAAAATACCGCAGGAACTAAAGTTATCATCAATATGGTCAACACCGCCATCAATATCAAAGTGAGAGGTAATCCTACTTTGGCTAGCTGTTTAGGAGTCACGTAACCACTACCTAAAATAACAATATTTGGCGGAGTTCCTACTGGAAGAATAAATCCATAGCTAGTCGCAATTGCAACTGGAATCATGAAAAGTAATGGGTCCATACTCAAGACCGAAGATAATGCTGCAGCAACTGGAATTAAAAGTGCTGCAGTTGCAGTATTTACGATAAATTGAGTTGCAATCACAGCAACTACTACCAATACTAACACAATAACAAAGGGAGGAAAGTTTTCAAGAAATGTTAGTTGGCTTGCCATCCATTGATCTACGCCTGTAGCAGTGAACCCTGCTGCCAAGGCAAGTCCACCACCTATTAGCAACAAAACTCCCCATGGAATTCGGATTCCTTCATCTTTTGATAAGATCCGACCATTTTCTTTTGAAGGCAAAACAAAAAAGGACATGGCTGCAATAATTGCAATAACTGAATCATCAATCATTGGAAAATATGGCTTCCATGCAACATGAGAAACCCATGCAATTGCGGTAGATGCAAAAACAGCTAATACTAATTTCTGATCACGGGTAATAGTTCCCAATGCTTTTAATTTTTTTACAATAACATCTTTCTCATCAATAATGTTAGTAGAGCTCATTCTAAATCCAACATTTGTCAAATACAATCCAGCAATGATTAACGAGATTATAGATACGGGAACTCCTATCATCATCCAGATAGAAAAATTGATGTCAATGTCAAACATCTTGTCAGCTATTGATGAACAAATTACATTTGGCGGGGTTCCAACTAGTGTTGCAATGCCTCCAATACTAGCTGCAAATGCAATTGAAATCATCAAGCGGCTTCCAAACAAGTTTCTATCCTCTGTCTTCTTTACTTGACTAATCACTGCCAATGCAATTGGTAAAATCATTAAGGTTGTAGCAGTATTACACATCCATGCACTAATTGATGCAGTTATAATCATGAATGCAAAAATTATGAGTTTGGGACTGCCATTAGGAATTATTTTGAGTGTTGTTAAAGCAAATCTTTCATGAAGATTGGTTTTTTGAATGGCTTTGGCTATGATAAACCCACCCAAGAGTAAGAAGACCAGCCTATGGGCATAATTTGTAGCAGTATCTGAAAGTGGGATTACCTGCATTGCTGGAAAAAGTACAATTGGTAAAAGTGCTGCAACATAAAGGGGCACTGCTTCTGTAACCCACCATATTGCCATCCATATCGCAGCACCCAAAACAACTTTGCCTTCAAAAGTAAGATCATCTACAGGCACAGATATGGTGATTAGAAAGAGTAATGGACCCAATATCAGACCAATTCTGCTAATCTGTTTTCCTGTTTTACCAAGAATTTCAATGGGTCTTTTTTTAAACAATTTATCCCTCATTTGATTTGCTTGGTGGAGTCCATCTTTTTAGCAAGAGGGAACTTGAGACAACAGAGACAGAACTTGCAGCCATTGCCAAACCTGCAAGTGCAGGATAAAGTAAACCAGTTCCTGCAACGGGAATCAAAATAACATTGTAAGCGAATGCATAAAACAAATTTTGTTTTATTTTGTTGATGATTTTTTTACTAATTTCGACTGCAGATACTACATCTTTTAATGTGTCTCTCATTAGAATTACCATTCCTGCCTCTAATGCTATATCAGTACCACCTCCGATTGCAATCCCGACATCAGATTGAGTAAGTGCAGGGGCATCATTGATACCATCACCTACCATTGCGACAATTTTTCCTTGATCTTGAATCTTTTTTACCTCTACAACTTTTTCTGAAGGAACAACATTTGAGATGATGTTTTCAATTCCTATACTCTTTCCAATCGTTTTAGCTGTTTTTTCATTATCGCCTGTTAACATTACAACTTCAATCCCCATTTTTTTTAACAAAGAAACTGTTTCTTTAGAATCTTTTTTGGGCACATCTAAGAATGAAATGATTCCTATGGGTTTGTTATCCAATACTACTATTGAAACTGTCTTGCCTTGTTCTTGTAAATTTGTCACATCCTGAATTGCACTTGTAATTTCGATTTGTTCTTTTTCAAACAATTTTGGATTTCCAATAACTATTGATTTATTTTCAAAAGTTGCTCGTACACCACCACCTGGAATTGATTTGAATGTATCAGGATCAGTCACAGTAATTTTATATTCTTTAGCTCGCTTTACAACTGATTTTGATAAGGGATGCTCAGAATTTTTTTCTGCAATTGCAGCCAATCTTAAGATTTCAGACTCATCTAGTGATAGTCCATCTTGTTTGATTGGAACAATATCTGAAATCACAGGTTTTCCTTCAGTCAAAGTTCCAGTCTTATCAAAAATAATGGTTTGTACTTTTCCTAACATCTCTAATCCGAATCCACTTTTGAATATTACACCATTTTGAGCAGCCTTGCCCATTCCCACCATTATTGCAGTCGGAGTAGCCAAACCTAATGCACATGGACAAGCAACTACAAGAATTGCCACGGTAGGAATTATGGCAGACATGATTAGCCCAGGAGCACCAAAGAAATACCATGCAAGAAAATTAGTTATTGCCACACCTATCACTATAAATGAAAAATATCCTGCAATTTTATCCACCATCTTTTGCATCGGTGGTTTTCTGCCCATTGCATCTTCTACCAGACTAACAACTTGAGAAAGAAAGGTATCACTACCAATGTTGAGTGTTTTTAAAAGTAATGCACCTTCTGTGTTTATTGTACCTCCAATTACATGATCATTGGTTTTTTTAGTAATTGGAAGTGACTCACCTGTCACCATTGATTCATCAACTGCAGAAACTCCCTCAACTACAATAGAATCCACTGGAATTTTTTCTCCAGGTCTTACAATAACTAAATCTCCCGGTTGCAAAAGTTCAATTGGGATTTCTTCTTCATTTTCTCCTTTTTTTACTCGAGCAACTTTGGGTTGAAGCTCCAACATTTTTCTAATTACTGAGGATGCCTTTCCTTTGGTTTTGTTTTCTAGATATTTCCCCAACAGAATAAAGGTGATTACCATCACTGCAGCCATATAGTGAATATTTTCCCATACTGGAATTGGAAAAGTGTTAATTGCACTAAAGACGTAAGCGGTAGTTGTTCCCATAGCTATCAACGTATCCATATTTGCAGATTTCATTTTGGCCATCTTGAATGCACCAACATAAAATCTCCAACCTATTCCAATCTGAACTACACTTGCACACGCAAAAGAAAAGTATGCTCCTTCAGTAGTCCCTGCATAAGGAAATGAGAGAAACATTCTAGAAAGTTCACCTAAAAGAATGACAGGGATTGAAAAAACCAATCCAAAAAGAAACAGTCGTTTAATTTTTTTTGCTTCAATTTCTTCAGCAGATGCAGAAAGATCTTCACTTAGGATTTCAAAACCAAAATCTGAAACATATTTTCTAATATCAGTTAACGACAGTAATGCAGAATTGTATTCAACATGTATTTTTCCTGTTCCAAAATTTACTGAAGAGAAACGCACTCCTTCTTTTTTTTCTAATAATACCTCTAATTTCTGGGCATCACTAGCATCAGAAATGCCTGAAACAACCAGTGTGAGCTTTTCATAAACGACTTTGTATCCCGCATCTTCAACGGCTTTTTCAAGAAGATCCAGACTAATTATAGAAGGATCATACTGCATGACTGCTTTTTCAGCACCAAGATTCACATCACATTTTTCAACTCCCGGAATATTTGAAACGTGTTTTTGAATTGCAGAAACACATCCTGCACAGGTCATTCCTCCGATTTTAACAACTGCTCGTTTTTGAGATTTTGATTCTGTTTTATTCATTTTACACTCCTTTTAGTTAAAACAAAATTCGTGCTTGTCAGATAAGTATCAAAATAATAAAAAAAGGGTTTATGCATATACATTTCCGAATTTAACTTGAACCTGCAATTGAATTGAAAAACTTTGGTCCGTCAGGATCTCTCTCCATAAAACCTCTGGCTTGCTCATGCATTTTACCATGAGTTTCACTAGAATGTAGTTTGTCAAATTGCTCTTTGCTGTCCCATTCGGCTATGACTGTATATGTTCCATCTTCAGATTCCAAAAGTCTTCGGGATACAAATCCATCATTTTTTGAAATTTCTGAATTTGATTCATTAAACCAATTCTTAAAATCGGTAATGGAATCTTTCTTTAATGGTACGTTGCTATGAATTGCTACGAACATAGTGTAGATACCATGATTTCATACTTAAGGAGTAATCACAATTTCCAATAATGGTTATGTTACTGGTACATTCGACGAAGTCCCCAAAAAATCACAGAATTAAATTAAATATTTAGCAATCAATCATTTAATTTCTCATCCAGAACGTATATGAAAATTAATGCAACATTTGCATTCTTTTGTTAAACATTCTTGTTCTATACAATGACCACAAAGACCACATTCACAATGTATACTCAGGATATCATTACACGTTTTACAGATATAACGGATCTGTATTTTTAAAATTAAAAATAGTAATTATCATTATTGAAAAACAAAATTCATCATTATATTTGATGTTATGTTAACTGTATTATGAGCAACATATTACAAAAAATCAAAAAAATTGATGGTTTTGTTTTAGGTACTCTGTCTGCATTATTTTTAACACTTGCAGTGATTTTGTACTATGCATCAATTGGAAGTAAATAATAGTAAAATCATTGAAATATTGTATCTAGTTTATTCAACATAATTCAGTGTAAAATTCACTGTTCAGTTTCATTATGAGTTGTTAACAAATCATGTCCCATAACATCTAAAAACTGGAGACAGTAATGTCCCAGATTCCTTCTTTAGTTATGGATTAAATTTCATGTAGGCTTGAACCAAAGTTGAGGATAGAAGAAAGCCTTAATTCAAAATAACTGAATGTAATACATGGAATTTCTTTTAGATGAAAATGTGCTAGGATTAGATAGATACCTAGATGTTTTTGAACTAAAATACAGAAGAATAGGCGATAAAAATTGTCCACCCTCAAAATCAAGCGATTCAGAGGTTGCTAAATTTGCTAACAAAGAAAATCTTGTAGTGGTAACAAACGATGACAATCTAAGAAAACAGTGTGAATTATTTGGTGTCAAGTATGTTTTTAGTGATTTGACAGATTTTGCTAGAAAGATAAAGGCATATGCAGAATCCCATTGAGTTTAAACCAAGATTTAGATGAGAAACTAATCAGTTCCTCGGCTGTTTGTTTACAAAAACAGTCCCAAGATAAATTGCTAATGGTGATTGGTTCACAGACCAACAGTCGTTTTGCGAGTATTGGCCACAAAATTTAGTCTTTGAGATGGATTTACAGAATCAGGCTTCGGGAATAAAATCATAGTTGGAAGAGATGAAATCAATGTTTTCTTACCAAAAAAGCAAAACACGACAAAGACAAGAAACACGGAAATGAATCATTGAAAGGTTTTGAAGGTGGAACGAATGGTTAGACCTTCAACTTTTTCTATTTTACTCTCTAATCCTACTAAAACTATCACAAATGGGAGTAGTTGCACCTAAAATGAGAGTTTGTTGTGATAAAAAATCCTCATTCAAGGTCACTTATGATGGCGCAAATAGGAAATTTCCACCAAAACCTAACACTAAACCTTATCCGTTGTGTCTTGAGGATTTTAAAATGATGGAGGACACTTCAAAAAATTTACTCGCTGAACATCTCAACGCCAGCCATGATCCCCAAGTCTCGTTCCTTGGGGATTATGCTTATTTTTTAATTTTAAAAATAAAAAATGAAAAGGCTGTATTGAACACCCAACCTTTTCTTAGATTTCACCAACCATCACGAAGGAGAATTGATCTATATTGACTAATAGGCGACATATTAATAACTCTAGGAAAGATTCAATGAACGGAAAATTTCCCAACTGTGCAAGTAATTCCATAAAATTTGACAGTTTTCGTTTATTTTGCTGGAAATGTTGTTGGGATGAAGAGAAGAAAGGGAGAGATAGATCATTCCCAACCTGTAGAAAATTATTCAGACACATAATACAGTCCCATAGTGGTTCCGACAAAAACGAATTCCCTACAAAGGATTCATGTATCGAAATGCTTCAACAAATCTCAAATGCTATTGTAATTAGGATGTTGAGATGATTACTGGAAATACTCGAAGGGGTAGAAAATTTACTTGTCATAAACTATACAGACACTTGAGAATTTTCCTTGAGAATTACAAAAGACATGAGGTTGAATTGTAGATGAGAGTTTGTTGTAAGGATAAATCAGAATTCAAGGTCACTTACGACGGTGGTTCGATGGGAAATGACACCATTCTAGTATGCAAAATCCACATTATCAAACACCCATTCGACAAGAGAATTATTTCAAAAGAGGAGATTATTCAATGATGGAAGAACTTCCCTATATTGAATCTAGAATTAATGATTTATTCAAACAATTCTTTAGTTCTTGCAAAGTATTACTCAAAAGAAATTGTGATGTGATTCAAAAATGACTGTCGAAATCCCTACAGCAAATTGCCAAAATTGTCGAGATGAAAAGTGTGATACTTGTCTATGTCCTGATAGATGTAAATGTGCATATTATAAACATGAAGATAATTTACTAATTGGTGTCAAGGTTGATAATTCAAAACCGATAGATGAAACTTTCTATGATGATGTTAAAGATGTAAATTCAAAGATCAAACATGAACCAAAAGCATTCAGCAATCACAATTATGATTTAGTTGCAGAAATAATTCAAAGCGATAATCATTTCTTAACATTTAGAGAAAATAAAGAAATGTGGAATTATGATAATGATGAAGGTATCTACAAACCATTAGCACATACATTCATTGAAGAAGCATGTCAAAGAATGATTCAGAAATGTAAAAGAAGTGCAGTTTTAGAAGTTGTAGATACTATCAGAAGAAATAAGACTATGATACACATGAATGATCTTTTGGAATCAGACCACATTAATATTGAAAATGGTGTGATTGACCCAAAACTCTTTTTGTTGAAACCTCACTCCCCTGATTACCTAACTTACACAAAACTACCATTTTCATTGAATCCAAATGCTAAGAATTTGAAATTATGGAATCATATTCTGACAATAATTGATGTAAAAGACATTAATCTGCTTATGGAATTAATTTGGATTTGTATATCTTGGAATAATCCATTTAAGAAAATGTTTATTTTTAAAGGTGCAACTAACACCCAGAAAAGCACACTTGCTGATATTCTAGTTTGGATTATTGGCAATTCCAACGTTTCAAGAGAAAAGCCTGAACAGTATCTAATGAAGGGGTCAAGATTCAGTACTTCAAAATTCATAGGTAAAAGAATCAACATTGCATCTGAAATTGGTAATTTTGATGAAGAAATGTTAGAAAATCAGAAATCCCTAGTTGGTGCAGAACTTCAAAATACTGAAAAGAAAGGTGATAATACTGAAAGATATTTTGACCCCACCAAATTTGTTTTTCTTTATACTACCAACACACTTGGTAAAATCTATTCAAGTATTGATGATGCATCAGTAATCACTAGATTTCAATTCCTTATTTTTAGAAATCAAATTGCAGAAGAAAAAACCAATGGTCAATGGGATAGTGATTTCTTTGATGATGAAGGTGATAAAAAATCTGCAATAGAAACTATTGTAAATATTGTTGTTAATTATAAGAGGGCACAATCATTAGGTAAAATACCAAAAACAAAGTGGTCTAATATTGCAGACACTAAAAAAATACTTGATGAAGAAATGCCAATCGAGGATAAATATTTCAAAGATGAAAGAATTATTGAATATGGCGGTAAGCAATTAACATTAATTCAAATCAAAAATGATTTCATTTCATTTGTTGGGTATGATGTCGATAACCAAATGATGGGATATATTATGAAAAAACATGGTTACAAATCAAACAAAGGTAATGATGGTACTATCTACAAAGGATTAACATTTGTTACTGCAAAAGAAGATTCGTTATATAATTTTACTAATCAGTAACTAACACTACGGACACTTTAAGCAAACTTCATTTCATACAACACTTGTAACACATCATCAAAGTATAGTATGTTAATTATACTGGTAGGAATCGGTGAAACTGTCCGTAGTGTCTGTGTTATTGTTGGTTCTAATGATCCATTGAGAAACAAGTGAAGGTTCTAACATCATTCCCTTTGACAAAGGAGATGGAGATTAGATATAGATCATGAATGATATCATATATCCATCATGGTTCTGATTGATTCTTAGTGTCGGTTTTATCCTTACATTAGTCAAACAACTAGTAAGACCATAATTTCGTGCCTAAAAATATGAAAATACCTACCATTTTAGATTAAAACCTAGATGAAAAGGCACATTATTATCCAAAATCCATGCGTAAATCAAAAACTCATTTCATTTTTAATCTAATTTCCTATAATATGGAGTATCGAGTGAAAAATGAATGAATTAATCATCATTACTGGAAATGAAATTTCAGTAGAGATTTTTTTGGGATTCTAGACTAAACAATTTGGATGATCTATTCATCTAATAATCGACGCACACTCAACTCGTGTAGCGTATGGGCGTGTGAGATAGAGTTACAGTTTTTTGAAAAATTCGTTTTCTTTTCTTTTGAATTTCAAATATAGATTATTGAAATAAACTGGAGTCCTTGCTTCAAAGGATTGATTAGGAAATACTCCTTCCTTCTCCATTTGGATTAGTTCTAGTCTAATAGTCTTGAAGGATTTCTTCTCCTCCTCTTTCATGTAACGAATCTTTTCAATAACATCATCTTTGAATTTCTTGGTTGTTTGTTTTGATTCCTTTGATTCTTCCTCTTCTAATTTCTCGTCATGATTTTTTTCTAGATTGACTGACCAACGAATTCCAGTTAGTTGTTTAAAGTCTTCAAGGGAAGTCTTGTGATGGAATGAAGGCAAATCAAATTTTACTAATTTTACTTCATTGTTAGGGAATGTAACGTAACCTTTGTTTGAAGGCAGTTCATCAACTAATGGTCTTCTATCATCTAGATATTTTTTCAATGATGGATCTTGTTTTAGATAATAGAACATCTGTTCATATTTTTCTATATATTGGTGTGTCTTACTTCTGAATAGCCCTAATCTGTCATTCTTGATTTTTTCAAATAACCAACCCCAATCACTTCCTAGAATATTCATTGAAGCTCTTTTGATTACTATGTTGTTTGCTTGATATCTTATACCTGAAAACAAATCTTCAGGCGATTGATAATCAGCTACAAACCATGCCTTCATGTGCCTTGCTTCGGGAATAAAATCATAGATAGCACGTTTTGATTTTCCAGCTTCTTTCTCTCCTGATAGTTTAGAACTAGGAGCTACACTTCTAACTTCATTAATTACGATCGCAAGTTTATGCCATGACTTTTGTTTCTTAGTCCAATACTTTCTTGCTTTACCTACATCCCTCTCTGATAGTGGCATAAAATGTCCTGAAGTATTCATCAAATACTTTAACATCTTTACCATTTCTGCAAGTGTTTCAAATTTCTCTAATGGTATCTCAAAGAAACTAGGATTCATTACAACTATTCTTCTCTCCTCTCTTGCTTGTAGAACTATACTTTCAAATTCTCCTTGAAATTTCTCTCTTCTCTTTGCGGTTGTTGGTGGTGTAATGTATCGGACTTTGATTAGTTCCTTAATCGTTGATTCAGGTTTTCTTAATCTTCCTTCTTTCAGTAATTTTTTTTCATCTGTTGTAATGTCTATTCTATATTCCTTGTATTCCTCCAGATCCTTCCAAAATACTCCATTGAATTCATCAAGTGTATCTTGTTCAAACTCTATGTATTCAGGAACTATCAAAAGAATTGGATATGCTTTATGGCATTTACAATGAAGTAAATCTCCATTATGCAAATCTATCCCTGTATCAGTTATCGAAAATTGACCGTCATTTTCTTTTTGTATGAATTTCATTTCTATTGATTTTTCTAATTCTTTTTTGTAATCCTCTACATCTACAAATGGATTCATTTCGGCAAAACATCTTTCCTCTAAAGTTCCCCCTTTTCCAAAAAATTGCTTTATGATGAACTTTGGTTTTTCTAGCACTTTTTCATATTTTTCTCTGCAATTCATATTGACAGCCCAAAAAAGATTTTCTAAACTTCTAGCTCCCCAAATATGCAAAATGGTTAGACCTTGATTGAATAGGTATTCGGCTGTATGATCAACTGAAACTCCTTTTCCACTTCCTCTCATTCCTTGAAATAATAGAACTTGAGGCTCTTCAGAAGTTAGCCAAGGTTTTTCAGATAATCTTGTAGGTGTCGATTGATTGAATGATGGAATGAATTCAGTTTCTAACAAAATTAATCTCCATTTTGATTAGAATTTTCTATTACAGTTGAAACAATATCTTTTCCTACACTTACTCCTTCTCTAACTTCATCAGAATTAACAAAAGTCTTGACACCCATGACAAATTCCAAAACATCTTGCAAAGAATCCCAACCTAAACTAATTGCAACAACTAAAACTGCAACTATGATTATCAAAGTTATCAAAGATTTACACCAAAATGAAAACTAAATCCTAAAACTAAAAGTCCAAGAGATATACAAATACACATTTCAAAAGTCTCATTTCTCAAAATATTTTTAATTTTTCCATTCTTTTTTTCTAGATTCTTCTCTCCTTCCTCTTCTCCTATTTTCTGATAAGCAATTTCATCATAAGGCATTATCTCAAACTCTCCATTTCTCTTTTGAAGGCTTTAGATTCCTTTTCAGTTAATTTCCAAAATCTTGTACCTTCTCCACATCTTAGACAAATTCCTTTTTGAATCGAATACTTTTTTCCTTGTACGTCATGGTCAGCCCTCTCATGTCCTAGAGAATCACAAAATTTCTCTTGAACTATCTTCTCTCCTTCGGTATATTCTACATAGAATAATTCATTTTTAATTAGTTGTAATGCCATTGAAGATAATTGATTTTTTTTATAAATAACTCTAGAAAATATCCATAATTAGATTGAGTTTCAAGTCCTAAGTGCTAAAACCCTTTAACTCATTTTCACTCAAATTATTGGAATTTCATTTCGCCTCCACACATGGAAAGAAGATCCAATTTCATGAAACTTAACTACTCTATGAGTTTTAGTGATATTGAAATGAAAAACATTACCAAATTAGACGGTAATGAACTGAACAGTTCCACTAGAATTCTTTTATTGAACTAAATTGACTGGTACATCGATGCAAATAGGAATCTA